>Ga0214917_10001225_pt1 | contig 33271 bp, 44 predicted proteins | sample LL_1208_BB_MetaG_FD_177983 | JGI IMG/M metagenome (GOLD analysis project Ga0214917, IMG submission 177983) | Freshwater microbial communities from Lake Lanier, Atlanta, Georgia, United States - LL_1208_BB | ecosystem: Environmental > Aquatic > Freshwater > Lake | place: USA: Georgia | collected... | reverse complement strand
GAACTCGTTATTGTCGCTTTCTCGTCGCCAGTGTGGATCACGAAGTGGATTATAAAACAACTTCTCAAGATTGTCAACAGGCAGAGCGGGATAAAAATCCTTCCTCAACATAACTTCTTCACATCGCACCCACCCACTAACATCATGCACACCATTCTCAAATACTTGTTTAGCCTTATTCGGCCGATTCCACAACTTGCAACCCCTCATTTCCAACTGATATTCTTTGGGGTCATAATAATACACATCAACAGTTTTTCCACCCTGCTTCACTTTCACTTGCCAGTGCATATAATGCTTACCGTTAGAAAGGTGAAAACGAACTTCGCCGTATAGTGGTTTCTGTTTCATATTAGATATCGTACTCGTTACGCCAATGCTTGTCAATAGCCTTACGGGTACGCTGTCGCTTGGGGCGATTGTCCATAACCGTATACCTGTGTTCCTTGTGACCAGTAGATACCTCCCAAGGCTTCTTGGTCTTGAGTTTGATCTTATCGCCGTACTTGCGGCGTGGTCGCGTATCGTCGTTGTTCTGGAGCGTAATCATACCATGTTCCATTTTCGTGTAAATAAAAAACCTTATCCAAGTTAGGGTCGTAAGCCATCAGACAGTATTGTATCGGATATTTTATGGTTGTCAAGGGTTTTTGTATTGTGGGGATTTTGATATCGCCCTTTTGGTAGTCCTTGAATCCAGTATATGCCAAACCCAATACGGTAATGAAAACACCAATCCACTGAATCATCATCGCTCCTTTAGTTGTGTCCTTTCCCATACACTGACTATCGGCAAAGCGTTATTCGTAACTTTAGGCTAAGACGCCACTGCGGCAAAAATCCGTTCTACCCAAACGTTTTTACCGTAAGATTCCTCCGCTTTTCGCAGAGCATCCCATTGTGACATAGCCACCACATAACCCGCAAAACGGTTATCTTTCATCACTCTCCAACTATACTCAATCATCTCTTTCCTCCTATGCAAATACTATACCCGTAGTATCGGCAAAAGTCAAGAACAATATTTAGGAGTCATAAGTCGTTGGTAGATAAGGACTTACGGCAAAAATCCCCCGCCGCCCTGTTCCTAAATCCTTTGGTAGCAAGGACTTAGCAATCGTTATCGATATACCACCAATGGCATTGCTGGCAGAAGTTCCAGATTATTCCATAATCGTCATACTTCCATACCAACACATCACACGCCCCACACGGGCAAATATCACTAAGAGTTTTCAAGCACTAACTCCACATACTTGTTAACTAGTTCACTCGTCGCAATCTCATGAATACCAATCAACTCTTTAACTTTATTTCTATGATGGTTACTCATGGTAGCCATACGAGAGTTAAAAAAGTTGATAATATAAATCATAGCCTGATCTCTGGTCATATGCTCCACATGAATGGTATGCAAATCTTTAAAGTTTTTAGCCATTTGGATAATCCTCTGGATAATCCCTAGCAGAACCATCAGCATTAACTGGCCTACGCGGGCGAGCCATTTCAGTATTATATGGCATCCACCACGGAGTATCCATACGATCCACAACCCCCAAAGTTTCTTTACAATGAATAATATGATGACTCACAGGATCATCTGGAGAATAAACATATTGTCCAGCCCACACACCAATATATTGACCATAGTACCAAATAAGTTGACCATCTTCTGGTTGCTGCTCAAAAAAACTAATCCACTCCATCGCTTTCTCCTTTGTCGCCATTATACCATTGTTTATCGTCATGTCAATAAGAAAAAACCAGCGGAATCTTTTACGCCCCGATTCCTATAAGCCAGTCGATTGTCCCTGTACCGGGATCGTACTGGAAACCGCCCACGGAAATCCTCCCTGCAAAGCGGGCATTGCTAGCACATAAGACCCGCTCTGGTCTGGCTCTTGGGAACGGTTACTGGTTGTGTTGCTTCGCAACTTATATTGTGTGGTATTCTTGTGTGTACTAAAAAATACCCAAAAAACCTATACTGGGAAACGGCTATCCAGTACTTGCCGACGATTTTTAACTTTTCATTGACAGAATCAGTAAAACTGTATGTTGGTCGTGGTGAGGACGCGATCCCCCATAGATTAGTATCAGTTCCCAGTGCATAACCAGCACAGACGTCCCCAATAGGTTATCTAATCTAGTCCGGCTTGACCCACGAAAGTTTGTATTGTTAGGACCGATTGTGGTAGATGTTTCCTAGGACATCCATCACCGCTGTTACCGGCTGCTCGGCCCGACACAACCAACAAGCGTTTGCTTGTTCTTCAATCATTCTACACTACTAGTATCGGCTTGTCAATAGGGTTTCTTGAAAAAAATATTTTTCTTCCTAAGTTGTTGTCTGGTAAGGGTTTACGTCGAAGCGGGCGGGCCGGGCCGAACCTAAGTCCTTGCCCAGTAACGACTTACGACGTTTCCCAACCAGCCTCATCAAAAATAGTTTGACTATTAATCACTACAGTATCCTTATCGGCTGTTTTATAATCCTTCATTCCACGTTCATCAACATAGAAAAACTCATCTAATACGTCATGCTCGTTAGTTTCCCATAGTGCTGTAATAGCAGCATTAATAGGATTCTTATTTGTGCTATAAATGAGTTGTAGACTGCCGCTCTGAATGTAATACTTAGCCATGTTAGTTTCCTAGTATGCGTATCGACCGCTGAAACTTTCTTCGCCCGTATCAATGCAAACCAGAACGTCCTGCCCGTTACGTTTTACATATCCAACATTACCGAAGTGGCAATCGTAGAAACTAATCCCAAGAAACATCTCCATTTCATCTCTTAGATTGTCAATCTCGTCGCGGATATTATCATGGAGTTCATCGTCCGTGTTATACTCGCTATCATCAATAGTCTTGGCAATCTCAGTAACATACCCCCAGTTACTTTTACGTTTGATGCCATAGGAATCTAGATAATCAATCTTGCGAACCTTACCATAAACCATTGGGGCCATATCATATGCCGCCAAAGTCTTTTGAAAATCATAAGCCTCTTGGGCCAACTTTTTACTTTCAAAATCCTTAAACCCGATAGTCTTGCGATTCTTCAACCTATAGAAAGTGGTGAATGTTCCATTTTCCATAGGCATACCAACATACTTTGTTTTAACCTTTGCTTTAATCATCATTCAACTCCCTAGACTAATACGGACTTCGTGAACATTCAAGCCACCGTCGTCAAGTTCTGTAACGTCAACATCGTTATCTTCCAAAATCATCCACAAGTCTGGCAAAGTCATAAGAGTATCGTAGTTAGTACCAAAACTAAAATCACTCTCGCAAACCATCTGCACAACATCCGAATAGTCGAGATTATTATGGTCGCAATAATCTCTAAGTCTAATACATTCGTGAGTAAAAGTTTTCATACATACTCCTAGTGAGCGGGAAACAACACGTTAGCCAAACCGCGAACGCACAGATCACATGATACACTACCCTTGGTCGGAGTGCAAGTCACAACTCCGCGACCGCGACGGATTTCGGGGCAAGTAACATACTTAGTATCGTCAATCACAACCAGTTTGGGTAAGGATTTTCGCCAAGCATCGGCCAGATTCTTACGCTTGGGACGCTTTTTCGCAATCTTTTCGTCGCTATCGCACCACGCGAAAAGTTTGAAACCAGCAGCAACAGCAGCAGCCTTGTCGTTAGCGTTATGGATGCTAGCGTATACATTCATATATTTTTCCATAGCCACAAGGCGGGAATCGTAGATATGGGTATAAAACCACATATCGGGCAGAGTCTTACCCTCGCTCACAATACTCTCACACGCCCACGTTACATTCGCCACATAGTCTAGGTCGAGTTCACCATTGAGAAACCAGTCTCCGCGTTCATGCCAGCGGATAGACTTACCTTGACGCATAGCGTCCAGAATCATAGCACGAATACGGCCCTTTTCCGTAATAACATTCTGCATACCAGCAGGACGAACATTAGGATACATTTTCTCGGTCTGCTCTGCATAACAGCCAGCACCTAGAAACGCACACGAACTAGGGCAAGTATCGCCAACCGGACGCGACACCACCAAGCAACCCTTACCCAACTTATCATTACCGTTTGCAACTTTCATATTATTTCTCCCTTAGATACCACGATTCTACAGTATGGTATCGGCATGGTCAAGGGGGAAAATCAAGAAAAAAATATTTGGTGTAAACCCTTGTGGCTAAAGGACTTACGGCAAACGCGGCCCGCTGCCTTGTTCCTAAACCCTTATGGGCAAAGGACTTAGGAGAAATGACCCTACGGGGATTCGAACCCCGATAAACGGAACGAAAATCCGTTGTCCTAAACCGTTAGACGATAGGGCCATACGGAAACTATAGGATTCGAACCTATGGATGGTTTCCCATCGGCGGTTTAGTAAACCGCTGCATTAGACCGCTCTGCCAAGTTTCCAACTGCCCCGGTAGGATTCGAACCTACAACCAATCCGTTAACAGCGGAACGCTCGACCGTTGAGCTACAGGGCATCATATTACGGGACTAGGATTCGAACCTAGACAGAAAGGACCAAAATCTTTCGTGCTACCGTTACACCATCCCGTAGGGCCGACAACAGGACTTGAACCTGTAACCTACTGATTACAAATCAGTGGCTCTACCATTGAGCTATGTCGGCATCCGTCGTAACTCAAACGTCAGCCTCCGCTTCATCAATATCAACAATATTGTCTTCGTTATAGTATTCTGCGTACATCCATTCACGCATTTCTTGTTCAGAGTAATAGTCACGCTCCCCGGTAACATATTCATTATAAAGCGTTTGCGACATATCGGGGAACATTATTTACTCCTTATCTAAGATGAAATGGGTTAAGGTAACGTATTATAGACTATACACGATGTTTTGTCAAGGATGTTTATCCAGATTTTGAACCTATTACGTGTATTCTATTATAGGTTCAACTAATGGAGGTTATTATGATTCCCGAATATAAAATATGTCCAAAATGCCAAGAGAATAAGCACTCTTCAGAATATCATACTAGAAATGATCGCGGTTATTCGTATCTCAAATCTTATTGTAAAAAATGTTCAAATAAGTTAACTATTCGCAGCCAATACAATAAATGCAAGTGTGGTAATCCAAAAACTAAAAAATCTGCAAAATGTCTTGATTGTCATAATAAGAACCAGAAACAGTTTATATTTTTATCAGATGTTAAACACTATCAAAAATATGGTAAACAGGTTACTTTTCAACCAATAAGGTCTAGAGCTAGATCAGTAATAAAAGACAGAACTTGTTGTGAGAGATGCGGTTACGATAAACACGTAGAAGCCTGTCATATTAAACCTATATCTTCATTTTCAGATGATACACCTATTGATCTTATTAACTCTCCAGATAATCTTTTGGCATTGTGTCCTAACTGTCACTGGGAGTTTGATAATATAAAATAGGTCCGCAGGGACTTGCACCCCGTTCAATAGATTAAAAGTCTATTGCATCACTACTAATGCTTCGGACCCAAAACATACGGGTGTCTGCCATACTCGACTGTCTTTTACCTATGGCTTCTTTGATATCATTCTACCATAGGCCCGTATATTTGTCAACTATCGCTAGAATAGCCTCATTTGTCCGTCATTTTCGGTCAACTCGTCAAACTCTAGCATTTCGTTACCATCCTCATCCTCATATCCATAGGTAACGCTCTCAATAATATCCTTGACTTTAGCCCGATATTCTTCATCGCTATGATTCTCTAGCCACTGGTCAAGCAAATCATCGGCAAGTTCATCATTTACAAAACACAGGAAATCTTCGGGCCATGAGTTGGTAGGCTCACGAAAAATCTCACGAAGTTCTACTGCTGTATAATCGTCAAATATGCTCATGCTTTTCTCCTACAGTGTTATCGACATTCTATCGTTTGGACTTTAGTTTGTCAAGGGCTATCTTCGCTGGCTATGGGTAAAACCACGATCTGGCTATTTGGGGTGATACATCTCCCCTAATCTGCCCAACCTACCGAGTTTACCCAAACCTCCCAATCCTCCTCGTTTGCCGCCCTTACCTCTTCCATGTAAGCCACCCATTCTTCGTAGATTAACATTTCCGTATCTTCTTCCGGCTGCACATAATCATCAAACTTACTCATACTAAGTTCTCCTATTACCCTATCACTCTACCCCATAGTATCGGCATTGTCAAGCATAATCTTTATTTTTCCTAAGTCCTTGTGTGGTAAGGGTTTACGTCAAAAAATCCCCGCCGCCGCGAGCGTAAGTCCTTACGTGGCAAAGACTTACGTCGCGTGGTCAGCTAGTGTACATTAAAACAGGTGAGCCACACCCGCCTTGAACAAAAGTCCACCAAGCAATGGGCGACGAGCATGATCGCAGCGTTCACCGTAGAACTGGCGGAAAGTACCATCCTTCATAACACACGTTACAAGCGTTTTGCTACGCTCAAAAATATCATCATACCTACGATAGTTACTTGAACGGTTCAGACGGTTCAGCCAGTAATCATCGAACTTATGAACCTTTACAACCTTTGCAAGATACCGCTCATATTCACCGGTCAACGGTTGGACATAGCGGAAGTTATATACATCACCAACACGAGCAGAAGCAAGGCTACCATAGACGCCCCTGTAAATGTGGAAGTAAACATATACAGCGATGCCAGCAACAGCAACGCAACCAAGGATAGCGAACAAAACGAGATCATCATTCTTCATCAAATCAACTCCTAAGTGGGAAACCTTTTCTACCATTCTACAACATCTATTCGTTCTTGTCAAGCGACCGACGCATCATCCTCTATAACATCGTCGGCTTCTTCATTAAAGCAAGCGTCATTCACTTCTCGCACGTTGACACCGCTATCATTCCATGCAACTAAGTCAGAGGTTTCTGTAATACCCATATCTCTAAGTTCGCAGATGAAATCAGCGTAATCGGCTTTGCGACGAGCAATGCTATAAAGCCCTTCATCGTTATTAATCCACAAACAAACATTCCAAGTTTCGTAGTTAGCGTAGCCGTTGTAACTCATTTCACAATCTCCGAGTTGGTGACAAGAATCGTAGAACCCTTTGGATAAGTATAGGTCTTACTGCTCACAAAGTCAACAGCATGGTCTAACTTCAAGACGTATACGTTAGCGTTATCGCACTTCTGAACAAGTGTACCGTAGACCGTCTTAGTCTGCACAGCACTACGGATACGACACATAACCTTTTTTCCAACCATTCTAACCTCTCTCTTTCTCATACCCTAAGTCTACTCTCTATATCGGCACTCGTCAAGCCCCGTCTATAGGATTTTTCCTTAGAATGTTGAAAGGAATCGTAAGTCCTTGCTGTATAAGGGTTTACGTCGAAAAAACCCCGCCCGCCTCGCCGTAAGTCCTTTGCTACCAAGGGTTTACGCTTTGATATTCCCTCAAAATATTTTCGTACACTGAACGAAGTTCCACCACCCGCGAGTAGGGTACGGTGTGATCCTCTAGGGCTTGAATGTATTCTCGCCAAGCGTTATCAAGTTTCGCGTTATTCATTAGTAATCATCTCCACCGAAACAACCGTAGTCCTCATCGGTTCCCCAGCCAGCACTGGCGAGGCCGGATTCGTGGTCGCCATCCATGCTATCGTCAAAATCATCATCGGGATCATCAAACTGACTCTCGACTTCGTGATCCGCATCGGGATGATAGTCTGCACTATCCTCACCATAGAAAGCATCGTGATAATCGTAATGATAGTCGCTGTAGTTAGTTGCCATCTCATCATCCTCATAAGAGTTATCGGGATCGAACAGGGGATCTGGGTGACTCATGACTTATTCCTTTCTACACTAATCAAAACCGTTCGTCAAGTGGAGCAAACTCATCAACAACTCCGACCACTTCGGCCCAGTCCCAAAAGTCGGTCAGGTTGCTGGGATCATCAATCGGCTCGACCATCGGCTCGACCGCGCCCTCGTCGGCCAGTTGATTGAGGATAGCGTTGATGGCGTCGGTATCTTCGAAGATGCTCATTTTCATTTCTCCCTTGTGATGACCCGATTCTACCATATGGTATCGGCCAGTGTCAAGCCCCTACTTCAAAATATTTTTGGATTATTTTGCAGAGCAAATATCATGCCAAAGCTGCATTTTGCGTAAGTCGTTGCAGCGTAAGGGTTTACGTCAAAAAATCCCCCGGTTTTTCGTCGTAAGTCCTTTAGTAGCAAGGGTTTACGTCAAATGTTTATCGTACTGAACAAATGTCAATCCCCCTCAAAGGGGGACATCTCATCGTCAGCAAGGCTAGCGTATTGCAACGCGAGTGCATCTACACGCTCTTTGCTTCCCGGCTTTCCAACCTTGAACCGCATACGATCCTCGCCACCAATCAAGCGAGGGTCAACCTTCTCGCCTGTACGCTTGACCATCTCACGCATAGAGGAGCGATTGAACTTCAGAACCTTCTCACTGCGAATCATGCTACCATCGGCGGTAGTCTTGTCGCAGGGAATAGCGATACCGCTGAAGCAGAGGAACGCTTGACGCTTGGCCTTTTCAATGATTGCAAACTTCATTTTCTTTTTCCTTAGTAGTGAAACGATAGAGGGATTCTAGAAACTTTTTCCGCCGCCGTCAACCCTCAAATAGAGGGAGGACTATTCTGGAAGTTGAGTCGAGATTGCAAATGCAACTCGTCCATAACGAAACTGACCGCACGATCACGACTACCACGGAAAACGTAGTAGTTCGCACGAATGTCAAACAGTTTGACCGTACCATCCGTTTCGGGGTGGACGGTGAAACCAGCACGATAAGCGTACAAGTTCAAACGACCAGTGATAGTTGAACGGGAAGGGATTTTCTTGATTTTCATTTTTCTTTCTCTCTTTCTCTACTGATTATTTTACCAAACTTTTCCGCCGCCGTCAACCCCCTCTCAAGAGCGGGGGTAGGTATATCCAACGTATACAAGGCTAATCTTTTCCCTCTCAGGAAACTTCTCAGCGGACAGATAACCCATAGCCTGAGTTACATTGTCCGCACGAACACAGCCACGGCTTTCGCCATTGTAGAAAACATTCCAAGTGCGGAACTTGCGAATCTTGGGAAGGCTACGGATAAAATCGTTAACGTGCATCTTTCTTTCTCTCTTTCTTTCTTATACCTATATATAATGCAGTTCCTGTGCCAAACTCAGAAAAATCTTTTTTTTCCACAAGTATAGGCGTTTTTGCGTCTCTTTTTGAGATGCCTCTTTTTTGGTGTAGCATTTTGCTACAGTGGTGTAGCATTTTGCTACGCGTTTTTCCCGTGCGAAACTAGCGTTTGTTGCATTTTGCTACATGCCCCTGCGTGGGGGTGTGCCTTACCTGTAGGCATCGGCAGAGACTTGTCGTAAGTCCTTATGCCACAAGGGTTTACGTCAAAAAACCGGGGCCGGATTTGTCGTAAGTCCTTATGCCGTAAGGGTTTACGTCTAATCTTTTCTACGCTGTACGGACGAACACTTCCGCATTTGTTCCGTTGTCGTGGATGGTCACAAGCCAGCAGCGACCGCTACCATCTTCTGGGCGGATACCATTGATTAGTCCACGAAGGATGATCTCTTGTCCACCAATGAACGTGCGTATAGCAACACGCCCACGATCAGCCATCTTCTCACAAAGCCAAGTGTACGAATATACATTCATATCAAGCAATCCTTCCAACAATCTTTAGGGAATCAATATCAACGCCAGTTTCATTCACGATCATGTTCATGGCCGCATCGTATGACTTAGCATACCATGTACCAAGATACTCCATTCGTCCCATAAAAGAAACGATTTTGTATGCGGTGAACTTCATCACGAAACTCCCATATAGGAAGCGTTCTCAACGCAGTAATCGTAGAACATGTCATCTAGAACACGCTCATAGTTAGACTCGGTGAGCCTCTTAGATTCGCAAATCGAATCACACTCAGCGTAAAACTCAGTCTCACGACCGCTAGTGGAAACGTTATAGATAATCAAAACGTTGGCAGACTCACTAGCCCAAATACGGGCAACTGCATCACTAATCATCTTGGAAGTCAACATTCTTTTTCTCTCTTTCTCTTTCTCTTTCTTTTCCAACATTATACCAAAACTTTTCCGCCCGTCAATACTGAACAAATGTTTTTATTCAGATTTCCTCATATGCAACAATGTTGCGAATGGTGAGGTTATGGAAACCATGCTCATTCTTGATTAGGATTCCATCATCACCCTTACGAGGGGGAAACGTGAAACGCTCAACCGTTCCAACGAACGTCATGATTTCGTTGTTGTAGTGGAAGGGCTTGTAGGTAATCTTGTAGGTCTTAGCGATTTGCATTTTCTTTTCCTTTTCTTCTCTTTTCCTTTGATGCTTCATTATATACATATCATCGGCAAAAGTCAAGCCCACACTTGAAAATATTTTTGGATTTTCCCTAAGTGCTTATCCCATATAGACTTACGATAAAAAGATTCTTCATCCCTACCCAATGGACACCTAGTAGACTGAGAAACTTGACGTAAACCCTTGTCAATACTAGACTTACGACGAAAAACCCCCGCGATATTCGCCATAAGTCCTTATACTGTAAGGCTTTAGGCTAAACGCTCAAACTTCTTGAATGTAATCTACATAGCGGAAGCGATTCTTAGCAATCGCAAAAGCCTGAGTGTATCCTTCGGCACGAACCGAACCGATCACATCCATCCTACTGTTGAACACAAGCCAAGTTGTCATATCTAACTCTCTTTCTCTCTTACTTCTTATATCGACATTATACCAGAGATTCTTTAGCCGTCAATACTGTACAAATGTTTTTTTGAAGATTTTTAGAGATTGTGCGTAAGTCCTTGTGGCGTATAGACTTACGACGAGAAGGGCGGGGGTTTTATCTTGTAAATGTTAAGCTGGATAAACTGGCGAAAATGCTGGGGTGGTTCTTCCACAATTCCCAAAATATATTCTTATGTATTACCCAATCCTCCCCCATCGCCCCTAATTGTAGCAATAGTACCGCCCAGTGTATAATATACTAAGGAGACTACCATGAAACAAAAACACACTATCGAATCACAATTGCATTGTAAGGCCACAGCAGAGTTGAACATGTCTGTTATTAATGATTTACTACAAGTTGATGGGAAAATAGAGGACTTGCTACATGAAACATCAGAACATAAAGACGAGTCCGATAACGGCGATAGAAGCTCTAACGACGAGTCCAGACAATCAAGATCTTGAACTAATTGGACAATCGCCCCTAGTCAATGTATCTAAAACTTTAGCTAGCGCCGTTAAAGCTGGCGTCATAAATGACTCAATATCTTTTTCTAAGATTTTTGGTTACGAAACCAACTTCTACTATATCATTGAGTGTGTAACTAATGAAAAAGTCACTAGTTACGAACGCGGCATAGGATACATTTACCAGCAAGACAATAGAACTTTCTTAAAAAGAGAAATTCCTATTGCTAATGGTAAGAATGCCGCCCAGTGTATATCGTCCTCATCTTGCGGTACATCAACATTCAATTGCTGCGATAGTGACTGTACTGTTCTTTACTCTTGCATACCACACTCTTTAGTAGAATGCTTCCCGTTCGATAATACAGTTCTAACCTCTCAAAATAGGTTCACACCACAGCCCGTAAGTTTACAACAAAATTGTTTGTTAGGTAGACTTGATGACAACCTTCAATCTATACCGCTAGATAACGAAACGTTTATAGATAAGATCGTTAACGCTATATCTAAGTTTACCAAGCAGATAAAACTTAAAACAAGCAAGCTGTCGCTCAAAAGAATAGAGTGTGAAACAATTGATCTGTTAGCTACTTCAAATATAAGAGCAAAAAAGGGTTCATTGTATTATGATGAAGCTGACGATACCATTAAAGTATACAATGGTAACGAATGGAAAACCATAGCGTTTCTTAAGGATTGATATGAAAATACCCAAGAACATGACTTATGATCAAGTTATGAAACAAATAGAAGTTGTGGTTAATAGAATAGCCCCCAAGTATACATTTAGTACATATGACGTTGACGATATAAAACAAGAGGCATTTATTATCTGTATGGACGCGCTAGAAAGATATGATCAAAAGCGCCCGTTAGAAAACTTCTTATCGGTACATTTAAGCAATCGACTCAAGAATTTTATACGAGATAACTACTATACTAAAGATGAAGAAGAAAAGAAACGCGTAATGCGCCCCAAGTATCTTGGTTCTGAGGATATCGTACAGTATGATAATCAAACAGAACAGCTAGCCGACGCTAAAAGCATTAAGACCGTTGTTGATAAACACTTACCGGCCCACTATAGAGCGGACTATCTTAAGATCATCAACGAAGTTTATGTTCCAAAGAAAAGGCGAGAAGAAATTATCGAATTAATCAAAGAAATCGTGGAGACATACGGATATGAAAAAGGGACGAATTAGCAAAGAAGAAGAGCGCATAATCTCCCGTTTAGTTGATAGCTTAACCGTAGAGGATATTGCGAAACAATTAGACCGTGACGTTGAGAGCGTTGATGCTTTTATAAAGCGCAAGCTTCGGGTTGGTCTAACAAACGAAGAGGCCGCTGCATTTTCCTTAGAAAGCCGCCCCTACTGGATCGAACTAACGAACCAGTTTACTGGTGACGAATTAGAGCTTTTTAAATACCACTGGTCGCGCATAATCGCCCAGTTCAAAGATGATGTATTCCCAACAGAAGAATTACAAGTTGTTGATGTTATTAAGTTAGAGATTCTAATGAACCGCTGTTTAAAAAGTAACAAAGATAACATTAACGAGATGGGTGTAATAGAAAAACTTATACGTGACGAAAGGGCGGTTGATAAGGATCAGCAAGACAAAGATTACATTATGAATATGGAGCGACAGATGGCAGCACTACGGGCTAGCCAAGAAAGTCTAAACCGCGATTACCGCGAGCTTCAAAGTAAGAAGGCGTCTATGCTACGAGAAATGAAAGGAACCAGAGAGCAGCGTATTAAGCGACTAGAAGACAGCAAACAAAGTTTCACATCGTGGATAGCGAGCCTTATGCAAGATCCAGAAACGCTAAAGCGATATGGAATAGAGATGGAAAAGATGAGGTTGGCTATGGTAAAAGAAAAGGAACGCTTAAGCGCGTTCCATAAGTATGAAGACGGGCAAGTTGATCAACCCTTTTTAACTCCTAATACCGTAATAGAATGATATTTCATAAGGATAAAATAATCTTCTTCCATCCCGGTAAAACGGGCGGAACTAGCATAGAAGTATCATTAACTAAGCGTAACTTTAACAAGGAGTTTTCACAACTACAGCCAAAAGTAGCCGACTATTCCATAATGTACGGTTTCTGTAAAACTCATAAAATATACTTGCACCATGCTGATACAAGATTTTATCTAATAAACAATATTCCAATTCATGAGGATTACCAAAAAATAACTTCAATACGGCGACCCTATGAGAAAGTACTGTCCGCTTACTATTATAATGGGTGGGACAAAAAGCTCCCGTTTAGAGACTTCATATTGAATAAACTAACGCAAATATTCAATAAGAATTCAGCATACGCCATTAACCATTTCTGTCCACAAGTACACTATGTTAGAGAAGGATTTGAAATAATCCAGCTAGAAAATATACTACAAGATTGTGATAGACTTAATATAGAATTGCCAACCAGAAAACACGCCCAAACAAAAGCTAATCAAGTATACAAAAATTACTTAGCGGCTTACGACTCAAAAATGAAAGACAAGATACACGAACTATACAAAGAAGACTTCGAAACATTCTCATACAACAAATAATATGATATACATAATTACAGCATGTTCCAGACCAGAAAATTTAGAAGCTATTTCTAAGACAATACCATCAGATTGTAAATGGGTCATTGTTTATGATGATCGCGTTAAGATCCCAGATACGTATGACGCTATATTATTAAAATGTGAAGATACTGGCAAGGTTGGAGTTAAGGCGCAGAACTTTGCTCTGGATAATCTAACATTAACAGATGATGACTATATTATGCTTTTAGATGATGATAATATTATTCATCCAAAATGGTACTCCATAGTTAGCAAATTATTGCATCATGATTTTTCTATTATGACTTGGGGACAAATTAATAAGGATGGAACAAGAAGATTAGAGCCAACAGAGTATCCTCAAGTTGGCAATATAGACACAGCATCTTTTCTAGTAAGCTGGAAATATAACAAAAATATAAGACATATTGTTGATCTTTATGAACACGATGGAGTATATGCTAATCAATGTTTAGCAAATGGCTATATTTGTTGCGTTCACACTGATCTCTGTTACTATAACTACTTGAGGTGATATATGCATAAATCAGCTTACAATAATGCGATTAGATTCTACGAAAATTATTGCCAAGATAACATACAATCTAAAACCGTTCTAGATGTTGGATCTTGGGATAGCAACGGATGCTTAAAGCCAATTTTTCAAAAATCTTTACAGTATGTTGGTCTTGATGCTCAAGCTGGACCAAATGTTGATATTATTTCTAATTCTAATGATATGCCATTCGAAAACGAGCAGTTCGATATCATTATCTCAACATCCTGCTTTGAGCATGATGAAATGTTTTGGTTAACATTTTTAGAGATGTGTAGGGTTCTAAAATCTGGTGGATATATTTATATCTGCGCCCCAAGTTCTGGTCCATATCATCCACACGGATGTCCAAGTGATAGCTGGAGATTTTATCCAGACTCTTGGAGATCATTAGCTAGATGGGCTAACAAAAATAATTACAAACTAAAACTAGTAGAAAGTTATATAGATAGTTCATACTTTCCTCCAGACGATCACTGGCAGGATAGTGTGGGAATTTTTACAAAGGAATAATTATGAAAAATTGGAATGAAATACAGGGCTGGTTCAATTATCAGCAAACATACAATTTCCTTCTTTCTAATGTTCCGAATGGTGGAAAGTTTGTAGAATGTGGAGCTTGGCTTGGCTGTAGTTCAGCATACTTGTGCGATGCTGCTAAAGATAGAGTAAAGATCTATATCATAGATACTTGGAATGGTTCTCCTAATGAACTAACAACAACGCACAGTCTAGCAACAAAAGTTGATATATTTCCAATATTTTTGGACAACATGGGTAATAGAAAGTTCACCCCACTAAGAATGGATTCGTGCGAAGCTTCGGAATATTTTGAGGATGAAACACTAGATGTTGTTTATATTGATATGACACACACATACGAAGCCGTAAAGCAAGATATAGAATGTTGGCTACCAAGGATAAAGGTCGGTGGTTATATTGCTGGTCATGACTATGCCGCAAATACTCCGGGTGTTATACGTGCTGTAGACGAAGCGTTCGGTAATAAGGTAATAATCATGGACGGAGATTGCTGGGTAGTAAAGAAGGAAACTTCATGAACTTCACTATATTAGTTGGCACATGTGAGAAGTATTCTTTCCTTTGGGATAATTTTACAACTTTATTTAATAAGTACTGGGATCATTCTATAGAATGCCAGAAATATTTTTTATCAGACGTTAATTCTAAACCATATGATGGTTTTGATTGGATCATTGGTAATGGTCTATCTCAAGCTGATAGAATAAGATTAGCATGTGATACAGTAAATACAGATTATATCTTGTGGCTGCAAGACGATTACTTTTTTAGAAAAACAATCAATAAGTGTTCGTTTGAAAATTATTTCTCTTTGATACAAAACTTAGGTATTGATAGGTTTGGTATTCACGAAGATAGTACGTTTTATAATAAGTCTCTACTATCAAACTCAGTATATAAAAAATCTCAAGACACCTTATACTCTATATCTATGCAAGCATCTATTTGGAAAAAAAGTTTTCTAAAATATTGCACATTTAACTACAATAATATTTGGGAGATGGAAGTTGATGGAAGTCAAGTATTGAATAACACCATCGCACATAAAATTTATTTTGATAAACAAGATCCACCTTGGTATTTAGAAGCAATGAGAAAAGGACAATATACTAGTTGGTATTATGATATTATAAGGGAAGAAAAACTATGAACGCTATTATTTTTGGAGTGACGGGACAAGATGGTAGTCATCTAGCTGATCTATTGCTGGATAAAGACTACGACGTTATTGGCGTCAAAAGAAGATCTAGCACCGATAATACGAAAAGAATAGCCCACATCAAATCTAGCAAGTTCGAACTTGTGGAGGGCGATATTACAGATTCATATAGCGTTTTGAAAATTCTTAAGAATAACGCGCATGTAGATGAAATCTATAATCTTTCGGCCCAATCGCATGTAGGCACTTCTTTTGAGCAACCCGCCTTGACTTGGGACGTTACCGCCAAAGGATGCCTAAATATCTTACAAAGTATTGTCGATTTAGGTCTATTTTCTTCCAGATTTTATCAAGCCTCTTCTAGCGAAATGTTCGGTAGCTCTTATAGTGTTGATAATAATGGTAATAAATTCCAAGACGAAGATACCAAGTTTTTACCACAATCCCCATATGCTGTAGCAAAATGCGCCGCTCATTATACAGTTAGGCTTTTTAGAGAAGCTTACAAGCTACATGCTAGTTCCGGTATATTATTTAACCACGAAGGACCAAGGCGTGGAGATAATTTCGTAACCAAAAAAATAATCAATTGGATAGTTGATTTTAAATATTGGCTAAACTGTAACGACCTTAAATTAGAATATTTATGCTACTCCGATGATACGATCTATGGGCTAAAAGACATGTCTTTTCCTAAGTTAAGACTAGGCAATATAGACGCTTATAGAGATTGGGGATATGCTGGCGATTATGTTGAAGCAATGTGGTTAATGCTTCAGAAAGAATATGCCGATGACTACGTAATATGTACTGAAAAAACTAATAGTGTTCGTGAGTTTTTAGATCTCGCATTTGATTGTGTAGATTTAAAGGATTGGGAGAGATTTATAACAATAGATCCAAAATTTTACAGACCAGCAGAAGTTGACTTCTTGAAGGGTAGCTGCAAAAAAGCAAAAGATAAGCTCGGATGGACACCAAAATACGATTTAAATAAATTGGTTAATTTAATGGTAAATACAGAGCTAAATGATAAATTTCAGAGTCATGCTAGACATATCTAGCATATATAAAGAAATACGCCACTTAAAGTTAAAGACTTATAATAGTCCTTTTCCTATGGTTTTCGTATCCGCCCAAGATCCAGACGATGCCTGTCATATGTGTATAAGTGAGTTAATTAAAATAATTATGGATCAAGATGCATCCATTAAAATGCGTATAATATGTAAAAAACTACGTAGAGTAGCTAAAATAGATAAAGTATATATACTAAGCTAACTATGAGAAGAAACTACGACGATCCACAATACGAAGACTTTAGAAAAGAAGTGCTTAAGAGAGATAATCGATCATGCAAAATGCCGGGATGTGGATCAAAGAAAAATCTTCACGTTCACCATATAAGGACTTGGGCAAGGGCAGCATCATTAAGATATGATCCATCAAACGGAATAACGCTTTGTAAAAATTGTCATAAATCTATTACAGGTCAAGAATCACACTACGAATCGCTATTTTTAGAAATTATCCATGACCTATAAACAAGCACCTCCCTTTACTGTAATAAAGGACACAAGAGAACAAGAAGGATATTTCTTTAGTGCGTTTAATACATGCGCTGGTATGATAGAGCAAAAGCTTGATACCGGTGACTATACCATACAAGGCTTCGAAGACAAAATATGTATAGAAAGAAAAGGGTGTGTCGAAGAATTAGCAGTAAATCTTGGTCAAAAGAAACACGCATTTCTAAATGAGATAGAGCGCATGAAAGACTTCCCACATAAATTTCTTATATTGGAGTTTTCTCTTGAGGATTTAGTTAAATTCCCCGACGAAACGAGAATACCAATTAAAAATAAAGCATCCCTCAAAATTACCGGAAAGTACATGTTAAAATGTCTATTTGAATTTCAACTGTATAACGATATTCATATTTTGTTTTGTGGTAATAAATACAACGCATTTTTAGCAGTTAGCAGCATACTGAAAAGAATTAATGAAATGTACACGATAGGGAGAAAAAAGTGATGGCAGAACAACCAGAACTACTAAAAGACTTCCATGATTATGGGGCTAATATAGCTACCAGAGAAATATTTTTGCACAATCATTATCACACAGAGGATAATCAAAATCCCGGTGTCGAATATAGAATGTCCAATACGTTTATTAAAAATCTTAGAGCGTTGGATATGAAGAGTGATCAGCCTATAACTATTCACATGCAAAGCGTTGGAGGAGAATGGACAGATGGAATGGCTATTTATGACGCAATAAGCATGTCTAGATCATATGTGACTATTATAGCATACGCACAAGCATCTTCTATGAGTAGTATTATTTTACAAGCAGCAGACTACAGGACTATCACCCAAAACTCTCATTTTATGTGTCACTATGGTTCATCAGATATTAATATGGACTATCTAAGTGCAATGAATTATGCAGACTATGAAAGAAAAATATGCGACGTAATGTTTAATATTTATGCTAAACGTTGTGTAAATGGAAAATTCTTTTATGAAAAATTTGGAAAAAAACCTAGCGATAAACAAGTCAAGCAGTTCTTAATTAGAAAATTAAAATCTGGCGATTGGTATATGGACGCAGACGAGGCTGTATACTATGGCTTTGCTGATAAAATCTTAACAGATTGGCATTTTAGTTCATGAAGTCTCTTAAAAAGATAGATGAAGCTTGGCTGGGCTTGGATGTAATAGATACTGATCTATTTAATCCTATGTCTTTTCTATATGGTGCTGATGATGATTTTCATCTTAGGCTATCTTGGCTTATGAGTAGGCCAGAGTACTTATCTTTTACAGCTAATTGTTTATTAAACACTCAATTGTTGCCATCTCAAGCGTTGATCATAGATGAGCTTTGGAACAGAAAATTTCCACTACTAATTGCTAGTCGAGGCTTTGGCAAATCGTTCCAGTTAGCCCTATATTCTATATTACGCGCTCTGATTTTACCAAGGCGTAAGATCGTAATAGTTGGCGCCGCGTTTAGACAAAGCAAAGTGGTATTTGAATATATGGAAACATTGTGGCGAAATGCTCCTATGTTAAGAGATATATGCGACTCTAATAGTGGGCCTACCAGAGATGTTGATAGATGCACAATGAGAATAAACGAAAGCGTAATAACATGCTTACCGCTTGGTGACGGTCAAAAAATTAGAGGTCAACGCGCTAATGATATTATTGCTGACGAGTTTGCGTCTATACCAAGAGATATTTTTGAAAATGTTGTTGCGGGTTTCGCAGCAGTAAGCGCAGACCCAATCCAAAACGTTAAAAGATTAGCAGCACAAAAAAAGGCCAAAGAGCTTGGCATAGAAATTCTACCAGAGGATTCTCCCGTAGACCAAAAAGATAATCAGATCATTCTTTCTGGCACAGCTTACTATGATTTTAATCATTTTGCTACATATTGGAAAAAGTGGAAATCTATTATAAAAAGTAAAGGTAACTTATCAAAACTAAAGGAAGTATTTAATGGTGAAGATCCTCCAGATAATTTTGATTGGACTCAGTACTCCATCATCAGAATGCCCTATGAACTATTACCAGCTGGGTTTATGGACGCTGATCAAGTAGCTAGATCCAAAGCTACTGTACATGCTGGTATTTATCAGATGGAATATGGCGCATGTTTTACAAGAGATAGTCAAGGGTTCTTTAAAAGATCTCTCATCGAATCTTGCGTAATATCTAACGATCATGAAATCAAAGATTCAACTGGCAATCCCATTAATTTTGAAGCTACTCTAATTGGTGACCCAAATAAACGATATATATTTGGCGTTGACCCAGCTTCTGAAGTAGATAACTTTAGTATAATTGTTCTTGAGGTTAACCCAGACCATAGAAGAATAGTTCATTGTTGGACAACAACAAGATCAGAACACAAAGAAAAAATAAAAAAAGGGTACTCTAATGAAACAGACTTCTATTCGTACTGCGCTAGAAAGATTAGAGATCTAATGCTGCTATTCCCATGCGTACATATTGCTATCGATGCTCAAGGTGGCGGCGTTGCCGTAATGGAATCATTGCATGATCAAGATAAGATAAAAGAAGGTGAATTACCACTATGGCCCACTATAGAAGACAATAAGCCAAAAGATACGGATGGAGAAAGAGGCTTACATATTTTGCAGATGTGCCAATTTGCTAAACATGAGTGGCTAGCAGAAGCAAACCACGGAATGAGAAAAGACTTTGAAGATAAGGTGCTATTGTTTCCTTTTTTTGATGCCATTTCAATTGGATTATCTACCTCAGAAGACAATCTAAAAAATAGAATATATGACACTCTAGAAGAATGCGTTTTAGAAATTGAAGAACTAAAAGACGAATTAGCTATGATACAAATGACACAAACAACTAGCGGTAGAGATAGATGGGATACTCCAGAAGTTATTGTTGGAACTGGTCGCAAAAGCAAGATGAGAAAAGATAGATATTCCGCACTTTTAATGGCTAATATGGCAGCTAGAGTATTACAGCGTACTCCAACCCAAGAAGCCTATAACTTTTATGGTGGCTTTGCTACAGGTGGGCATTCTTCGAAAAGTGTCTCTGAAAAAATGTATTCTGGTCCCAGCTGGTTTACTGACAGCATGAAAGATGTGTATTAAGATTATAGTAATCAGATTACAATCCAATTGAGGAAAAAATGAACAACGAAAATATGATTAGCTGGTCAGAAGACAATCCACAAAGCAAAACAGACGCTCTGCTACAGTTTTCTGAGAATGTAAATGACTATACCGGTTTATCAAAAACCCAAGGAAGCACATATAGGCATTTCATAGATCTTGAACCAAGTCGTTCAGTTAGACCGCAATTTACACAGAATGATTATTATGCATTCAGACCGAACGAAGCTGTCCCAAGCCAGCAAAGACGAGCGATTAAGATGTGCATTGATGCATATGATAAAGTTGGTATTATTAGAAATATCGTTGATCTTATGGGTGATTTTGGTAGTCAAGGTATTCAAATAGTTCATCAAGATAAAAGTATTGAAAAATTTTATCAACAATGGTTTAAAAGCATAAATGGAAAAGAGCGATCAGAAAGATTTTTAAATAACCTATATAAAACCGGCAATGTAATCATCTATCGCAGCTACGCAAAAATAACTCCAAAACTAAATAAGTATATGAAGTCGCTAGCTAACGATATCAAAGTCGAAGTTCCTAATATGACAGCTAATTTGATTCCTTGGAGGTACAGCTTTTTTAATCCACTCACCGTTAAAATGAAAGACGGTCAATTCTCAATCTTTATGGGTACTCCAGCTTATGCTATCAATCTAGGAACATTTTTTGATAGATTTACAGAAGGTGATGTACCAATCAATGTAATAAATAGCTTACCAGATAACGTAAAGCAAGCACTAAAGAGTGGACAAAAAGAAGTCCCATTAGACTTAGATAGACTAAGCGTTTTTCATTATAAGAAGGATGATTGGCAGCAGTGGGCCAATCCCATGATCTATGCTATTCTAGACGATATCATCATGTTGGAAAAGATGAGACTAGCAGATCTATCTGCTCTAGACGGAGCTATTTCTAATATTAGACTATGGACACTTGGTAGTCTAGAACATAAGATTTTACCCAATAAGGGTGCTATAAATAAACTAAGAGATATCTTAGCTAGTAATGTTGGTGGTGGAACAATGGAACTTGTATGGGGTCCAGAACTAACATTTAAAGAATCTAATAGTGAAGTATATAAATTCTTAGGTTCTGAAAAATATACGGCTGTTCTCAATAGTATTTATGCCGGATTAGGCGTTCCTCCAACTCTTACTGGGATGGCTACCAATGGCGGTGGTTTTACAAATAACTTCATATCACTCAAAACTCTTGTAGAAAGATTACAGTACGGTAGAGATCAACTTGTAAGATTTTGGGACAAAGAAGCAGAAATCGTTCGTCAGGCTATGGGATTCAGACACAAAGCACACATCCAATTCGATCAAATGAGCCTATCGGATGAAGCCGCAGAAAAGAATCTATTAATTCAACTTGCTGATAGAGATATCATCAGTCAAGAGACACTTCTACAAAGATTTAAAGAAATTCCACAGATCGAAAAGATTAGATTACAGAGAGAAGTTGCTGACAGAGAAGATGATAAAAATCCAAATAAAGCTGGACCATATCATACTCCACAACACAAAGAAAATCTTGAGAAAATTGGTCTACAAAGTGGCAAAATGCTACCACAGGACGTTGGATTAAAAACGAGCGTTCCAAAAGATTTGCTCATGCAACCAAAGCCATCTTCTCCATTTGGCGGCGGTGGCGCAACAGCCCCAAAACCTCCCAATCCAAACGGAAGACCTCAAAACTCCACAGACACAGAGCCTAGAAAACAAAGGGTAGCCAAGCCAAAATCTCAACCCGGAGTTGCAGAGATAATGGTATGGGCCGAAGAATCATGGAACACTATCTCAAATATATTACATAATGCTTATTTAAGTCAAAAAGACAAGAAAAACTTACGACAATTAACAAAGTCCGAAGCCGCAGACCTAGAAAATATGAAACTAGATGTGCTTACAAATTTAGAACCATTTTCTGATATAGATGCCTCTGTAATTACATCTATTTTATCTAGCAATAAAGCAATGTCAAATGAATTTAAAAAGGAATTAATATCTAGAGGAATAAATTTGGATACAATGAATATTGATAAATATAGAAGAAGTGCTATAGGCGTTTTTGTTGAACAAACGGCTTCTATCTAAGTAATATTCTCTTTTTGTGTATATTCTCTTTGAGAGGCAAGAGAGAAATATGAAAGTATATCAACAAGAAATACTAGACGGTCTATCCGAAAATATTAAGGCGCAAGCTTCTATAGCTTATTGTGCGCCAGCTTTAGTTGTTGCAGATATTGACAATGATAAAAGCTGGAATGTTTCACGAAGCACTATAGAAAAAATAAAAGCGTCTAGCAACCCAAATCAAATCGATTTATACTATATTAAATCAATTTTAGTTTCCACCGGATGGAATAAAAATGACGATGTTTTTGATGCCAATCAAACTTGGGCAGCAAGAACAACGCCAGAAGATAAACAATTTAATTTCATGCATAATGAAAATGATATAATTGGTCATATAACTGGCAGCTACGTTGTAGATAGAAACGGCGAAAAGATAGTAAGTAGTGATAGCGAACAGCCTCCATCAGAGTTCGATATCATTACAGAAGCAGTTTTATACAACAGCTGGACTAATCCAGATAACAGAGAAAGGATGAAAAAGATAATAGCAGAAATAGAAGAAGGCAAATGGTTCGTTTCTATGGAATGCCTATTTGCTGGATTTGATTATGCTGTTATCGATCAAAGTGGTAAATCAAAAGTCGTAGCTCGCAATGAAGAGTCGGCATTTTTAACTAAACACTTAAGAGCTTATGGTGGCACTGGAGAATATGAAGGCTATAAAATTGGTAGATCATTAAGAGATATTTCTTTTTCTGGTAAAGGTCTTGTATCTAAGCCAGCTAATCCAAGAAGTGTTATTCTTGATTCTAGCAAAGCTTTCTCTGTAACCGTAGAAAATAGTAGTCTTAACACTAAAGGAGAATGTGATATGTCAGATACTAATCTAGAGAAGCAGCTAGCAGATCTACAAGGTGAGTTAGTTGCTTCACAAGAAGAAACCAAAACAGCAAAGGCTGAAGTTGAAAACGTAAGCAAAGACTTTGCAGAAAAGGTTTCTGTTCTTGAAAGCACACTAGCTGAAAAAGATTTAGCTCTACAAACTTCGTCAGAAAAGATTGCTTCACTTGAAGCAACACTTGCTGAAAAAGAAAAAGAACTAAGTGAAGTTTCAGCTGCCATGTACGACATGAAAAAGAAAGAAAAAGATCGTATGCGCAAAGAGAAGCTAGTTATGGCTGGCTTTGAAGAAGCAGAAGCAGACGAATCCCTTTCACTTTATGACGCTTTAAGCGATGACGCTTTCGAAGCCGTTGTTGCCGCCATGAAAAAGAAGTGGGGCGCCATGAAGGACAAAATGATGAAAGAAGAGAATAAGGAAATGGCTTCAGAAGTTGCTGTTATTGAAACAACAGAAGCTAAAGAAGAAGTTACCGAAGAACTCTTCGAAGAAGTAAAAACAACAGAAGCCACTCTTGTAGATGCTTCTGATGTGAACGATGAATTATCAGCTACAAGAGCTAGTGTAGCAGAGTGGCTTACCCAAAACGTCTTACGTAAGTGATTTAAAATAGGAGAAAAATTATGGCCCTAAAATCAGATAGATACGAGCTTCAAACTGATATCAGTTTCTTTTATGATGCTGGTACTGCAACACGCGGTGGCGTTGTTGTGCATGACACTACAGCCGGTTCTGGCGCTGCTATGGATCAAGGTGTTAACCTTGTTAAGTATGCCGCAGTCACAGCAGCTAGTCGCCCAGTAGGTGTTCTACTAAACGACGTAGTAAACAAGGATCTAACCCGTACTCACCTCAATCAGCACAAGGATGAGGTTCAGAAGGGTGGTAAGGTTACTGTACTCCGTAAGGGCTACGTTGTAACAAATAGTATTACAAGTGCATCGGTTAGTGCTGGTGATCCTGCTTATGCTTGCCACGTAAATGCTGGCAATCTAAGAGTAGATAGCCCCGGCAGTTCTGGTGTGCTACAGGTTGGCCGCTTCCTTTCCAGCAAGGATGAGGACGGTTATGCCAAAGTAGAAGTAAACCTACCCTGACCTATAAACTATTAAAGGAGATTTAAACATGCCAATTAATCAAAGACCTAGCGATGAGTTTATCGCTCTCCTACGTAAGTCAGGGGATGCCGATATAAATGTAGCCGCAGCTTCTCAACGTGAGTTTGCAAAGGCTCTAGAACTTCCTCTCCGTAAGGGTGTTCTAGTCGGTAATGTCCTCGGCAATATTTTCGAAACCATTGCCGTGGAACCCGGTTCGACAACAGAGTATCCTCTTGACCTCGTTTCTCCCGGCCTAGAAGGTGAGCATGTCGCTTACACCAATCCCGGCCACGGCAGAATTCCAGAGCGTTCTGTTGAGGGTGACTATGTTATGATCCCAACCTATAGTATCACATCATCGGTTGACTATCTACTTCGCTATGCCCGCGAAGCAAGATGGGATATCGTTGGTCGCGCTATGCAGGTTATGGAAGCTGGTTTCACCAAGAAGATGAATGACGATGGCTGGCACACAATTCTTGCTGCTGGCGTTGATCGTAACATCCTAGTTTATGATGCTGATGCTACTGCTGGCCTCTTCAGCAAGAGACTCGTTTCTCTTATGCAGACAGTTATGCGTCGTAATTCTGGTGGTAACAGTGCTTCAGTCGGTCGTGGCCGTCTAACCGACATGTACGTTAGCCCAGAAGCCCTAGAAGACATTCGTAACTGGGGTCTAGACCAAGTTGACGAAGTTACTCGTCGTGAAATCTACACCGCTTCTGAGAATGGCGCTCCCATTACCAGAATCTTCGGTGTGAATCTCCACGACCTTGATGAGCTTGGCGAAGGTCAAGAATATCAAAACTTCTTCACAGTGGATCTTAGTGGTGCTGTTCAAGGTAGCGACTTAGAACTTGTCGTTGGTCTTGATCAGTCGAGTAACGACAGCTTCGTAATGCCAGTTAAGCAACAGCTACAAGTGTTTGAGGATCCAACTCTACACCGTCAGCAACGCGCTGGTTACTACGGCTTTGCCGAACTCGGCTTTGGTGTCCTAGACAACAGAAGAGTCATCCTTGGCTCCTTCTAGTCTGTAATCAAAGCAAATTGTGCTTCCATTTAAGCCGCTCTCATTAGTTTGGGGGCGGCTTTTTTGTGTATAATATTGTAGATAAACACTCTCAGGACTCTAATAGGAGAAAAATATGGCCGCATTATCGGATTATTTGGAGTCAGCACTTCTAAATCATCTTTTTAGAGGAGCTTCTTTTCCAAAACCATCTTCAATTGCTATTGCTTTAACAAGCGGTATTCCACTAGATTCTAGCACTGGATCAAATTTACCAGAATTGCCTTCTGGTGTTGCAAAAGGAATGAATTTTGTTTCTACCAATTATAAAAGATTAAGTCTAGGTAATCCAGCAACTAGTGGCAATACTTTTTGGAACGCGGTCGGCGTTGATGATACAACAACATTTCATCTTTATGGGACAAGTAGTTCTGGCGCAAGTATTGGTTTAAGTGGATACTTTTATCCCTTATATTTAAACCAAACAACAGCGGCTAGCAATGACAATCTTGGTTTAACTAATCAGTATAGATTTACCCAATTTCCAAATGTATTGTTTCACGCACCCAGAAGTCTTGTTCAATCTGGTGTAGCTCAGAATCCCGGATATACAGAATACGAAGGTAATGGGTTTATAAAGAACTCTTCGCAATTAGTATTTGATACAGCATTAACAGATTGGGGTTGGATTTCTGGAGTTGCTATTGTTGATACCAATGTTTATGGGTCGGGCAACATATTAATGTATGCACAATTATCTAATCCAAGATATGTCTATACTGGCGATAACATTAAATTCGATCTTAATTCTTTAGAAATAAGTCTCAAGTAGAAAGCGAACTAGAATGATCTTAAGTAAAGACGTTCTGGTTAATAATATAGTCACAGAGATATCTGATAATTCAACTGGTCAAATATCGCCCTATGATATTCGACACAATTTATTAGATATAGTTGACTCTGTACACTTATTAACCATAGGTAAGCCATTAAACGGCTCAAACTTTGCTACTCAAGCCACAAGAACAACTAGGGTTGGCGAAGACGCTATATCTAAGATAGATCTTGCTGGATATTTTAGCATAGACAATACCGCTTTAGGCTTCTCTGCACTAAAGGCGAATTATCAGAGTATACGTAATACTGCGATTGGATCCCATGCTTTATTTTGCAATGTTTACGGCGAGCATAATGCTGCTCTTGGTTATAGTGCTTTGGGCGGTAACACCGTTGGCGTTGGTAATGTTGGATTAGGAAATTTTGCTCTTAATAATAATAAGGGTGGTAATTTCAATATTGCTGTTGGTCACGGTGCTGGATATTACTTATCTAATGATACAAGCAATAAATTAGTTATAGCATCGCACCAAGTTGACTCTGATTATATTTGTGATAATCCACTTGGCTCTGGCTTAACGCCTTTGGTATATGGTGATCTATCATCTGCTATCTTTGGTATAAACACTAGAACATTGCATTCTGATGGGGCTTTACAGGTTGGTGGAAATATAGCTCCGGTAACTTCTAGCTTATACTATTTAGGCTCTAGCAATTATGCTTGGAGTAGGCTATATCTTAGTAGTGGAGTATTTTTTGATACTAATCTCTACATTGGCAAACAGAATAGTTCCAACATACAAGTAAAGGGTAATGTTTTACCGCAGTCCACAACAACTTATAATCTAGGCTCTTATGATTATTTATGGCAAAATGGTTTGTTTAATAATATTTATGTTAGCGGTATAGCGACCATAAACAGATTTGTCGCATTTGAAAATTGTTCATATTCTTGTAAAACAATCAATCTAGCAAGTAGTGGCTCTGTTAGTTTAGATGGCGGTGGTGCAGATTCTTTATATGATTATTATGGAGAAGAAAGTCCATTCGTACATACGTGTGGTTATTTACAAGACGCTGATTTATCTGGTGCTGGCTTTAATATACAAGCTAGTGGTTCTGGATACCTTAGAACATACTCGCTACTATTTGCTCCACCAAACTCTGGACTATCTTGTTTACAAACAGATTCCCCGTACTCCAGAGCATCTTGGAATAGTAATATAAGTATTCATTTAGATTCTGGTAGACACTTAAGAACAGACAGAGTTATTTTTCCATCCTCAATCAATATAGTCAATAGTTCTGGTTGCTTCGGTTTATTTTCTAGAGGTAGTGGATTATTCTTCTCAAAGAGTGAACTTGTAAGCCATTCACAATCCCCAAGTGGATATCTTGCTGGTGTTGGAGATGTAAACTTTTACGCTACATCTGGCGACTCATCAGACTATATTATCAATTTCGCTGTTCCAGACTCTGGCGTTGTTATCAAGCAAAGATTTTTAACTGGAATTAAACGCAAAACCTTAGACGCTCTAAATAATAATCTTGATAAATTAAATGGATTTGAATTTCAATATGTTGATGATGCTAATGGTTTATTGTTTGGCCCGATTAGCGATAGACTTGTTATAGGATCATATAACAATACTTCCAAGATGGTAAATGCTCTTAGCATTATGAAAACCAATCAGTCGGAAGGACTTGTTGGCATTACTGATCTAAATCCCAACAGCGAAAATACGTTACCAGAAACAAGCCTTAATATTAGATCTTCTACAAATGCCATTGGAAGATTCACGGCGGAAAATAATGCTGCAACAAAGTCAGCAATACAATTATTAGCACAAAGCAACTGTTTGGTTGATGGCTTTGAGGCTGCATATTTTAATGGTAGTGGATTAGCAGACTTAAGCATTTATAAAGATTCTGGTAGAGAAGTCTATTCTCGTTTTTACGAAGAAGGAACTGGGGTTAATTATAGAAGAATAGGTTTCTTTAATTCTGCTTCTGGTGGTATACATATTCCTAATGATGATCATGGAATGATTTCCATAGGATCAGTGGATAATAATTATGCTAGCATTAGTATGAGAGAATATAGTCGCACAAGTAATCCACAAGCCAATATTCCAATTTATAGACCGGGACATAGACCCAACAGAGGCATTTACTTCATTTCTCCCAAGATTAGAACATTCCAAAACCACACCATGTATATGGTTGATGGTAGTGGAAATGTGCATGACCTTGTTGTAAATCGCTACGATGTTACAGATGGCAGAGGGTTGTATACGGATCCTTCTGGTAATACATTTGGCGGATTATATTGTCCAGACCGTAGAGATGATATAAACGGCGCAGAAAGAAATACGGCTATTGGTAGTGGCGCATTATTTGGTATAACAACCGGCGACGATAATACGGTTTTTGGTGTTAACTCTGGCAGAGCTATCACAACCGGAAGCAAAAATACACTTGTTGGCTCTGACGTTGCTAAAAATATAGTAACTGGGTCAAACAATATCGTAATAGGTAATAACTGTTTCAATAATACTCAATCAAATACTTCCTACAATATTATAATAGGTAACGATAATCTTGCTAATAGTGTTGGTAGCAACTATAAACTGCTTATTGGAAATAGCGGCGTGGTTCTTATTGAGGGATCGCTGGGTCCAACAAATTCCGATAAATATTTGGCTATACCTAGCGGCGGTAGATTATTAGTAAATGACTCTACAAATGCTGATGCTATACAGTTAAGAGCAAATTACATAGACATTCTTGATAGAAGTGGTAATAATTATCCAGATAATACTCTTGGTTTCATGTTTCATGGAAATAACTCTGCCGAATTATTAAATTTGAATCATGCTGCTAACCCAATGACTAATTCTCCAGTTTATACCAATCCTGCTCCATCAAGACCTCGCGCTCAATTAAATGGAGATTTACGATTAAGAGGTGCGATTAGATTTAGTGATGCAACATCATTAGATTCTGCTGAGTTTTTACAAGATATAACGGTATTACAGTCTGGAGTAAACTCTAATACAACCTCTATCAACTCTATCAACTCTTCGTTCATAGAAGGATATGTTACTGAAGTAATAAATCCACCAAGCGATGCATCGTCACCCACAACTGGTGTTTTGACTTTAAAGAATCAAAATTGGCAAAATACCACACAGGTTACTCTTGTTAATAGAGATACTACGCTTTCTATTCATGCTGGAGCTTATGTGGTCGCTATTCGTGTTAATCAAGAATTTAGACCCATGTGGGTAAGCGCAAAAAACACACAATGTCAATGCTGTAGATAAGAGGAATTTTTATGGGCGATCCAAATTTTCCTTGCTTTAAACCACAAAGTCCGTTCTTAGAGTGGACAACTACAACTACATCAACTAGTACAACTATTGAGCCAGATTACTTTATAATTCCTCCTAGTGGTACTATTTGTAAATATAAATTAATAGAAGCTAGTCAGGAGGTTGCTAATGTCATTGATTAATGATGATGTAACATATACTTGTAGTATTATCACTCCACCATGCTCATTTACTAGACCAAGATATATCAAGGTTGCTGACATAATATTAGAAAATTTTGATATTAGGTGCGATCAATACACAATAAGATTATCTGGTTCAGACAAAAGTTTTTTTGTTCTAGATGATTTGAAATTATACATAAAGTCAGAAGTGCTAGATTTTAATAGAACGTATAAAAAATATTCTGTATCAGTTGTATTAATAAATTCTACAACATCAAGTATAATTATTACTAGAAATCACAATATTTGTATTTTTCCATGCAGTTGCGTATTACCCTAATATAAAGTTGAATCATGCCACCACTTGATCCACAGTGCGATTATAACGATCCGCCATATGTAACCACAACTACTACCCTAGACCCACAAGCAACATATATTTGCCCCTGTGGTTCTATATATCTACCGGCTGGAGCTAAACATAATACAAATGGATTAAAACTAAGACTTTATTATGGTTCAGAATACAAAGACTTAAATCTTGTTCATAATGTAGATGCGTCATTATCTAATGAGCAAATTTTTGTTACTACCACAGAAAAGATCGATCTAAATGAAAACATAGATATAACTAAAATAGTTCTATACTCAAAGGACACATACGACTTAGATGTTCTAAATAAAATAAAAGTTGTAGTTAAGATATTTGATACAAAACAGGTGATTAGTCTCCAAAATATTGGAGCATTAAATTCTATAACCGGGTCGGATAAAGATATTATCATAGGATTTTCTTCTTTAGTTATCAATGATTGTTCGTCGGATCTCTCATTCAATCTACTAAACAAAAAATTACAAGTAGAAGTTTATAGCGAATGTGATATTTATGATGATGATTTTTGTTGCGACCAACAAGAAGCTAATATAATTTTAGTAAATAGAATAGGGGCTTTATATTCTCCTTGTTGCGGTCAGGACGGCACATCGACTACAACAACCACATCAACAACTACAACAGCCGAGCCACCGCTTGGTGTTTGTTGCGAGAGGGGAGTATTTTGGAATAATTATATAAACGATTGGGAGTTTTATGCTAACTGTTTAGGAATTATGACAGAAAGTGAATGCAATCCGGCTCAAGGCATAGAAAGCTATAGAACTTGGACCCAAGATGCTACTTGCGAAACATGTGTTCCCCCACCTACCGGCAATATTTGTGAAACATTTCAATTACCAAATACTTTTAGTTCAACATTTGTTGGATTTGGTTTATTTCAAAATCAAGAGGTAGTATTACAATTCAATAATAATAATAATACATGGAGTGCTAACGGTAAATTACCGTGTGGCAATAAGATAAGCCTTTCTATGACTTGCGATGAGAACTTACAAAAATTTACATACAATGGATCAATAGATTGTTGTGACGAGAACACAAAAACTGTTGCTGAACCTTCGACCTTTCCGATTATTATTCCAAATTCTAGAATATCAGCAGCTATTGTTAATTATGAAGTGTGCGACAATTGTAATCAAGATTGTTTGCCACCTCCACCAGAATGTCAATCAGAAGAATTTATAGAACGGGCCGGTGAAGATTTTTGCGGTGATTGCAAAATCGAAGAAATAGATGAGTATGGTAATATAAATGTAATCGATATAACTGAATTACCAGTTAATCAAGAAACCTCTGATCTTCTACAGTCTATAGGTTATGATGAGTGCGGATGTAGACCAAGATTAACCACAGAATACACACCGGCTAGTGGGGCTGGATGTGAAAATAATACACTATGTGCAGTTATACCTTACAATTCTGGAACATTTCAAATTGCATATACAGCGAACCTTCCCGGAACATTTAATGTTTCGGCATCATTTACTAATTGTGGATCAACTCCAAGTCCAACAGTTCCATTAATTTCTAATCTTTGTGCTTATATATCTGATCCGACAACAACAACCACAACGAGTTCGACCACTACTACTAGCACAACCACAACTGGTACAACTACAACTCCATTGCCAGCAGGATATTACTTAGTAAGTGAAGTTATTAAAGTTCCAACAACCACAACAAGCACAACTAGTACTACAACCACAGAAGATCCATGTGTTATAGACTTAATAATACTTAATCCAAATAAATCATCTTTTAATGCTAATATTGCATGTTTTGGTACACAAATAAATGTTATTGCCACATGCGAAACTACTACTACAACAAGCACTACAACGCCAGAACCTACAACCACAACAACCACTACTGGTGAACCGACCACAACTACAACACAAGCGCCAGATATAAAATGCATATGGTATGAATATTATAATCCAGATATTCATACAATACTAAGTGGTCCTTTTGAAGATGATTCTTGTTCTGGCCCACCTCCAGACTGCTGTAATTGGGATGGTAGTTTAACTATAGATATTGTATCTAGGCCGGGATTATTAGATCAATCGTGTGGAATGTCGATACAGATTCCATCATCTGGTTTAACAAATAATAGAAGAATTTGGAGTACTATTGGTAATTCATTATATATAGATAAATTTGATTTATCATTACAAGCAACTGTTATATGCAATAGAAATGTTATAGTTTTTGATGAAATAAATCCAGATACTGGAATGCTTCAACCATCAATAGAGGATTGTGGTGAAAAATGGAGTATAGATTTAGTAATAACGCAACTTGGTCAAGATACACCAGATGGATTTGAGCTTGGTTCGTGGGGTCCAAACGGTATAATAGAACCATGTTCTTGTGATGGTCCACCGGTTTGGCAATTTTATTGTGAATGTAATCCTACAACTACTACTACAACTACTAGCACAACAACAACTGGTGAACCAACTACAACTACTACAACCACTGGAACAACACAATTCCCACCATATCCACCCCCTCCCGGCGGTCCCGGTCCCGGTGGTGGAGGTGGAGATCCTCCCGGTGGTGGCGGTGAAGGAGGTGGCGGTGGTGGAGGAGGTGGTGGAGGTGGTGGAGGAGGTGGCGGTGGAGGTGGCGGTGGAGGTGGCGGTGGAGGTGGTGGTGGAGGAGGTGGC
>Ga0214917_10001224_pt1 | contig 33306 bp, 21 predicted proteins | sample LL_1208_BB_MetaG_FD_177983 | JGI IMG/M metagenome (GOLD analysis project Ga0214917, IMG submission 177983) | Freshwater microbial communities from Lake Lanier, Atlanta, Georgia, United States - LL_1208_BB | ecosystem: Environmental > Aquatic > Freshwater > Lake | place: USA: Georgia | collected... | reverse complement strand
AATAACTAGTGCTGGAGACATTGGAATAGGAACAAGTTCAGTCAGTAGTGGATTTAAAGTTGATATTAGAGGTCGTATATTATCCTATACAACAGCTAGTGATGGACTGATAACAACCCAAGGTTTACAAACAACAAGTGGTGGTACTGGCAAAGCTGCTATTCAAATTGATGTTAATGGAAAAGGTGGCTTTGCATGGCAAAACGATGCTTCAAGTGGCACAAGATCTCTAAAATTAATAGAAAATAATGGTTATGGAGCTAGTGAAAGCACATTATGGACAGTACAAAGTGGCGGTAATACTGGACTCGGAGCATCTCCCTCTAATGATTATAAATTAGTTATTGGTGGTGGAACAAGAACAGATTCATATACTACAAATCCATCTTTAGTAGCTATAAAAGATTTTACCAATACCAATACTGGAGATAATCTATCAAGCGCCACATATAGTTATGCTACAACTAATGGTAATTATGCTGTTAGAAATGTAGCTATAAATACATATTTTAAGATTAATTCTGGAATAACAAATAGTGGTAGTAGTATTGGTATAGCTAATAATAATCTACGTAATTATGCATTAACCAATGATATTGGCACATTAACTTCATTATATGGTATATATAATCAATATGGTCATTATAATACTTCTGCTGTTTCGCCAGTAACTACAACGGCAATTGGAATACAACATATACTATGGAGAGCCGCTGGAACAATAACAAATGCTTTTGATATTTATTGTAGCGATGCTAGTTCTGGCGCTACAGTTACTAACAGATGGGGTATATATGTAGAACATACTGGTAAAAATTATTTTGGTGGTAATACTGGCATTGGTGTATCGCCAACATATCGTTTTGAGGTAAGAGGATCTGGAGCTACTAGTTCAACAGTTTCTTTTTATGTTTCGAACAGTAGTGGCACAGCTCTTTTATATACAAGAGATGACGGAGCCATAAATACTGGAACAGCATCAGTTTCTCCATATAATAATCTAACATCTACTGCTGCTAATGTGGTAGTTGGTAGTGATGGATTTTTATATAGATCAACATCATCACTAAGATATAAAACCAACATAAATGATGCCACTCATGGACTAAATGAAGTTTTACAATTAAGAAGTGTAACATTTAAAAGCCATAACGATGGAGACAAAATATTTGGTGGTTTAATTGCCGAAGAAGTAGATGAAATAGGATTAACAGAATTTGTACAATATGATAATCAAAATAGGCCAGATGCTATACATTATAGCAATATGGTTTCACTTTTGATTAAAGCTATACAAGAACAACAAATTATGATCAATAACTTAAAAGACCGTTTATCCATTCTAGAGGGAAATTAATATGTTACCAGTTTTAAGTCCAGCAATAGTATCCACAGTTCCAGCAAAAACATATGATAAATTATGGGTTGAAGAAATAATTATTAGTGCGGGAACTTTGGGCGGTGAGGCTACCGCTAGAGTTCGTTTGAAAAAATTTGGAGTATTTGATGGTGTGGCAGAATATATGCCCGGCGATAATGGAACTTGGTTAGTTATTGATAATTTATTAAGTAAAAGTGAACAAGATAGTGACCTTGCAAATATAGTGCAATCATTACTATTATATATAGGAAAAGCCGGGGCAGAACAGGGTGTTATTGCTCCAATTAACAGTCCAGAATAAGGGGAAAAATCATGGAATTAAATCAAGGCGATATTCAGAATCTAATGGTGGTTATTGATCTTGCTACTCAAAGGGGCGTTTTTAAGGCCAGTGATTTGGTAGCGATTGGTCAACTTTATGAAAAACTAAGTGGTATTAATAAGAATTTAACAGAACAGAATAAAGATAAAACTACTAGTTAAGGATATCTATGGTTAAAATATTAAATTATGCACAAAATATTACCAGAAGCAGTAATGATAATCTATTAATAAACGGCAATTTTGACGTTTGGCAAAGAGGATCTCCATTTTTTGCTGGTGGATTTACCGCAGACAGATGGTATATGATTAGTAATGGTGGCAATCAAGCTTCACGGTTAGCTGGTAATATTGGGTTGGACAACGCATCTAATTGTATAAGACTAAAAACACTATCTTCAGGATCGTATCCGGTTTTGAGTCAAGCTATTGATAGTGATACTACACTAGATATTAGGGGCAAAACTCTAACATTTAGTTTTTATGCTAAAAAACCTTCTGATAGCAATTGGAGTGGTCCGGTATATGGTAACGTATATTATAGTCCTAATTTTGATAACATAAGCAATGGTAAAATAGAGATTATAGATGCTAAATTTAGTGGTTCTTTAACTTCCGCCGATACTTGGACACTGTTTAAAAATTCTTTTAGTGTTCCGACCAATGCTTCTACATTATTGGTAGAAATATATCCTAGTGGTGGATTAGCTAATAATTCTATTATTGATATAGGTAGAGCTAAATTGGAAATTGGTAATGTTGTGAGTAATTTTAAGCCTATTACGTATAATGAAGAATTAACTAAATGCAAAAGATTTTACCAAAAAGTTGATGCTACTCTAAAAGCTGGCACCGGAGCTGGTAAAAGTAGTAGAAAATTTGGAATCAACATACCGTTACCTGTACCACCACGATCATCTAATCCAAAAATTAGTATATCTCAAAATAATAATATTTTAATAGATAGTTTTAGTGCAAGTATTACCGAAAACTCTTATCTTAATCTTGTTGCTGATACCAAAAATCTATATTCTGAACTAAATTTACAACTAATTATTGATGATGAAATTCTTTATGGTAAAGAACCAGGAGTTATTAATAGCGCTAGTATTATAAGAGGTAGTGGTAAAGTTGATATCGATTGGAATGCCCCAACTAATAGTGATACAACAATAAGCTATGCTATACTATATGGTAATACTCCGAATAATATTATTAATATAGCTACTTTTAGTGATTCATCAGGATCAATAACGGGCTTAAGTGATAGTAGTCCATATTACTTTAAATTATATAGTGTTAATTCCTATGGCCAATCACCACTATCTAATATTTTTGAGGTTGCTCCGGCTTATAATGTTCCTTCTGGATTAACATCATTAATAGGAGTTTGGGGATTTGACACAACCTATCTATCTTGGGATGGACCAAATAATAATGGAGGATCACCAGTAACAGGATATCGAATAGATCGATCAATGTATAGTAATTTTCCTGATGTTGAGGATGTTCCAAACTATAATTCTACTTTTTATGTTTCTGGTTCATTAAGAAACTTTAATATTAGCAAGTTTAATCCCGAATTAACAACTACTGGTAATTATTATTTTAGAGTAGCAGCAATGAATTTGGCCGGTACTGGCACTCCATCATCTTTCACACTAAGAAAAACAACACCGTCCGCTCCCACAGGATTATCATCTCTTGTTGGTAATGCTTCTGTTACTCTTAATTATTTACCACCCAGTGGTAATGGTGGATTAATAATAGATCATGTTAGTGTTGAAAAAAGCTCATCAAGTTCTTTCGCCTCAACAACCGGCTCTTTGCATGTGGCAAATTATCAGCCAATTACTCTGAGTGGCTTAACAAATAGTGTTAATTACTATTTTAGAATGAGAGCATATAATGCTTCTGGATATGGACCATATTCATCAACAATATTAGCTATGCCAAACAAGCCCGTTACTGTTCCTAATGCTCCTCAAACTATTAGTGCTTCATGGGTAGATGACGATACTGTTCAAGTATTAATGTCGGCCCCAACAGATGACGGCGGAACCCCTATAATAAATTATACCGTATATTCATCATCCGGATCAGCATTTGCTACAAATTTAACAACTAGTATAACACAAAACAGCATTCCTAATATAAGTTTTGATGTACCAATAACTGGTAATTATAATACTTTTTATTTTAGAGCTAAAGCTAATAATAGTGTTGGCTCTAGTACGTATAGTCCTACTGGTTCGTTAGCTAAACAAAGTCCAAATGCTCCAACATTAACCAATATTTTACCAGGAGACGCATCTGCTACGCTATTATATTCTCAACCCATATCAAGAGGATCAGCAATAACCGGTTATCTTATTGATTATAGCACAAGTAGTAATTTCTCTTCTAGTACCACTACAACATCAACAACTCTTAGTAAAGTTATTACAGGATTAACTAATAATACTCTTTACTATAGTAGAGTAAGAGCAGCTAATATTATTGGTACTGGTAGTTATTCTAACATAATCAGTTTTATACCAGTAAGTCCTTATTCTGCACCCACAGCCCCGACTAATCTTACGGTTGGAGAATTAAATTACGGTTCTGTCTCAAACCCTTTACCTATAAATACTTCAAGTTTTTATGGTTATACACTATATGCTGGATGGATATATTCGGTAATAATAAATAATTCTTATCAAACTGCTAATTTTAATTATGGAAACACAGCATTTACTGGACAAGTTTATGGATCTAATCCATATATGAGTTTTTCTGATTTTAGACGAGCAGCTGTTCATGCTGGAGTATTTTCATCATTATCTTCTACTGGAATATTGTATATTTATGGTGGTATCATTAATGACTTTTTGGTTGGTTCTACTAAAAATAATATATCTTCATTAAATTCATTATCAACAATATCTCTACAACAAACATTTAATATTATTGGAGCATCAACTAATACTGGATGTTATTATACTAAAGGAAATGTTGCTGGAGTTACTACTAATACTCATTCTCCAATATTAAACTGGTCTGGACCGTCTAATAATGGAGGATTACCTATTACGGGTTATGAAATTCAATATGCTGCCAACAGTTCATTCTCTAGTCAATTAACAACATTATCTGTTCCTGGTAAACTTAATTATCATACTCAATGTATATCTCATAGTGGAGTAGATTTATATGCTAGAATAAGAGCATATAATGCTACTGGCGTATCTCCATGGTCAGATACTGCCTTTATACTAGGCAAAGGTTTAGGCGCTCCACAACCACCAACTTCTGTAACAGCAGCAGCAATTGGAACAACAGGGATATTTTTATCTTGGTCAGCTCCTAGCAATCCTATTGGCAGTGGTTTTGATAGTCCATCGAATATTACTTATCGTTTACAATATTGGAACCAGACTACTCCAACAGTTCAAACGGCAATTAATTATAGTGGAGTAACATCAGCAGCAGTTCCTATTAATGGACCAGGTACATATACACTACAATTACAAACAAAAAATAGTATTTATTTTAGTAATAGTAATAATACTGTATTAATTGTTACGGCAAACACTTCTACTCCAACAACTTGGACTTTATCTACTAGTACTCCTTGTTGTGGTACCGCTACTCCTGATATTTTAGTATCTAAATTAAGAGATAATCTTAATGAAAATGGTAGTACTTTTAGCAGTTGTGCTGGACCTAGTGGTCTTGCTTTTATAACTGCTGATTTTGGAGGAGTTAAAAAAGTAACAAATATTTCTATTCGTCCACATTATTTCTATGGACCATACTATTTAAATCATACCTTATTAGAAGGTAGTGTGGATGGTATTAATTGGACTACTATTTGGAATTTTGGAAACTACACAGGTTCTGCATCTATTTTTACTGATAATACAACCACACAAACCACAAGCGGTGGCTGGATGAATTTTAGATATATTAGATTAAAATCTGGTAATGTAGGATGTATAGATTTATCGGAATTTAAATTCTCATGATATGTAACTATGCCAATATATACGACTATTGCTGTAATAAATATTCATATGCATATGCTAGCTTTATCACTAATAATAATTATGTAATAGCAAATACTGGATACGATGGATCAGTTTACCGAACAGACAAAACTACTAATGAAACAGTTTTATTACAACCTAATTCATCATTACAAATAAAAACTTGCGACCTTAATGACGAAAGTCCTGAGCTTAATGCGTGGGAATGTTACTTATGGTATAAAAATAATAATTGCGGATTAGTTAGTGATCCTCCGTTAGAAGATTACCAATTAGCTCAGATTGATCTTATTAATAGTAACTATGATAGTGCTCTAGATAATGGTTTATTAATCACAATATCTAATTTTGCTACTAATATTAGTTTATCAGTAAACGGAGCATATTCTAACACTACCATTTCTGAAACTACAAATTTTAGTATAGTATTACCAGCAAAAAAAGATGACGTTATTAACTTTAGCAATATACTATCACTAGCCACACTACTAAATGCTAATGATGATTCGTCTCCGTTGCCACCATTGATAGACTACTATAATAATGCTCATTTTTTAAACTATTATAATCTAACCAATATTTTATCTAACTATTTTAATAAACTAAAGTCTTATAAGATCATAAAAGATAACTTGATAAATAATATATTAAACTCTAGCACAATATCTGATATTCAAAAACAAACTTTTGCTCCGTCTTACACATCAACCTTAACTTCTGATAAAAATACAAACTTATCAAGTAAAAATAGTATTATTGTTAAATTTAGTTCATTAAGTTGTGAAGAAAAAGAAAAATTGTGCGATCCTCCATGCGATCCAACTAATTGCCAAAGTTGCGTGGATGGAGAGTGTGTGAGTAATTGCTCAGAAGGACAGTGTTGTAGTAATGGAGTATGTGTAGAAGAATGTGATCGAACAGTTTGTACAGATAGCGGTACATGTAGCGAAATATCTTGCGATGACTGTGACTGTCCAATAGGATACGATTGTGTCTTTTCTGGTTTAACATTTGCATGTATTAAATACTACGAGGTTCCAGACAATGTTGATAATTGTCAAGATTATCTAGGTTCTCCATCCTATAATTGGACAGGACCCACCACACAAAATGGTACATGCGTTAATGGGCAATGTGAGTACTAATTATGATATGTAACTATCAAAATATAACTGATTATTGTTTAAATAAGTTTACTTATCAGTATGCTAGTGTTCCCACAGCAACTAGTGGAGATTTAATTACCAGTGTTATTCGCACAGATAAAGATTCTGGTGAAATTATAACTATTGGTCCAAATACTGAGCTATATGTTTTACCATGCGATAGCAATGATTTAGTAGAAGTAATATCAGTATGGGAATGTTATCAAATTTTTGTTAATAATAATAATCTAGTTAATAAAGTAGACACAAGTATTATTAAAAATAATAAACAAGCAGAAATTACTAATAATTATGATCTTAATCTTCAAGATAGTATAAGTATAAATTTAAATAATTTTAATACCATAATGCTAGACAGCTCTACTGAAAATCAAATTCATCTTGGCAACATATTTTGTTTAGCTAATATACTATACAACGAAGATGTTAATAGTGTTATGCCATATATATTAGACATTAATAATATAGCCTATTATTTTAGCTATAATGATTTAAAAAGCTTGCTAAAAACTTATTTTTATAAAGTAGCTAAAGTTAAAAATATAAAAGATGATTTGTTGTTTCAAGTATCATCAGATACTAATAGTGAAGATATAAATAGTAAATCGTTGTGTAAAAATAAAGTAGCAGTTAATATATTTAAGGAAAATAAAACTATTGATATTTCAACATATAAAAATCCAATACTAGTTAGTTTACCACCAGAAATTTGTGATCCTCCGTGTGATCCAGCTAATTGCCAAAGTTGCGTGGATGGAGAGTGTGTGAGTAATTGCTCAGAAGAACAGTGCTGTAACGACGGCGTATGCGGGGAGTGCTCGGAGCCATGTGAGACAGACGCAGACTGCGGCATCTGTCGCTGTTGCGTAAACGGCTTTTGCCAGGACCCCGGAGGTGTTGAACTGTTTACTTTTGAGCCAGGAGGCGCAAACGTATGTCCTGATGGGCGTGACTACGCAGGCGGTCCGGAAGGCACTTCGGATTACTACTGTTGCGTTGGCAACGGTAGAGCGTTGAATCCATTCCTGTGCCCTGGTGCTTGTTGCCCGTGAAGTACCCGATATCTTTGATTTGTAAGGTTTTATATGATATGTAACTATCAAAATATAAATGACTACTGCTTAAACCAATACTCTTATCAATTTATTGGTACAATATCTAATAATGGAGTGGTATCCATAGACAAATCGGAAACTGCTCCAGTATTACGTACTGATAAAACTACTGGAGAAAATAAAGTTATCTCACAGTTTTCTAGCAATATCATCAAACCGTGCTCTAGCACAGACGACAACGAAAGTACGACAGAATGGGAATGTTACATTATATATAGATACATAGGAAGCGGATATATTAGTGATCCTCCACTAGATACCTTAAAAAATGCCCAAATAGATATTATTAATAACTCTTATGATAGTTCTTTAGATGAAGGTATTTTAGTAAATATTAATAATACAAATGTTATATTAGGATCAACCATCGAAGATCAGATATACTATCAAAGTATTTTAAATTATTCTCAAGCACTATACGACGACGACTCTGATGCTGTTATGCCATCTTTTAGTGATTCTCAAAATAAAGTATATTCAGTATCATATAATACTTTAGTTTCTATTTTTAAAACCTACTTTAATAAAGTAATATATTACAAAAATCTCAAAGAATCTCTAGTCTCTCAATGCTTAAATTGTAACACATTATCAGATATAGAAACTTTAAATTGGTGCGATACTAAGGTTTTGATTAGTAATATACAATCTACAAAAATAGTAACTAATGTAGAAAAAACTAGCGTTCAGAATTGTGAAGATATCGCGATTAGTGGACCACTGTGTGATCCTCCGTGCGATCCGGACAGTTGTGAAAGTTGTGTGAATGGAGAATGTGTTAGCTATTGTTCAGAAGGAGAGTGTTGTATTAATGGAGAGTGTACAATAAATAGTTCTTGTTATTATTGTTACCATGAAACCGGAGCACCTGATGCAGCAACTTGCTATAGCTTATATTCTGTGCCCGGACTAGAATTTTTGTTTTGTCCTCCATCACCAGAATCTCCTCCTGGAAGTTATGGAGACTGTCATATGTGGGTACTCGGAGACGCGTCATTAACTACACAACAAGATAGAGATAATTACTGTACATATGATTCCGGTATTCCATCAATACCTACATCTGGTAATTGTAATACAGGATCTTGTGTATTTGACGTTAGTAATTTATGTTAATTAGATCTTATAATTAAATTTTTTAGCATCAGGTTCCCACCAATTTTTTAATTTTTCTATCATTTCAACCGTTAATACATCTTGATATTTTGGGGTGCTAGAGCCCATACCCGGATCAAACTGATTACTACTTAATAGTTGTCCTTTATGTTGTAATATTTTAAGATTAATCAAATGATCTTCTAAAAATTCATTTTTAATAATATAATCATATTCTAGATCTTTAATAATATCACATTGATTAGATCTATAAAAATAAAATTCATACCATTCATTTGCTACAGCATCAACAAAGTGTTTTAGTTGTGTTACTGGTTGAAAAGTCATTACTTGTTCTTTTGCCATATGAGCCCATAAACTCACCAATCTTTGTAGCGGATGTCTCACCACAACAACCACCTTCCACTTGAAGGGTGCTTGTGGTAAAATTATTGAATGATGATCATAATATTTTGGATCATTTCCGCTAGGTCCAATACAGAAAACTCCTCTATAAGGAACTCTACACAACGTTTCAAATAGTGCGGTACTACCGGTTTTTGGTAAAGTAATAATTGCGGTTTGTTGAGCATATAATAATATCATGATAATATTCTTATATTTTTACGTTTTTCCCATAATGAATGTACAACACTATCGGTATATGTGGCTTTATTCATTAGTTTCATTAGTATCTGAGTTAAATCTTCTTCCCCATTAATACGATCTCTATATAATATACACCCTTGTATAGCAGACTTTATACAGTTGTCAAATATCTTACAAATGGTCTGATTGTGCTCGCTCTTTTTTCGAATAGCTTCTCCACCCCATCCTACCATCGGCCCAAGATCCGGAGCAATATTAAATTTTTCTAAAATTGTGCCACAACAACACTTTAAACCATTTTTAGAAGCTAATCTATTATGATTAAATCTGGTATTTTCTAATGTTTCTGGAAATATTCTATCAAAACACATTATAAAATTTTGCACATTAATATTTTTAATATTATTATCAGCATGTTCAGTAACGAATAATATTTTTTGCTCCACGCCCTGTTGTTTAAAAAAATGTCCGGAACTATATCCTGTTCCGTGTAGATCCACAATTGTTTTATTATTAGTTGTATTTAATACATATTCTTTATATTCGTCACTATATGGATAATAGTAACTATTTCTACAAGACTCCAAAACTGGCACATTAGTATCAAAAATACTATCATATATTTGTTTCCAAAAATAACAATCTCTATAAGAAAAAACTATATTTTTAGGTAATAAATAACTACTATTAATAAGTAAGGGAATATTATATGATGCTTGCTCTGTCCATAATATGTACTCATCAAATCTGGATGTGTTAATGGGTTGATCAATCCATTGTGCAGATATATCTTTTTTATTATATTCGTTTAGTACAGTGATACTGTTTTGATTTTTATACAGATAATAGGTCGTCTCTGAAAAAGTATCCTCTAATATAATTTTTTCACTATTTTCATTAAGTTGATTTAATAAAGATATTTCTCCATTTTTTTCTAGAATCCAATAAACACCATAACAGCGGCTCAATGATCCATTATCAAATATTATTTCTTTATATGGAATAAAATATGGATTGGATAATCTAATATATTTAATCCAATATGCTAAATAGGGGGAATATCTCTCTATAATTTTTTCAGTATTTGTTAAATAAGAAGATCCATAATATATAGTATTTATTCCATAATTTCTTGGAGTAATAACATCAGAATGAATACTATCTCCTATATGAAACTTAATATCATACTTTTCTCTTAGTTCATTCCATATGCTACCATTTGCTTTTCTTCCATATGTGGAATATACTTTTACGTCCTTGTCTAAACCATGATATCTTAAAATATCTAAAATTTCTTCTGATGATAAATACATATCAGAAACGATAATATCACCATCTTTTATTCTATTAAAATTTTCTTTTATAGGATAACTATATTTTTTTTCTAGTTCTAATTCTAGTAAGCTGTCATGGCCCGATAAATGTTCGTATATTCCTTGTAAAGTTTTATTACTAGTTATTTTTTCAGCACGGATTCTTTTTTGCACAAAATCACTATCGTTTGTATAGTGTGCTATAAGTTCAAAAATACTTTTTGGATAATGATAATATCTTGATATTAAAGTATCAAAACAATCCCACGAAACTATCATAAAAAGTTGCCTCTTGTAATTTTACTACTACTATATAGTAGTCTATTTATAGGAGATAGCAAATGAATTTAGATCATGAAATTACTATTCAACCACCACCTTTTACAGATAATAATGGTAAATTAGTAGAACCAAAACCATTAGTTTTTAATAGTCTAAATGTAAGTTATATTGATAATCCATCTTCAAAAACAGTATTTGCACATATTCAAAATATACCGAATAGGATTTTGTTATTAAGTCCAACAGAATATGAAACTTTTGGTGATTATACTCAAAATCAGATAGAAAATAAATTACGAGAAAAATTAGGTGAAAATATAGCTAGTACTTTACGATCATTATTTCCTCAAACACTAGAAGAAAATCCTAATGGTCCTGGTACTATTCTTGCCGGAATGTTTAGTTCTTTAGGTATCAAAACCAGCCCAACGTGTTCGTGCAAGAGACATGCATTAGAAATGAATAGAAACGGTGTTGATTGGTGCGAACAAAATATATCTACTATTGTTGGTTGGCTAAAGGAAGAAAGCTCCAAGCGCAAAATTCCTTTTGTAGAAAGTTTAGCTATTTTAGTTGTTAAAAGAGCAATTCGTAAATCAAAACAAGCCACATATTCTGTTCAAAAATAAATATTATCAATTTAACCTGTTGCTTTTTTGGAGACTAAAGGTGTATAATTCTTTTAGTTCTAAATAGATATGGCTATATTTTCATTAGGATGCCATTATGCCAGCAGCAGACTATAATTTTCAAATAGAAAAAGGTACTAGTTTTTATATATCATTTGATTATAAAAGCGATGATGGCACTCCAATAAATTTAACCAATTGGTGCGCTAGATTACGATGGTCCGATAGCAATAATACTACAAAAACTTTTACAACAAATACAACAAACTCCGAATATCAATTTACAATTGATCCATTAATTGGTCGATTAATTTATAGACTTCCAGCTAGCACAACAGCGGCATTTACTTTTACTAGCGCTAATTATGATTTAGAACTTCAAGAACCTAACGATCTGTATGATGGTGGCGGTAAAAAAGTCTTTAGAATATTAAAAGGTGTTATTACTCTAGTCACAAGGAATGTACCCGGAGACGATGCGTTCTCATGCTCATACGATCCACAGGACCCATGCAACACATGCTAATATCATATGACTATAGTAAATATACTAGAAGATTCTAATAATCCTAATAAATACCTTATTATTAGTAGTCAGGACGGAACTAGCGAAAGCATTGTAACTACTAATGTTTTTGTAACCAGTACTTCTAATAATAGATTAGATCTTATAGAAATTACTAAGATTCCAGGAGATAAAGGCGATAAGGGAGACAAAGGAGATATAGGACCACCGGGACAAGATGGTCTAGTATTCACAGTTTTGCCGGTATCTAGCGGAGGTACTAGTAACACATCTTTTATAACAGATAAAGTTATATATTATGATGGTACTCAATTAGTAAGTTCTGATTTAGATATTAATAGTATTCAAACAGATATTATTAGTAATATTAATGCTGGTAATGGCTTATCTAAAGTACAAAATGGAGATGAGGTTACTCTTAATACTAATTTGGGTAATGGATTAACAATAGTTGGAGATAATCAAATAGGCGTCGATACCAATGTTGTTATTACCAAATCCACTTTTGATTTATCTAATACTAGTTTTTATCAAGGTATTTTACCAATAGCTTATGGTGGTACAAATAATACATTTTTTGGCCTCAATTCTTTGATTTACTACGATGGATCAAAGTTAGCCACATATCCTATACCAACCGGAGGTATTGTTCATAGTGGACAACAAATTAATATTATTGCCGGGTCGGGATTAGTAGGTGGCGGAGATATAACTCTTCCAAATGGCTCTGTGGTTATTAAACTACAAAATTCTGATGATATTACCGTTTTTGATGATCGTATAGAACTGTCTGAAATTATTACAACTGGCACATTTACTAAAGTTAATGTTAATAGTAAAGGCAGGGTTATTGGTGGCTCAAATATTACATTAAATGATGTGGTTACAGCACTTGGTGGAATGCCCTGGACATCTTCAACAGATGGTTCTGGATCAGGAATGGATGCTGATTTATTAGATGGTCAGCACGGATCTTTTTATAGAGATGCTGCTAATATTAGCGGAACAATATCCACTGGAGTATTACCAAATATAGTATCTCCAGCAACCGCATCTAAAGTTCAATTTAATGCTAAAGGATTAATTATAGGTACAGATTTTCTTACTGATACTGAGATTACAGATGCTTTGGGATATGTCCCATTTGATGAGAGTGGCGGTACTATTTTCAGTAATGTAGAAATATTAGGAAATTTAATAGCTGATAGCGCTACTTTTGATAATAATACTATAACTATTGGATCACCTACTAATACTAATGATATTAGAGGTATAAGATTCAGATACAATGACGTTCCCGCTAAACATGCAGTATTAGCTTATTATCCAGCAGAAGGATTATTCCGTATCTCTGCTGAAAGTCCAGGTACTAGTGGCATAATACTCACACAAGAAAAAGCAGACTCTAAATATGTTGCTGTTACTGGCGAACAACAAATTAGTGGAATAAAAACATTTCTGGATAACTTAAATGTTTATTCAAGAATAATTATCAGAAATCCTTATCCTGAGCTTTCTCCTTTAGATATTGGATCTAATTCTACTCTAGTACAGTTTTTAAATGCGGATCTATTGGATGGTCAACATATATCTTATTATAGAAATGCCGTAAATCTAACAGGAATATTAAATACTGGTGTTATTATTCCTCATATTCAAAATAGAGCAACAGTAACATATTCAAATATTAATAATCCAGATGATGGTTTTGTAGAATATTTTCCTGTTTTTCATAGGCCATCTTCTGGTCATCCTATGGTATTAAGATCGAGTAATGTATATCATACTGGATATAATATACATATGAAAGATAGTAGTTTATCTGTTGGCTTCAATATATTAGATGATAATATTTCTAATTCTTTAGTTGTAGGAACTAATAATAGCGGTTCTGCTTTAGCAACAAATAGTTTAGCAGTTGGTAGTCAAAATATTATTTCTGGAGAAAATTCTATAGCATTAAACTATAGAAGCTCTGCTGGTACTTCTAATAGTATTGCTCTAGGTAGATATGGAGAAACATGGCTGGATGACCAAATATCTATTGGTGGATTCAAAAATTTTAATGTTGGTCAAGACAACATACCAAGAAAAGATTCTCATGGACAATTATCTTATATACCATTGAAATATCACGGAGAAGCTGGTGGATATGTTAATATTTTAAGTTTTACTCTACCAGAAAATAAAACATTAGAATATGAAGCTAGTTTATTATTTACTAAACAAATTAATACTGGAGTAGCTTCATTTAATATTAGTCCTGGTATAGTTAAAAATTATGGATACAGAGATCCATCTCGCGGATATGCTGCATATAAAAAAGCTACTATGGTAACGCATCATAATGTTACCGAAGTCTATAATAATTCTCAAGAAAGAATATATAATTTGGCTGTTGAATTAGATAACTCATACGATGCAAACTTTAAAGCTAATGATTTGGAAGTAACTGCCAAGCCATATCAGTACAATACTCTTGATATACAGTCTTATGGAACCCCAATTGTTATAACTCCTAAGTCTGATCATAGTAGTAAATTAAAAGTTACAAGAGGCTCTTCTGATTTAGAAGATACATATCGAGATAATTATGTTATTAAAATAGAACCATATAATAGATCTCCATATAATACTGGTGCTCCTATTACTTTAGGACGTAATATTAATCATATTACAGAATGTTTATATTACAGACCTTCTGGCAGTACAACTGGTATTATCAAGTTTAGCAATCATGGATTTTCACCAAGTTGTCCATTTGAAATATCTCAATATATTGGTACTGGAAATATTAAAATATTAGCAAGAAAAGATAGTGTTTTTGATTTTGGACTACCTACTATTCAAAAAACTGGTACTACAATAAATTCGTTTTATAAAGAAAATAATTCTAATAATGAAATAATATATCGTACCTATATAGATAAAAATATTTTTGGTACTATTACTGGTACAGTATCTTTTGATATATATAAAACTAGTGGCGTTTCCTCTTCTGATCCTTTGTTACCCCCAGTTAAACTAACAGGATCTTATGATTGGAATCCAATATTTTCTGGTACCCATTCTGTTTATGAAACTACATTATCATTTAATTTTAAAGCAACTTCTCTACAGCTATCTAATAAAAATTGGTCTGATTTAGATAATCAAAAGATTAGTTTGAGTATTGTTAAAAATAATAGTGCCAATTGGACCACTTATGGATTATCAAATAATATTACGGCATATATCCATCCACACCTAGGCTTATTAGAATTTGATCTTAATGCTACTTTACCATTATCTGGACCCAATATTTATTTGTATACATCGGAGCCTGTTTATCCAGATTTTTATGGACAGCCCGTATATTTTTATCCAGGTTACTACATAAATGATACCACAGCATCTATAAATATAGAACCATACTCTTATATAAATTATATATATGATAACTTTAAATATATAGATTCTAATACTTTGGGCTTTGAACAGAAACAACTATGTTACACAACCGGTACGGATATGATTCTTATCTCTTATCCTTCGATTCTAAAACATAGAACCAATCTGATAGCAGACGAAAATGAGCCTTTATTTCTACAAATTGGCGACAGTATTAAAATAAATAATACAAACGATACTATTACTAATATTTATATAGATAATAGTGGTCAAAAACATTATTCTGTATCTAATTCTTATAGCGCTAATACAGGATATGTTTATTTAACAAGTTCTATTTCTGGAGTAGGTTTTTCTAGTCAAAGATCTTTTAATAGCATAACAGGATCTTATACTTTTTCTAGATCATCTAATAGTGATTACTCTAGTACTCTAGAAGGCCAGACTTTTGCACCATTAATAAGTTTGCCTATTCCTGGATGTGTTATTAATGAACCACCATTTTATAGTCCAAACTGTTTATATTCTGTACCAACAGGATATAATTTTACTTTTACATTTAATAGTGGATTATATCCAAATGGTCAAGATTATTTATCTAGTAATGTATGGTCTTCTTTTAGTTCAAATGCTCTAATAGTATCTTCTTCGATAATTCTTTCTTCTGGGCAAAATTATGTAGATTTACCACCACTTTTAGTTCCAAATGGATTTTTAAACAGTACCGGAGTTAATGTTGCTAAATACTCATCATCTATTTTTGATTTTAGACTAAATAATTTAAGAATGTCAGACTCCACATATAAGATTAGATATAGTGGGTATGATCCAAATAATAATACAGGAATAAATAGTACATTTAATGGCTTACCGGCAATATTAATTAGTGGAGACTATAATAGATTTTATTTTGATACTGCTAGTACCGGGAATGAAATTTTTGCATATAAATTTTTAACTATTTTAGATAGCAATAATCAACACTATATTTCCAATACCTTTAGATCTCAAATTAATAATACTAATCCAACTATAGACAATTATGGAAATAAATTAATAAGATGTTCTGATTGGGGATTATTATCAGACTCAAGATGGACGGGTGAAGTAGAGTGTAATAACTTTAATCTTGACTTTAGTGTTTCGTTGCCTCTTGATCTTAATAATAACTTTATAGAAAATTTTACACAAAATACCAGTACAACAGGAACATTTATTATAGCCTCTGGAACTGGACTAATTTTACCAGCAGATACTGGCACTTGGACAGCTTATGGTTTATCTGGTATAAATAATATATATGGAGATATTGTTTTATATCTAAAATGTAGAGAAAATTATAATTATACAAATTTTAGTGGCGTTTTATCAACAGGTCAATTAGCCCAGCAATCAATATATAATCGTGGATTTACAGTAACTGAAATTTATCCAGAAATAGACTGTAATATTTATTCTGCTAATGGTACAAATACTGGAATATTTTCTATCTCTCTAAGTAATAAGCAAAATTATCATACACTAACAGTAAATTATCCTGACACATATCTAGATTATTTTAGACTACTACAATCATCGAATACTATAGATATACATAATAATCTAAACTTATCTTTTGCGTTATTAAATGGATCAAATACCACTATAGTTTCTGGTATATTTTTACCAAATACACAATGCAATAAACATATCATAAACAAACCTTTTAGTAAAATTTATAATGTTAACTCGAATACTTTTAATATTGCTGTTGTTAGCGGCTATATACCATCTGGATTACCAAGTTCAGGACCAATTATATTAACTATTCCAAAAATTTATGATTTGGTTCCATCAGATCAGATGCCTAGCTATCACACAGAATCTAGGGGAGTATTTGACTTTTCTTCCAGCAATGCAATCTTATCTAATGGTATTTATACCATAGAAAAACTAGATGATTATAATATATATTTATATGATTTCCCCAGATCTTTCGTCACAGGAGCTGATAGCGGAGAAAGTACTATTAGATATAATAATATAGGATTTAATATTACAGATGATAAGTTTAGTTTGTGGGGTAAAAATTTTGCTGGCGACACTATATTACATCCGTGGAGAGATGTGCCAACATTTGTTTCGGATTCTCCTGGCATTTGCGAATCTGGGAAATTATGTATTAGATTTTCTGGTATTCCAAATTATTTTCAAGAAAAAGATAATTTTTGGGTAGATATTATTCCAGATATTTATCCTCAATCTACAGGACTAGTATATGCTACGGGATATTATGTAACTGGATTAAGCGGAATTAATGATAGTACTGTTTATATAAGATGTACTGGAGCATCTTCTTTAGGCGTTGTACTGGGCATGAATATTTATTCAACAAATAATTGGACACCAAATAACTCTTACATATCCAGCTTAGTTAGTGGACAAGTTATAAAACTTAATACAAATATTACCAGCGCATCGCCCGGAATATATACTAATATACACTCTAATTCATTCGCATATCCGTATCTATTTGCTTTTAATAAAGAAACCTCCTCACAAAATGCTGAGACAGATATTCTAAGAGAAGCTTGGAGAACTTTCATTTCTGGAGCATATTCTATACATAGAGATGAGGTTGCGCCAACAGTTGTTAGTATTTTAACTAAAATTCCACCATTTTACTATAATGCTAATCATCCATATTATTCTGCATGGAATAGTTCTCAGGCCACTAGAGGAGTAAATGTTTGGAAAAATACTGGGTCTACTGGTATATCGATGATGATTACGGGTGTTGAAAATATTCAAACCGATAAAAATCCTAACTATGGCTATAGATTTGTAAATACATCGCCATCCATATCATTCCAACCATCTATCACAGGATACGGCACATCTGGCAACATAGCAAATACTGGAAATAATAGTAAATTTAGATTTGCTCTAGATGAACTTAATAAATATTTATGTGTTACTAGTATAAGTGGCATACATAGACCAACACTATCTTCTGGGCTTTTGGGTGCAAATGTTAATTTCCTTTCTGCATCAGATTGGACTATGAATAGTTCAAAAACAGAAAATACTAATTTATTAGTAAAAGATATAGATAATTTTACACTATTAGGCATAGATACTATTTCATTAAATAATACCCATAACGTAATTTACAATTCTGGAAATAATATTTTTATAGCATCAGGATTACCACAAAATAGTGGATTAAAATTTAGATTTGGTTTGTGTGGCGGAGCATCAATACCATCATTACCACCGGAAATTCAAGTTTTTGGTATTAATTCAAACTTTAACTATACAACAAAACATGTTTATGGTCTACCAACCGGAGATCAAGGATTATCTTCATATAGCAATCTCATTACTCCTTATAGTAATGTTTGGTATATTGATTTATATGTTAATGAGCTTAATAATATTCCTTCTTTTTCTTATAGTTTTAAAGATATACTTTACAATAAAGTAACCGGTATTATTTATAACAATAACCAAGCTGCGAATCATTATTATATTAATAATTTTACCACAACAACATATTCTAATGGAACTTTACCGTGGGTAGCTTCGTTTGATTTAGAAAATGTCAGTAGTGGTACTAACATAGGCATTAGTGGTGGTAGTGGAAACAATGTATTAATTCTAAGTAGTGGATTGGTATATAATCCTTATATTAGTAAGTGGCAAGGCTATATTTTTGGAAGTGGTACAGGTATAAATACCACATACAGCAATTTACCGGTTGGTATTACTGGCGCTATAAATCTAGTACATACTGGTAATTTATTAGTAACAGGAGTGAATGCTGCGTATTCTCCAAGAATTAGTAATCTTTTAGATACAATTAAATTTAGAAATACAGGATTAGATCCCATAGTGCTCTACTTTAATTACCAAAAAGCTATTGGAGAAATAGATAGTCCATCTATTCAATTAAGTAATTATCCATCTGGCGCCACTATTAGCACAAATAAAATATCAGATATTAATTTAAATGCTTTTGCTCAAGCAACGAACAAGGAATTATGGAAAATAACTATAGGTAATATTGGAGCCACAGGATATACTCTTAATGGAGTGGCTTCGTTGTCTCCATATATAGATAATTTTAGTAGTAAAATTATTTCTTATGATTTATTTGGTATAAGTAATGTATTATCTCCTGATCCTATTAATTTAACTAATACTAATTGGTTAATACAGTTAAGCGTTGATGGTGGAGGAGGACCAAATTATCCACCAAATATACAACTGTTCAACACCCCTTCTGTGTATCAAACCGGAACATTAGCTTATGACTATACTAATAGTCAATGGGATATATCTTTAATAGGTAAGATTGATGATTTACAAAGATATAATATCGCTACAGGATTATACAATATTCAAATATATGGCCGAGATACTACAGGATATGCAACCAGCAGTACTAGCTTCACTTATTTATGCAATCCAGAAATTCTAAATTTGAGAAAATGGTATGCTGTTAAAGATAAATCATATTTAATAAATTATGAAGTAAATAATTGTTGTAGAAATGAATACAATGTAAATTCTAATACTTTTATAACTGATCCAAATTTACCAACATCAGAAACTCTACTATATAAAAAATATAATCCACTAATTAATACTTATGAATTGAGATATTTAGGAGATGCACCAGTAGATAAATGGGGAGCTAGATTAGAAATTTCTAATATTGATACAGAATATGCTTATGATGCTGTTAATGCTAATACTTTTACCATAGATGTAAAGGGATTAGACTCTGATGTGATTAGTGTTGTTGGACTATTAAAACTTAAAGAACTAGAAACGATTAATTCTGATTATCCGCCAATAGATATTATTAATGTTAATCCAGAAGAGGATAAAACAAAAGCATTAACACAAGGAGATAACTGGTCTTTAAGCTTTAATGTTGTTGGTGGTTTATCTAATATTAATTTTCCTCCTACAATATTATTAAGCGGCTTACCATCTGTATGTAGTGGATATTTTCCTGATATTGAACCTAATGGTCCGCCATGTTTATCATCATTCTCTTTTAATAATAGTACATTACGTTGGACATTTAATTTTGCTGGACAAAGCAATTGTACAACTGGATTATATAATATTAGCATTAAAGCTTTTGACTCCACAGGAGAAGACACAGCATATACCAATCTATTCTTTGAACCATTACCGATACCTGGACCATCAGTTGTTTCTAAACTAACATCAAATTCTTTATTTCCTAACTGTTTGCCATTTTCTGGAGATATTCATGTTATTTCTCCAAGAAGAGGTTCTCCATGCCCATATATAACTGGTATTAAAGGATGGGAATTAATAGGTTCATTACCAAACGGTCTAGCTTTAGTATCAAACGAACTAGCTGGACTAAGTGCTCCTCATTACGTTGGTACTGGTATAGTTTCGATTACAGGAACAGCAACACAATTTGCTCCAGATAATGTTTATCCTGCGTTTATAATTAGAGCAACAGGATTTAATGATAAAACAGCTCAAACTGTTATTACTCTTAATAGTGCTGGAATAGTTCCTATCGATGAATATCCTCTTGGCTTTACTTTATATTTTCCACATTCTGGATATATGCTACCAACCTATAAACCGAATCCCAATGACACTCCACGAATAAGATCAGCGAATCAAAGTGTTTATAAACCATATCCTGGTACTGGAGCGATGATTTGTCGTAGTTCATTATCTGATAATAATTGTCCAATATATTATACTGGAATATATACTTTGCCAACATTTTCTATTACAGGATACGAAATAGCATCAATAAATAATCAAACAAACTTTTATGTGACAGGATCATATGGTTATATACCAGGATATCTAAGTGTATGGAAAAATAATACGCTGTTAACTAACAATACAGATTTTACTGCTACTGGAAGTCCATTAATAACTTTGTCTGTTTCTGTTAATCAAAATGATGAAATTAGATGGAGTGGATTAGCATCTACCGGAACTGGATTAATTATAGATTTTGGCACAGAATCCATTTCTAGTTCGAATGTATACAGTGTATTTGATTTTAATTTAACTAATAATAAGAATAATATTTATCAATTAATTAATATTAGTAATGAAGAATTTTTTGATGAAAAAACGCAACAATTCTACTATAAGTATGGTGGAGAATTATCTAATGTTTGCGATTCTAATCTACTCTTTTCTGGATTATCTCCAATATCTGGACATATACAACTTATGCCATTTGGCGTAGAGTCTATGAATATGCCAAACAGTTTTAATCTTAAAGGCGTTCCTGCATCAACTATGAACTGTAAAACATGCTTATTGGGTAATGGTGAGTTCGACACGTCTGGACCTAATCCTATACTTATTGGTAAAATGAGACCATCTATGATGTTAAATATTACAGGAAATATATATCCATTACAAGAATACGATTCAACAAATACTTGTATATCCAATAATTATTATATGGGTGGCGGCGTACAAAATCTGACCCTAATAAGCGGCGTATCTATAAGCTTACTACCAGGATTTTCTAGTGGAGAAATAGAGGAAATTTGCTATAAAAATTGTTATGAAAGTGGTGTTTCGTATCTTAGTGGCATAGTGGTACCAACTCCAGTAATAGAAATTACTGACCCGATACCTTATGTTCGTAATTCACAAAATGTAGCATATGCCCTAAGATGTTCTTTTGGCGACACTAGTGTAAAAAGAGATAATATACAAAACTATAGAGGGGTAGATATCAAATATTATATTAAACATTTAAATAGTGGATTATACTGGAATAATTCAGAAAATAAATTTGTATCTACAAAAACATTTTTTACACAATCTACAACAACGAATCTATCATTACCACAATCCATACCTTACTCAGCGCCAATTTTAACTAGTGGAGCGACATATGAACTATTTATGGAAAGAGCATCAGATGAATTTCCAACTGTAAATATTAATTCTTATCCGTATATGAGTAATGCTATTTATTGGATACATCAGGCAAATGACGGAAATTCCTATCCTGCAACATCATCAACATATCCTGGATTTATGCCTATTCGATATAATAGTGGTATATTTATTGAGACCGGAGTTCCATTTAGAATACCTGCTCAAATTATAGGTGGTAGTGGATCGTATCAACCAACAATAACCGGTTATTTAAGTCTTATTGATAGTAATACGGAAGTCTTGGATATTAATGGATTATCTCATAATCTAGCTGTTAGTACTAGTGGATCTATTGTTAATGATGGATTATGGAATATTCAAATTACTGGTAATATTACTGGATTATTAAATTCTTATTTATCAAATTATGACTTACATATAGATATTACAGAAAATATTTTAGCTCCATTTGGTAAAACTACTAATAATATTATTCCAGTAACCATGCTTAGTCCTTTGTCATTTGCTATAACTAGCGATGGAGGATCCACCGTTTCTGCGACAATCGGATCAGTATGGAGCATATCTTTTACTGTTACAGGTGGAAATAGGCCACCAAGATATCATACTAATACTACTCAATGGGCAATTGATAATGAGCCTATAGTAGAAATTGATGGCGAAATTTGTAATCATATATTTACTAAGTCTTATAATATGTCTAATAATACTTGGTCATATACTGTAACTTCTGCAAATATAGTTTTGGGCAATGAAATCCATACGATAAAATATATTGATAAAATGGGATATAGTATTTCTCAAGTTATTAACATACAAGTGTAATTATGGCTACAATTTTACCAACAGCACAACCCAATCATATTGTTAGCGTATTATCCTATAATCCTGTCGATACGGGAGTATTAATGGGAGTAGATCTTACTATAAGAGACTTATTGGGTAGTCAAGTATCTATTATAGAAACCACAAGAGGCTTGCAAGGATATACGGGACCAAGAGGTAGCGGATTTAGATATTTTACAGATAGCGATAATCCATTATCCTTTATTGAAGCAAGTGGAACATCTGATACTTTATTTATTAATTCTTCTGGTAATACTCAGATATTTTTTGATAATACTACAAAAACACTTACAATAGGATCAACCCCGCTAGATACTGGTAATATCCCATTTTCCATAGATGTTGGCGGAACGAATAATACAACTTATGATACCAATTATTTAATTTATTATGATGGCAACAAATTAACCAGCTCAACAGTAGACGAAACGATGATATCGAATTTTATGTCTACTGGAACAAGTTTGAAAATTGGTGACGGTACGAATGTTGTTATTTCTTACAATATGAAAGATAAGCTTAATATTGTCAGCTCAAGTGGTATTGAAATTATATATGATGATATTACTAATACTATTTCTATAGGCTCTAGCGGAACCAAAAAAACAATGTCTCCGTTAGTTTCTTCATTAATTTTCGGATAGGAGATACTTATGGCAGATCCAAATATTGTTGATACTACAATTGTTAAAGGTAAAACCGCTGTAATAGCTAATATAGCAACAACAGGTACCACATTATTAACTAATACCACAAGTAATTCTGTATATAAAATTGGAACATTAATTATTAGTAATATTGATGGCGTTGCTCCATATGATGTGAGCGTGAGTTTTGTGCGTAGTACTACTCCTTATAAACTTATTAGTACCGTATCTATTCCTCAAGATTCTAGTTTAGTAGTTATAAGTCGAGACACTAGTATATATTTACAAGAAAATGATACGCTACAAGCAACAGCAAGTTCTGGAAATGTACTACAAGCTATTTGTAGTTATGAGGAAATTTTATGAGATATACTAATGGTGGCTATATTGGCACCGGAATACTCCCACTATCATCTGGAGAATTTGATGGTATTTGGAGATATTATACTGATGTTACGAGAAATATTCGTAATAATAAATGGTGTGTAAGTACTGTTCCAGCCAATGCTAGAGTATCACCGTCTAGTGTTGTTGAAACTACCGGAACTTTAATCACTTTAAATTGTTTGTATGATGATGATCCTTATGGTTTTATAGAATCTTTTCAGTGGCAAATATCTTCTAATAATATTACTTGGTCTAATATTTCTGGCGCTATTTCTGGTTCTTATATTTTTACTATGACATCTGGTAACAATAACACATATTATAGATGTAAAATAGATAGAGCTTTTAAAAATGTTTTTAGCGTTTCGTCTTCAATATCTGTTGGTTTGAATACTATCACAATTAGTGATCATCCAGATGATACGACTGTATATGCCGGAGAACAAACTACATTTTATGTAATAGCAAGCGTAGATGGTGGAGCAACTATTAATTATCAGTGGCAAGTATCAACTAATGGTGGATCATCATGGTCTAATGCTCCGGGATCTTCTACTTCAGCATCATACAGCGTCACTCCTCCGTATAGTAGTAATGGATACTTATATCGATGTTATTTAACCGCTGCTGGCGCCACACCAGCAACATCAAATTCTGCAACATTAACAGTAAACGATAATTCTATTTATATTTATTATCAGCCAAGTCCAGGATATTGCTTATATTCTAGTCCTGTATTTTTCTATATTAGTGCATATATTTACTATGGATCTCCACTATCTTATCAGTGGTATAAATCGTCTTCACAAGGTGGTCCATTTACGGCCATTACGAACGATTCTGGGTTTAGTGGTGGGGATACTAGTTCTCTAACTATAGATTGTACTCAACAAACCAGTAATCTATATATTAAGTGTAAGGTGTATTGGAGTATAATAGAACAATATAGCGATACTGTTCTTTACGACGCTACCGTATACACGCCTCCGCCGCCATAAACTAGCGAGAATACCATGAATATATTTGATAGTGTGTTAACGCCACAATATAAACAAGTTTATAAAGATGCTATTGATAGTTTAATATCATCTAACGGTTTGGGTACTCAGTGTAAATTATCATATAACAGTAATATAACATCAGCTACAGATTGTAATAATTGTTTAATAGATCCTATATATAAAAAATCTATGGGCAAATATAATGGTTCTGGACCAAGAAGTTTTCCAGAAGGAGCCGTTTGTCCAGTGTGTAATGGGGCTGGATTTTTGGTTGTAAATAATAGTGAAACCATATATATGGCCGTACTAGTATCTGAAAAAAACTGGATAAATATAGGTCTTGATCCTGTTAAAATACCCCAAGGATCTTTACAAACTATTAGCAAGGCTGATACATTTAATAAAATTATGAATAGTTATTCTATGGCCATATCTGATCAAAATGGTACAAATAATAATTTATTATATGAAAGAGATAGTGATCCAACATATGTTGGTTTTGGTAATAATGATTATATCATTACAATGTGGAAAAGAATAATATGAAATATCATATTAATTTAGTAGAGTCTGATTCTACAATTAATAAATTAATTTTACAAAATTTATTGCCTTTAGTTAATAAGAAATTAGATGGTGCTATTACTCAAATTATTCGTCTTATTAATCTTGGATTAGAAAACTCTATACGAAACCAAAATGAATACGGCTCTTTAACTATGCCAAATGGTAAACTAAGAGCTGAATTTGGTATAAGCGATATTGGCTTAGTTGATGGTGCAATTAATGCTATTCTGGATAGTGTGTATGTACAAAGAAAGCCATTGAGAGCTTCTAAAAATGGATTAGTTGGTGGTTTTTTACTAGGATTTATGCCCAATAATGTGCTTTTGAGCGTAGCGGATCAGTTTAGTGTAATTACTGAAAAGGGACAGTCATTACCGTGGTTAAAATGGCTATTATTTGAAGGAACATCTTCGATAGTAAAAGACTATGATGTAAAATTTGGACCCAACACAAAATCACGAACTGGCGAAGCTATTATGGTACAAACTAACAGATCATGGAGAGTGCCACCAGAATTTGCTGGAACAATAGCTGATAATTGGTTTACTAGAGCTATTGATAGTATTGATGATAGTATAGAGACTATTATAATAAAATCTATGAAAGAATAATTATGTCTGATTGTGGCTTCGGTAATACATTTGATAAAATAGATAGTTTTAACGAATATTCCTTAATGGCACAAACAGAGGAAAATCTTAAAGCTTATCTAGATTGGGGATTTTTAAACCTGGGTGGTTTTGTTAATTGTACAGGACTAGATACCAATCTTTATCAATCTCAAGATACTAAAGCAATACATTATGAAACTCCCCAGTATGCTACTGGCAGAGCATGGAGAACACTACATAAATCTTGGGTTTATGAAAGTGGTATTAATTATGATGGAAATATTCCAGTATCAATAAGCGGAGTTAAGGTCAATAATACCTTTTTACCTGCACCAACAGGTAGTGGAAATTATGCATATAAATTAGACTATAATAATGGACAAATTATTTTTAATAAACCTATACCCACAGGATCACGAGTTAATATTGATCATTCATACAAAAAATGCCAAGTCTACAAAAGTAGCAGCTGCAATTGGTGGTCAGAGTTTAAAAATGCCATATATTCTAATTTGCCAAATGAATACTCTTTGCAAACTCCAGCTATTGTTATAGAACCCATAAATACGGCCACAATGATTCCGTATCAAATTGGAGATAGATCATTTTTTATTAATCAAGATTTTTTACTTTATATTTTTTCTGACTCTGCTGTTGAAAGAAATAATTTAGCCGATATAATTAGATTACAAAAAGAAAAAACTATTTTTTCATATGATATTAATAAAGTTATAAAAGATAATGTGTATATATTAACGTACAATGGAGAACTTAATCCTAGTGGTTTGGCTTATCAATCTTTGATAACTAATAATTCCTATAAATATAAAAATATTTTTCTATACAACGTGAATTTAATGGGATTAGAAAGCTATAGCAAAAAATTATTTTGGTGTATTCTTAGATTAACCACACAAACAATACATTAAAGGGAGAATCCTCATGGCCAATTCCAGAATTTATTATGCTGTTCAATCCGTAAGACTTCGTGGCCCATCTGGTACAGAGGTTACGCCAATAAATACCGACTGGGATCGCGTTAGAGGCTTACAAACAGTAGGTATTAATACCAATTTTAACCTTGAACCAATTTATCAAATGGGTCAGTTAGAGTTGTATGATAATTTCGAAGAAGTGCCTGATGTTGAAGTTACTCTAAACAAAGTACTTGACGGTTTTCCTTTAATCTATGGTATGGCCCAAGGTACTGGTACTCTTAATGAAATTGCTAACAATAGATGTGGTGTGCAACTTGGTATATTTAAAGATTCTGCTGCTGCTGCTACTGGAACCACAGAACAGCTATTACAAATCGAACCCGCATATGTATCAACAGCCACATATACTTTTAGCACAGATGGCAATTTCACAGAAGATGTTACTCTTGTTGCTAATGATAAAGAATGGCTAACAACTCAAGCAGATTTTGGTTCCTATGGCGATAATGATACATTCTGGACAACTAGTCCAACAGGGTTTGGTATTGCTCGTAGACAACAATTTAATCTTGGCGCAAGCATTTTACCAAATAGCGGAAATAATGCTGGCCCTCTAGTCCGCTATACAAATGGCGGTATTGCTCCGGGTTCTCGCATTACTAGCTTAACTATAACAGCTAATCTTAATCGCGAAGAAATCAGAGAACTTGGCCAAAGACGACCATTTATTCGCTATATTAATTTCCCAGTTGAAATTACTTGCGAAATTGAAGTTACTGCTGCTAGTGGAGACCTTGTGGGCGTTAATAATACTAATGCGGCTTGTGCTAATCCCAAAGCTCTAGAAAATAAACAAATTAAAGTTGTATTATGCGACGGCACAACTTTTGATCTTGGCACCAAGAATAAACTTACCACAGTAAACTATCAAGGTGGTGATACTGGTGGTGGTAATGCTACTGTTACATATAGTTACCAGAACTTTAATGACTTTACATTTATTCAAGGTACTGGATATGATGGTAGTACTGCCATTTCCAATAAGATTTGGGAAAGTATGGGTGGTGGTCAAGACTTTAATTTTAATGATGGTAGTAATCCAGGTTAGTAAATACTAAGGATTCAAATAGGGATGGATGATATATTTATACTTATAGGTAAATTATATTTGGAATTGTATCAAGCTCAAAAGCTGATCGAGATACAAAACCAAAAAATACAATCACTATCTAACGGCACTTCTGTTTCTAGCAATGATTAGAAATATTAGTGCCGTTATTGATAGGATAATTAGTAAAAAAATTTATTTTATCTATCAGGACAATGTCTATTATTATAAGTATCCAAATTCTGATATTAAACTACAATCTAGCTTAATATACGAAGAACATTATGACAAAATAAAATACGATAATTTTATACAAGAGGATATTGATTTTTATTTACAAGATTTTGATATTGCGGATGCTTCGCTAAAACAATTTTTAGAAGGCAAATATAAACAAATAGATAATCTTAAAGTAGAATTATATCAAAACTTTTGGAAAACTAAAGAGAGCAAAGCGGCTCGCAATAAGCTTAAAATAGTAAGAAAAACTGTTCAGGATACTGAAAATCAATTACATTATTTAGATTCATTAACTACAGAATTTTTGTGTGCTCAAAGACAAAATGAATTTTTATTTATTAATGGTATCTATGATAAAAATCATCAATTAATTTTTGACTATAATAAAATAGATACTATTAGTGAACATATGTTTAATGGTATGATTACAGTAATAAATAGTAAATTGTTAAAATCAGCAGATTTTAGATATATTGCTAGATCGTACGATTGGCGATCAATATGGAATATTAAAAATCATCATATTTTTAACGAACCAATAGTAGAGTGGAGCGAAGAACAAAAGAGCTTAGTAGCATTTTCTCAAATGTATGATAATATACATCAACATTTAGATTGTCCAGATGATAAACTTATAGAAGATGACGATGCTTTGGATGGTTGGTCTATTTATCAAAACAGAAAATTAGAACAAGAAAAAAAGAAAAAGGGTGTAAATAGTATTGCGGATAAGTATGATAAAGCTCAGGAAATTTTTCTAGTGGCTAATGATGCTCAGGAATTTAATAATATTATGGATATGAATGATGATGTTGCTAAGAGTAAAATGAGTAATAGATTTGATTTTGTACAACAGCATGGACGAGTAACAGAAGATAATTTACCGGATGTTAGAGCAGATATTAGACAACAATATGCTAATATGAATAAAAGGAAATAATAATGCAAAATAAGAATATAGAAGACTTGTTTGAGAAAAGAATGACAACTATAATGATAGGGGCCTTAGCAAGATTCGAAGAAAATTTTGATTATTTATGGGAAGATAACAAAGCTAATGCGGATTATTTTTTATCATTATGGCAAAAGGCTAGACAAGAAGTTTTGGACTATGGAAACAATCAAATAAGATTAGCGCAAAAGGATTTGGAAAAATTATACAATCAGAAACACACCAAATATAAATATCAATATAAATTTGATATGAGGAGATTTAATGATGAGTACTAAAACTAAGACTTTTAAAGTTGAGTTAGATGGTAAAGATGTTGAGTTTATTATTAGGACACCATCGTTGTCTGAACAAAGGGAAGGACAAAAGGTTTATAATCAATCTTTTAGCGATGCTGTCAAAGCTAAGGCTATCGTTAGAGCCAGAATGGACGATCTTTTAGAAGAGCAGGGATTATGGGATAGTTCTAAACAAAAAAGACTCACAGAACTACAGCAAATAGTTTTGGATAACGAAAGAGCATTGGCCAAAGGTGGTATCCCATTGAAAAAGGCTAAAGAACTTGCTATGGAAATGAAAAATACCAGATTAAAAATTAGAGAACTAATAGCCGATAAAACATCTTTAGATAATCATAGCGCAGAAGGACAAGCTGATAATGCTAGATTCAACTACTTGGTAAGTGTGTGTTTGGTGTATAATGAAACTAAACAGCCATATTTTAAAAACTTGGAAGATTATTTATCGAGATCAAATGAGCCGGTAGCGATTTTGGCCGCTCAACATTTAGCGAACATGCTTTATGGTCTAGATAATGATTATGAGAAAAATTTACCAGAAAACAAATTCTTGAAAAAATTTAAATTTGTTGATGATAATCTAAGACTTATTAACGATAAAGGAAAACTGGTTGATGAAGAAGGAAGACTGGTAGATGAAAATGGTAGATATATAAATGAGGCTGGAGAATTTATTGATAGGCATGGTAATAGAGTTGATGACAAGGGAGAATATGTTGTTGAACATAAACCATTCTTAGATGATGATGGCAACCCTATTGCAGAAATTCAAAATGAACTACCAGAAACTAAAGTACAAGAAGAAGATGTTGTTAAGGAAAGCGTTGATTCTACTCCAGTTGAGTCAGAAGCTTAATCCGATATATAAATATTATTATAGTTTTGTGTGTCAAAGGTTCAGTCTTTATCGGCTGGACCTTTGTTTTTAGGGAATAAATATGGCAGCATTTAATCTAACAGCACAATTAAATCTTGTTGGACCAACAAATATTAGGCAAATTGTTGGAGATATTAGAAAACAATTAGGAACCATTAAGGGAACTATTAATGTTGGTATTGATCCACAATCAGCTAAGGCTATAGCACAAGCACAATCTCAAGCTGCTCAATTAAGTTCCGGACTAAATAACGTAGCAAAATCTGGAAATACTGCCGCAGCTGGCATGAGAGATTTAAATGACGCTGCTGCAAAAAATCAGTTAGGATCTACAGCTAAAAATGCTGCATCGGCCGCTGATGCTGCTACAAATCTTGGTAAACAAAGTTCCAGAGCTGCTAAAGATGTTAAGGTGCTAGGTAATGAGTTAGCTGAGTTCGGTAGGCAGTCTGGTTTAGCTATTAGACGTTTTGCTGCTTTTAGTTTGGTATCAGGAGTTATGTATAAACTTAATAGTGCTATTAATCAAGCATTATCTCAATATATAGATTTTGATAGAGAATTAGTAAGAGTTTCACAAGTTACGGGAAAAAGTGTTCAAGAATTAGGTAGTTTGGTAGATGAAATATCTTCGTTGGCAGGCAGTACTGGCGTAGCATCTAAAGAATTAATACAAGTATCATCAACCTTAGCACAAGCTGGTTTGAGTGCCAGAGAAGCAGAACAGGCCCTAAAAGCTTTGGCGCTTAGTGCTAATGCGCCGTCTTTTGATAATCTTAATGATACTGTAGAAGGTAGTATCGCTTTAATGAGACAGTTTGGTATTAGGGCAAATGAACTAGAATCAGCACTAGGTAGCATTAATGCTGTGGCCGCAGCATTTGCTGTTGAAGCTAGTGACTTAATTACCGCAATTAGTAGAACTGGTGGTGTGTTTGCTAGTGCTAGTAGAGGAGTTAGTGAAGGAACGCAAGCACTAAATGAATTTATTGCTGTATTCACAAGTGTTCGTGCTACAACTCGTGAAAGTGCCGAAACTATTGCTACTGGTTTAAGAACTATTTTTACTCGTATTCAGAGAGAGTCCACAATTACTGCTCTAAGAGAGCTGGGTGTGGAACTTAGAGATGTGGAAGGAAAGTTCGTTGGTCCGTATGAGGCCGTTAGAAGACTAAGCGAAGGATTGGGACAACTAGATCCTAGATCTCAAGTATTTGCTAATATCATAGAAGAACTTGGTGGTTTTCGCCAAATTGGTAAGGTTATTCCGCTTATTCAACAATTCGCTACAGCAGAAGCGGCTTTGCAAGTAGCGCTCAAGGGTGGAGATTCACTAGCAGAAGCTAATAGACAAGCCCAACAATCTTTAGCTGTACAACTAGCTAAAACTAGAGAAGAGTTTGTGGCATTAGTAAGAGATTTTGCTAATAATTCTGTATTTAGAGGATTTTTAACAACTACAATTAGTATAACAAAAAGCATATTAAGTTTAGCAAGAGCGGGAAAATCATTATTTCCCTTACTAACTATACTTGGTGGATTTAAAGCATTCTCTGCTGCTACTCAGTTTGCTGGTGGATTTTTAAAGGGTGTGCGACCAACAGGAGGAAGACCTGGTGGTTCTGCTAGTAGGGGTATAGGACAAAATCTTGGTGAGGTAATTAGTGGTTCCAAAAGCGAAAGACAATCAGCATCGTTAGACAAGATAGCTAAAGTTTTAGAAAGTAATGCTGGAAATTTTAATACCAGTGTATCATCTTTAATTCAACCTATCACACAACTATCTACAGCTATACAACAAAATATAGTTAGTCTTACAGATAATACTGGAGCTTTGACAGCAAATACAGCTGCTATTAATAATTTAACTGCTGCATTGGGTATGAAGGGAACAACATTAGCTGGTGGTGGCAAGGTTTTAGGCTTCGCCAAGGGAGGAACTGTTCCTGGCAGCGGAAAAGGAGACAAAGTTCCAGCATTATTAGAGCCTGGCGAAGTTGTAATGAGCAATAGAGCTGTTAATAAGTATGGAAGAGGTAATTTGGTTAATATGAATAAAA
>Ga0214917_10001222_pt1 | contig 33367 bp, 31 predicted proteins | sample LL_1208_BB_MetaG_FD_177983 | JGI IMG/M metagenome (GOLD analysis project Ga0214917, IMG submission 177983) | Freshwater microbial communities from Lake Lanier, Atlanta, Georgia, United States - LL_1208_BB | ecosystem: Environmental > Aquatic > Freshwater > Lake | place: USA: Georgia | collected... | reverse complement strand
AAGGCGTTTCAAAGAAAAAAATCTTTGTATTTTTCTTGATAGCTTTTTTCCATTCATTTATGTTTTTTCCATCTACAAATGTTACTTCAATCCCATATCTAGGCAGAATATTTTTTATAATTTCTTTGCAGGATCCAAACAAAGCAGAAGATGAAACTAAATGGTCTCCAGCTTTTAATTGACACATCAACGAAAAGAAAACAGCAGCCATTCCGCTCGCTGTTGCAAAACAATCCTCAGAACCATCTAGTAGTGCTAATCTTTTTTCAAATGTTTCAACAGTAGGATTTGAGTATCGAGTATACTGAAAGCCTTTCTTGCTACCTTTAAAAATAGCTTCAGCTTGTTCAGCGCTATCGTAAACAAATCCTGATGTTAGAAACAACGCTTCAGAAGTCTCATTAAACTGACTTCTGTTTAATCCGCCTCGAATTAAATTAGTGTTAGTTCCAAGTTTTTTTTTTTTCATTCTTCGGTTCTTAATTCCTTCGCTGCTTGCACCATAGTTTCAAGCGCAGCTATTGTTTCAGGCCAGCCTCTAGTTTTAAGTCCGCAATCTGGGTTTACCCAAATTCTTTTCTTATCAATTAACTTAGATGCTTTTTGAATCAGTTCTTTCATCTCATTTTTATTGGGAACCCTAGGAGAATGAATGTCATAAACACCAGGTCCTACTTCATTAGGATATTTAAACTTTTCAAATGTTTTTAATAATTCCATTCTAGATCTTGATGTTTCTATGGAGATAACATCAGCATCTAAAGCAGCAATAGCATCGATAATATCTTCAAATTCAGCGTAACACATATGTGTGTGAATTTGAGTTTCATCTTTTGCAACAGCAGCAGAAATTTGGAAAGCTTTAACAGCCCAATCTAAATATTGTTTCCAATCATTTTTCTTCAGAGGCAAACCTTCTCTTAATGCAGGCTCATCGATTTGAATCATTTTAATGCCATTGTTTTCAAGATCTTCAACCTCATCTCTTATTGCAAAAGCAATTTGTAATGCAGTATCTTTTCTTGGTTGATCATCTCTAACAAAAGACCATTGTAAAATTGTTATTGGACCCGTTAGCATTCCTTTAACAATTTTCTTTGTTTGGTCTTGTGCAAATTTTGACCATTGTACTGTCATAGATTCTGGACGAGAAACATCTCCAAAAATAATTGGAGGTTTTACGCATCGTGAACCATAACTTTGTACCCAGCCACTAGATGTAAATGTAAATCCTTTAAGTTGTTCACCAAAGTATTCAACCATGTCATTTCTTTCAAACTCTCCGTGAACAATAACGTCGATATCTATTTGCTCTTGTTTTTTGATAGCGTCGATTGTTTTAGTTTTTAGAAAATCCTCATATTCTTTTAAGCTTAGTTCATTTTTTTTAAATTTAGCTCTAGCATTTCTTACATCAGATGTTTGCGGAAAAGATCCAATAGTTGTTGTTGGATACAAAGGTAATTTAAATACCTTAGTTTGTATTTCAGATCTTTTAACAAAGTTAGATTTTCTATTTAAAATCTGTGTTGTAATATTTTTAGCTCTTTGTTTAACTTTATCATCATGAATTAACTCAGATGTTGCTCTACTTATGATATCTTTTTTATTTTCATCTAAGTAATTTTTTATTTCATTATTGCCATTGTTTAATGAAATTTTAATATGATTAAGTTCAATTAGTTTTTGCTTAGAGAATGAAAGCCACTTTCTAATTTTTTCAGGAACTTTAGTCTCCAATCCTAAGTCATAAGGAGTATGCAATAACGGACAAGAAGAAGAGATCCATAAATTTTTAATATTTTTTGAATACTCTGTTACTTGCTCAATTTTTTTATTAACGTCGGATTTCCAAATATTTCTTCCATCAATAATTCCAATAGAAACTGTTTTATTAATATCTTTTAAAGAATTTATATTTGATATTTTTCCACGTATTAAATCAAAATGAATGCCATCTACATCACTCTCTAAAATTTCTTTTTCAACTTCTGAATCTAGTTTTTCAAAGTAAGTTGTTAAGATAATTTTAGACGAACCTGCAAATTTCTTTAATTGATTTAAAGTTTTTTTGATTAGTTTAGTAAAATCAGCATTTTGATTTTTTACTAAAATAGGTTCATCAATTTGAATCCATTCAGCACCTCTTTTATTTAAACCAGATAAAATCTCAGCATAAACTGGAAGTAAATTATCTAATAAATCAATGCTTTTGAAAGATTCATCTGTAGTCTTTCCAAGACTTAAAAAAGTAAGAGGTCCTAGAATAATTGGCTTAGTATTAAAGCCTAATTTTTTTGCTTCATCAAATTCATCAAATGGTTTGTTTGAACTTAATTTAAATCTTTGGTTTTTAGAAAATTCTGGCACTAAGTAATGATAGTTAGTGTCAAACCATTTTGTCATTTCAAGAGCGGGAACATCCAAATCTTTTGTTTGAGAACCTCGCGCCATTGCAAAATAAGTTTTAAAAGAAACTTTATCGTCTTTATGTTTATATCTTTCAGGAATTGAACCTACTAAGCAAATTGTATCTAGAACTTGATCATAAAAAGAAAAATCATTTGAACAAATATAATCAACCCCATTATCTTTTTGTGTTTGCCAGTTATTTTTTTTTAATTCACTAGCGCATTTTAATAAATCACTCTCAGAAATTTCCGATTTCCAATATTTTTCTAAAGCAGTCTTCAATTCTCTTTTTGGACCTATTCTTGGGTAGCCAATGCAGTTTATTTTTATCATTATATATATATCTCCTTTGGGTTAAAAAATTGGTTTATATTTTGATTGTATTCTTTTTTTTCTGTTTTTTTTTCATTTAGTAGATTTTTACAAACTGCATATGTTAATTCATATTTATTTAGCGTGTAAAAATGAAATTCGTTAACACCTTCTGCTTGAAGTTTATTTATTAAGTTACAAGCTATATCGATACCAACAAATTTTTCTTCTTCTTTTAAATTCGAGAATTTATTTTCAATCCATTGAGGAATAGATGTTCCACATTTTAAACTAAAATCTTTTACTTTCTTAAAATTGCCAATAGGTAAAATTCCAGGAATAATAGGGGCTTTAATTCCAAGAGCAATTGACTTATCTCTAAATCTTAAGAATTTTTCATGATCAAAAAAGAATTGGGTTATAATTTTATCAGCGCCTTGATCTACTTTAATTTTTAGATTTTCTAAATCTTCATTTTCATTTTTAGATTCAGGATGTTTTTCAGGATAGCCGGCAACTGCAATTTCAAAATTGCCTATTTTTTTTAAGCCCTTAACCATATCAGCAGCATTTATATAGCCTTTTTCATGAGGTTTATATTTTGAATCTTTTTTTCTTACATCACCACGCAAAGCTACAATTTTATTAATTCCATTGTTTAACCAATCAAGAGCAATAGTGTTAATTTCTTCTTTACTCATATCAACACAAGTAAGGTGTCCTGCAACTGGAGTATTTGAATTCTTTTTTATTTTTTTTACTAAATAATCACTTTTATCTCGTTCACCACCACCCGCACCAAAGGTAACGGATACAAACTTTGGATTAAACACTTCTAGTTTAATAAAGCTTTCCCATAGGCTTTCATCAGCCGTTTGATCTTTGGCTGGAAAGAACTCAAAACTAATATTCAAATCTTTGCTCATAATTCATTCTAAACAAAGGTTTTTTTGAAATTTTTTCGAAAAAACCACCAGATAAAGCGGCGGTTATGATTGCATCGCTTTAGCTGGATTTATATAGCGCCCGCAATTTGAAATAACTCGGCGCAGAAAATTAAATAACTTTATTAAGATAATTTGTCAATGTAGATCTAGATTTATCAATGATACCAAATAATTATTTACTATTTGTTCAATTAATAACCATACTTTTTATTACTCCAGGGCCACAAAGAATTCTAATTATTACCAATTCTATGAACTATGGTTTCCCAAAAAGTTTATGGACAGGTTTAGGAGATGTTTCTGCCAATGCAATTCAAATGATATGCGCAACATTTGGCGTTTATGCTCTAATGAAGCCTCATCCGCAAATTTTAGATACTTTCAAATGGATTGGAGGATTGTATTTAATTTATTTGGCAATAAAGTTTTTAGGAAGAAAAACTAAAGTTACAATAGACAAAACATTCAGCGCTCGATCAGCAATAGATTTATTTAAAGATGGATTTATTTCTGCCTTGTTTAGTCCGGGGGCTATAGTTTTCTTTGTAGTTATGTTCCCAACATTTTTAGATCCTAATAGTAATTTCATAATTCATTTTATTATTTTAATGACAACACATGTTTTTTTAGATTTTTTCTTTTTGACAATTTATGCAGGAGTCTCGAGCAGAATTGCAATTTTTCTTAAAAATTACCCAAATATAATAAGTAGATTATCAGGATGTGCTTTGTTATTTCTGGCTTACAGAATTTTAAGCACCAAAATCAGTTTATGAACAAAACATTTAATCATCATTTTAGACAAGGATGCTTTGTTGGAATGGGGATTCCAGGAATCAGTTTGGCAGCTAGTTTTTTTGCATTAGGTGCACTTTTTAAAAATACAGGTCTAGATGCAACACAAAGTTTTCTTTCAACCCTAATTAGTTTTGCATTACCAGGTCAGGTAGTGATGGCTGAGACACTGATCGTACATGGAACTTTTTTAAATATTTTTTTATCAGTGTATTTGACAAATGCAAGATTGTACCCAATGACTATAAATCTAATTCCAGTCATCAGAGAGCAGAACAGACCAAGATGGCATTACTATATAGTTGCGCACTTTATAGCAGTCACAAGCTGGGTTCATATGCTTAACAATTATAAAACAGTTAAAAAAGAAAATCGTTTTAGTTTTTTTTTAGGTCTTAGTGCAACACTTTGGATTATGTCGACTATTACAACAGTAATTGGTTTTTATACCGCAGGAGTTATTAGTAAAAATATTTTTATAGCCATTATTTATTTAAATCCAATTTACTTTATGTGCATGATTGTTGCTGGACCTAATAAAAATTATATTATTTTAACAGTTGTTTTATCGGTAATTTTATCTCCTATTTTGTATTTAGTAACTCCAAGTTGGTCTGTACTAGTTGCAGGGTTAATTGCAGGAATAACTTCTTACTTAATTATTATAAGATAAAATATGTCAGCAAATTATATTTATATAGCAATCCTAGTTTCGGCTGTTGCAACTTATATATCTAGGTTTTTAGGAGTGTTATCAGCAAAATATGTAAATGAAGAGGGAAAGTTATTTAAATTTGTTTCTTGCATTTCTTATGGAATTTTAAGCGCCTTGATCGCTAGAATTTTTATTCATCCAGTTGGAGCATTAGAACAAACATCAACATTTATTAGAATTTTCGTAGCAGGGCTTACTATTGTTGTTCTTTTTCTTTCAAAAAAGAATGTTTTGTTATCCTCTTTTTTTGGAATTATTTTATTTGGTATTTTAAATTTCTACATTCATTAGAATGAAAAAATTATTAATTTTATTTTTTGTTTTATTTTTTTCATCAGCTTCTTACTCGCAAGATAAAAAATATGCATATTTTGCTGGAGGTTGCTTTTGGTGTATGGAAGCTGCTTTTGAAAAAATTGATGGAGTAAGCGATGTTGTTTCTGGTTATAGCGGAGGCACAAAAGCAAATCCAACATATGAAGAAGTTTTAAGAGGTCGAACAGGACATATTGAGACAGTTAAAATAACTTATGATCCAAAAGTAATCTCATATTTAGAATTGCTTAAGAATTTTTGGATTAATATTGATCCATATGATGGAAAGGGTCAGTTTTGCGACAAAGGAAATAGCTATACTTCAGTAATTTTTTATCAAAACAATGAGGAAAATAAGTTAATCAATCAATCCATTGATGAGATGAAATCATTAAATAGAAAAAAAATTAAAACAGCTTTTGTTGAATTTAAGAATTTTTATCCAGCAGAGGATTATCATCAAAATTATTATAAAGAAAATGCAACACATTATTATTCTTATTTACTTGGCTGCGGAAGACCGGCTAGATTAAAAGAAATTTGGAAGTAGTATTATATAATTTTCCAAGTCCCAGAAGCTGTTGCAACTAAATTAGTTTTTTCAAATAGTTCAGCAACAACAAAAACTAATGAATTAGTTTTTTTTGATATTTTCACTTTACCAACTAAAGTATCACCTTCTTTTGATGCTGAGATAAATTTTATATCCAATGCAATAGTCACGCATCTTTTTCCATCAATTACATGATAAGCAGCCGTACCCATTCCATTGTCTAGTACTGCAGCGATATATCCTCCATGACTAATGCCACCTGAATTTAGATTATAATTTTTTACTATTGAGCTAAATTCAAAAGTATCTTCTGAAATTTTTTTAAAATCAATTCCACCTATATGATTGATAAATCCCTTTTTGCTAACCTCAGATGCAAAATTAGAATTATTCATATTAACTAATTTTTTCTGGAATAAATTTTAAAACAATTCCATTATTACAATATCTCTTACCAGTAGGTTGGGGGCCATCGTCAAATAAATGTCCATGATGCCCATCACATTTTGCACAATGATATTCTGTTCTTGGATAAACTAATTTATAATCAGTGCTTGTTTCAAATGCACCAGGATAACTTTCAAAGAAAGAAGGCCAACCTGTGCCGCTATCAAATTTCATTCTCGAACTAAAAAGTTTACTATTACAGCCAACGCAGTAGTAATTTCCTTCTCTTTTTTCCTCATTTAATGCGCTTGTGTAAGCTCTTTCTGTACCTTCATTTCTAAGTACATCGTATTCTGTTTCTGAAAGAATTTTTTTCCACTCTTCTTTACTTTTGGTCATTTTTTCTTTCGCTAATGTTGCTTTAATTTTAAAAAAATTAATTACTAACATTACTGTAAATATTTTTTTTAGAAAAACTCTTTTATTCATAATTTGATTAGAACAATACAATCTAAAGTAGAACAGTATATTACATCTAGTTTACGTTTTTTTTTAATCTATAATTTAAAAATATAAACAATTTAAAAAGGATTAGTATGTTTAAAAAAATAACATCAATTTTAGCTGCGCTACTGTTTACAGTCAGCACTTCTAATTCGGCTGAGTTTATAAACATTTTAACTGGTGGAACATCAGGTGTTTATTACCCGCTTGGATCAGCACTTACAAAAATTTATGGAGACAATATTAAAGACTCTAAAGTTCAAGTTCAGGTAACCAAAGCCTCTGTAGAAAATTTAGTTCTTCTTCAAGAAGGAAAAGGTGAAATAGCTTTTGTTCTTGGTGATTCAGCAAAAGATGCTTGGGAAGGCAAAGAAGATGCTGGCTTTAAAGGTAAACTTGATAAATTAAGAATTATTGGAGCAATTTATCCAAACTATATTCAAGTCGTAGCTTCTAAAGATTCTAAAATTAAAACTTTAGCAGATCTTAAAGGCAAAGGACTTTCAGTGGGCGCAGCAAAATCTGGAACTGAATTAAATTCTAGAGCTCTTTTTGCAGCCGCAGGAATGACTTATAAAGATTTAGGAAAGATTGAATATCTTCCATATCAAGAGTCAGTTGAATTAATTAAAAATAGACAATTAGATGCAACATTACAATCAGCAGGTCTTGGCGTTGCTTCATTAAAAGATCTTGCAAACTCATTAGATATAACAGTTGTTTCTGTTCCAGAAGCAGTTGTTAAAAAGATGGGAGCCCCTTTCATTTCTGGAAAAATTCCAGCTAATACTTATAAAGGACAAACAGAAGATGTTAATACTGCAGCTGTAGTTAATTATTTAGTTACACGTAAAGATGTTTCAGATGCAACAGCTTATCAAATGACAAAGTTGTTTTATGAAAATCTTCCAGCATTAGTAGCGGCGCATTCAGCAGCTCAGGCTATCAGTGTAAAAGATGCGGCTAAAAATCCGCCATTACCACTACATCCTGGTGCTATTAAATATTACAAAGAAAAAGGTTTAATTAAGTAATATTTAAAAATGAAAACTAATTATTTATTTAGTTAGTTTAGATTGGGAAAGTGAATACAAATCAAAATATTTCAGATAATCCAGCCGAGAAAGACTCGGCTGGATTTTATGATCCTTCAACAGAAAGTTTTCCAACTTCTTTAGAGGGGAAAGTTTTATTTTATATTGCTATCGCGTTTTCTGTATTTCAAGTTATTACCGCCGCTCATTTATTAGATTTACCTAGTCAAATCTTAAGAGCAGTACATGTAGGTTTTTTAGGATTATTAGGATTTCCTTTAGTTTGTGCATTAAAAAAACAAAACAGTTTATTTAAAATCCTATCCTGGATTGCTGGGATTTTAAGTTTTGTAATCGCAATTTATCAAACTATTGAATATACGCCGCTTATTACTCGTTACGGAGATTTATTACCAACCGATATTTTTTTTGGAGTTATTGCTCTTATATTAGTTTTGTCCGCAGCCTGGATCGTAATGGGTTATGCGCTTACATTAATTGCATCTATCTTCTTATTATATTGTTTTTTTGGAAAGTATCTTCCAGGTATATTCCAACATCGTGGTTACGATTTTAGACAAATTATTGAACACATGAGTTATGGAACAGAAGGGATATATGGAATTCCCATTTATGTTTCCTGCACATTTGTTTTTTTATTTATTTTATTTGGTTCATTCTTAGAGCGAGCTGGAATGATCAAACTTTTTAACGATGTTGCTCTAGGTCTTTTTGGACATACACGAGGTGGTCCAGCACAAGTTTGTGTTGCCTCATCTGCATTAATGGGAACTATTTCAGGATCAGGAATTGCAAACGTTGTAACATCAGGACAATTCACAATTCCATTGATGAAAAAATATGGTTACTCGTCTGCTTTTGCAGGCGGTGTTGAAGCGACTTCTTCTATGGGAGGACAAATTATGCCTCCGGTTATGGGCGCTGTTGCTTTCATTATGGCAGAAACATTAGGGGTTAAATATTTTGAGATTGTTAAGGCTGCAATCATACCAGCAATTCTTTATTATGTTTCATGTTGGTGGATGGTTTACTTAGAAGCTGGAAAAAGAAATTTACTTGGAATGTCTAAAAATGAACTTCCTTCAGTTATAAATGCTTTAAAAGAAGGTTGGTATTTAGTTTTACCACTGGCGGTATTAGTTTACTTGCTTTTCTCTGGCTACACTCCTTTATATGCGGGAACTATTGGTCTTGCGTTTATAATATTTTTAATTTTAGGGGCACCAATTGCAGGAACTTTATCAAAATATAAAAGAGTAATATTTTGGATTTTTCTTGGTTTAGTTTCCGCTTCATTCTTTGAGATGGGAATAAAAGTTATTGTAATTTCAATATCAGTTTTAGTTGCTATTAACTTTGTATTTAAAGGTGGAAGAGAAACTCTGCTTTCTTGCAGAGATGCTCTTGCGGAAGGTGGAAAAGCTTCTTTACCAGTTGGTGTTGCTTGTGCAGTTGTTGGAATTGTAATTGGAACACTAACCTTAACAGGTGCTGCAAATACATTTGGACAGTTTGTAATTAAAGTTGGTGAAAATAGTTTGTTTTTATCTTTATTATTAACAATGGTGATTTGTCTTATTCTTGGAATGGGGATTCCGACAATTCCAAATTATATTATTACATCTGCAATTGCTGGTCCTGCTCTTTTAAAATTGGGCGTGCCATTAATTATTAGTCACATGTTCGTTTTTTATTTTGGTATTATGGCAGACCTAACGCCTCCTGTTGCGCTTGCTTGTTTTGCAGCAGCGCCCTTTGCAAAGGAAAGTGGATTTAAAATTTCTTTAGAAGCGGTAAAATTAGCTGTAGCAGGATTTGTAGTGCCATTCATGGCAGTTTATAGCCCAGAATTAATGTTGCAGGGACTTGCAAACAAAGACATTTCAACAATTGTTATTTCTGTTGCTTACATTTGCATAAAAGCTGTGATTGCTATTTTATTTTTAGGTATTGCGGCGGTCGGGTACATGAATGCACGATTAAATATTTTTGAGAGAATTATTTGTATGGCAATTGCTATCTTACTAATCGTAGCTATTCCATTAACTGACGAATTAGGTTTTGCACTCATGTTCTTATTTATTATTTATAGATGGTTTAAATTTAGAAATAATAACTCAATCTCAACATGAGCCTGTGTGTTCTAACAGGAACTAAAGTTACAACCTTTGCAATTTCATTTTTTACCTTAGTATGGACCCATTCCGTTGAGAAAGTTGAATGGCAGGAAGATTGGAAAATTATCAATTCTAAACTTAAAATTGTTGAAGCTAGAGTTAAAGGATCAGGCGCTGGTATGGAACCTCCGGCAAATTCAAAATTAATTAAGGGTTGGTGGGTTTATAAACCAAAAGTTAGCGCTAAAGATGAATTGATCTTAGCGACCTCTGAAACGAACATTAAGAATTGGAGCATTTGCTTTGATGGAAAGTGTGAAGAACTTCCGAGAAATGAAAATAAACCGTTGAAGTTATATGCTTGCGATAGTAAATAAATCTCGAATTTCTTTATGAGCAAAATTAATTCTTTTAAATCTAAAAAAACAATTAAAGTTAACGGAAAAGACTACGTTATTTACAGCTTAACGGACGCTGAGAAGAATGGTCTCAAGGATATAAGTAAACTTCCAAAATCTCTTAAAGTTTTATTAGAAAATTTACTTCGTTATGAAGATAATAGTACAGTTGATAAAACTCAAATTAACGCTATTCAAAGTTGGCTAAAGACTAAAACTTCAGATACTGAAATTGCATATAGACCAGCTAGAGTTTTAATGCAGGACTACACAGGAATTCCAGCGGTTGCAGATTTAGCTGCAATGCGTGATGCAGTAAAAGCAAAAAATAAAGATCCAAAAAAAATTAATCCACTATCACAAGTAGATTTAGTCATCGATCACTCAGTGATGGTTGATAATTATGCAAACAAAGATTCATTTGATTTAAACGTTGAAAAAGAATTCTCAAGAAATGGTGAAAGATATTCATTTTTAAAATGGGGACAGCAAGCATTTGATAATTTTAAAGTGGTTCCTCCAGGAACAGGAATTTGTCATCAAGTAAATTTAGAATATTTATCAAAAGTAGTTTGGTCTTCTACAGTAAATGGAGAATTAACTGTTTATCCAGATACTTTAGTAGGCACAGATAGTCACACAACAATGGTCAATGGTCTTGCAGTTCTTGGTTGGGGAGTTGGCGGAATTGAAGCTGAAGCTGTGATGTTAGGGCAGCCTATTTCAATGTTAATTCCAGAGGTTGTTGGATTTGAAGTTAAAGGAAAATTACCAGAAGGCACAACTGCAACAGATTTAGTTTTAACAGTTACACAAATGCTAAGAAAAAAAGGTGTAGTTGGAAAATTTGTAGAATTTTTCGGTGAGGGTTTAAAGAATTTATCCCTTGCTGACAGAGCAACCATTGCAAACATGGCACCAGAATATGGAGCGACATGTGGATTTTTCCCAATTGATGAAGAGACATTAAAATATTTAGAATTTACAGGAAGAGATCAGGACCTGATTAAGCTTATAGAAGTTTATGCAAAAGAGCAGGGACTATGGACAAGTTCAGGCATGGTATTTACGGATACTTTAAGTTTAGATGTAAGTACAGTGGCTCCAACAATTGCCGGACCTAAACGTCCACAAGATAAAGTTTTATTAACAGACGCTGCAAAAGATTTTGATAAAAACTTCAAAGAGACAATAAAAAGAACCGCTTTAAAAGAATACGCGGTTGAAAACGCAAATTATAAATTAAAAGATGGAAATATTGTAATTGCTGCAATCACATCTTGCACAAACACTTCTAACCCTAGTGTTTTAATTGCCGCTGGTCTTCTTGCTAAAAAAGCAATTGAAAAAGGATTGTCTTCTAAACCTTGGGTTAAAACTTCACTAGCACCTGGTTCAAAAGTAGTAACGGACTATTTAGAAAAGGCAGGATTAGATACTTATCTTAATCAATTAGGTTTTAATTTAGTTGGTTATGGCTGCACAACTTGTATTGGAAACTCTGGACCGTTGAATGATAATATTAATAATGCAATTACAAAAGGCGAATTGTACGTAGCATCGATTCTTTCAGGAAATAGAAATTTTGAAGGACGAGTACACCCACAAGTTAAAGCAAATTACTTAGCATCACCTCCGCTTGTTGTAGCTTACGCTATTGCAGGTTCAATGACGTTTGATCTTTATAAAGATTCACTTGGTAAAGACAAGAGTGGCAAAGACGTATTCTTAAAAGATATTTGGCCATCTAATAAAGAGATTGCAGATACGATCTTAACTTCAATCACAGCGCAGATGTATAGATCAAGGTACGATAATGTGTCAGAAGGTCCTGCTAGCTGGCAGAAAATTAAAACAGTTGCGAGCAGTATTTATGATTGGGATGAAAAATCAACTTATGTAAAACGTCCACCGTTCTTTGAAAACTTACCTGATAAACCGGAAGGATTTAAAGCAATTAAAAATGCAAGACCTCTTCTTATTTTAGCAGATTCAATAACAACGGATCATATATCTCCAGCAGGATCTATTCAAAAGTCTGGACCCACAGGCGATTATTTTATGCAGCATCAAGTATTGCAAAAAGACTTTAACTCTTACGGAGCAAGAAGAGGAAATCATGAAGTGATGATGCGTGGAACATTTGCAAATATCAGAATTAAAAATGAAATGGCACCAGGTACAGAAGGAGGAGTTACAATACTTCATCCTGATAAAAAAGTAATGCCAGTATTTGATGCTTCTATGGAATATCAAAAAAGAAAAGTAGATCTTGTTGTAATCGCAGGTAAAGAATATGGAACGGGATCGTCTCGTGACTGGGCTGCAAAAGGTACAAAACTTTTAGGAGTTAAAGCTGTTATCGCAGAAAGTTTTGAAAGAATTCATAGATCTAATTTAGTAGGCATGGGAATTTTACCTCTTCAGTTTAAAGAGGGTTTTTCTAGAAAAACTTTAAATCTAAAAGGATCTGAAATTATAAATATTCTAAATGTTGAACAAGGCTTAAAACCTAGAGAAGAGGTGACTGTTGAATTCTTATATGAAGACGGAAGTTCTAAAAAAATCAATGTTCTTTCTAGAATCGATACTGATAATGAAACTGAATATTATAAACATGGCGGTATTCTTCAGTACGTTCTAAGAAATATGACTTAAATGAAAATTAATAAAATACAAATTTTATTTTTAATTGCGGTAATTTATAATTTTTTAATTAAAGAAGGCAAGGCTAACTGTATTTTAAATGGTAGCGGAAACGTATCTGGAAATTGTTCTTCCTTAACTTTAGTTTCAGATTTAGCAACTTTGAATAACACTCAAACTATTTCAGGTGGTTCTAATGCAATTAACAATCGAAATATAGTAATTGATAACTTAACAAATACGGGGACTATATCAGGAACTTACTCAGGATTAATGAATCAACAAAATAGTGCAAGGGGTGGTCCACATAACGGTGTAATTAAAAACGTAATAAATAGTGGTACTATTTCCAGTAACCCTCCTAATATTAGCGATGGGAATTCTGGAATTTTGAATTGGAGTACAATAACTAATTTGACTAATACAGCAACGGGAAATATTAGTGGCCGAAATGGTATAGTTAATGAAATATATCATGTAGGTGCTACAATTGGAACTATAGTTAATGAAGGAACTATAACTGCAAGATTTCTTTGGGGTATATACAATGAATCAAATAGTTCGATAAATACAATAACAAATAACGGTACTATTACTACATATTCTACAGCGCAGGGAGCCTCTAGTTCTGCTGCGGGAATTCTCAATCAGGGTACTTTGGGAACTATAACTAATAGAGGAAGTATTACAAAGTTTGAAAATTCCGGTTCTAGTGCAAGAATTACTAATTTTAATAACTTACAATCAGACTTAAATTTTAAAGGTAAACTCCCAATTAACTATTATATTATTATAAATTCAACTTCGAATTTTGGAAAATTAAATGTATCCTCTCCACAGGGTGCTTTAACCTTTGGAATTTACCCTGGATCAATTGTTACAGCTGGAACTTATCAAAATGTACTTTCAGGAATTAAAAACGTAAATTTAGCAAATTCAAGTGGGACTTTCGGTAGTTACAATTGGACGTTGGCTTCTTATGATGGTACTAATTATGACTTAACATTAGTATCTTCTCGTACAGCTTATAATCAAACAGTAACTTCATCAAAACTTACAAATACTACATCTAAATTAGAAACTATAAGAACTAATGGTACTAAAACTACTTTAACAAATACTTTAGATAATCTTTCAGCGTCGCAACTTGAATCGGCAGTAAAAAAAATACAAGGGACAACAACTGTTAAAGCTGCAACTCAACCGGTCCAGGCACAGTCAAATTTTAAAACAGCCCTATCCACTGTCACTTCACCCGGATCTTCATCTACAATGACTAATTTAACTAAAACAAATCAAGGAAATCTAACTTTTGCTGATTTACAAACAAACAATCTTTATGCAAAAATCCAGCCTGCAAATTATTCTGATGATAATGCATTTTTTGATCATAAAAATAATCAAGCACCCATTAATGCATTAGAGTTTTTTAAATCTAATAGAAATACTAATCTAGTTGAAAAAGATGACTTAAAAGATAGCGGTTTCTTTTTAAGAACTTTTGGGTCAGTTACAAATTATGCGGCTGTAAACAGTGATGATAATAGTTATGGAAGTGACTCTTATGGATTACTCGGTGGTTTCCAACATAAAATTGATGAAAATTTATATCAAGGCTATTCATTAGGATTTTCTAAAAGCAAACTCACTTTAGATGCCGGAGAAGGTAATACGAAAACAAATACTATTCATGCAAACGTTTATAGAAAAATGGATGAAAAAGAATACGGAGCAACAGCATCTTTAGGAGGTTATGTTTCATTTATTGATAATGTTAGAAATATTAGTGAGACTAGCGAAATATTAAAATCTTCACCAACAAATGGTGGATTAGATTTTTCAGTTCAATATGTAAAAAAAATGGAATTACTTGGATTAAATTTCTATCCATCAGCTTCATTTACAACAACTTATGGTATTGTTAAAAATTATACAGAAACAGGCGGATCTGGTAGTGCCTTAGAAATTAAATCTCACAATGTTTTAGTAATTAAACCAGAAATTGGATTTACTTTAGAAAATAACTTTATTCAAACCGACAAAATAACTGAAGGAGCAAATTTTTCATTATTTGCAAATAGACAACAGTATTTAGATGGTCATACTAATACCTCATCTATGATTGGTGAAAATAGCTGGAGTGCAAGCACTTTACCCAAAACTAAAGATGATTTTTTAACTGCAGGGATCGGTTATGTTGCTAAAAATATAGATGAGAAATCTGATTTAAATTTTAACTTCTTTTATACTCAGTCAACAAACACTAGTTTAAATTCTAGTCTGTTTTCAATTTCTTATAATAAGACTTTCTAAATAATTATATCTTTTCAATACTAGCAATTCTTTTTTTTATTTTATCAAGGTAAAGTGCAAATTGTTGTTCAGCAGCTTCCAATGTTACAAGCTGGAAGTAAATTTCTCTATTTGCATTTTGTTGAATTAAATCATCGTAATCACAGGAAATAATCGAACCTACTTTTGGATATCCTCCTGTAGTTGGATGATCCGATAGAAGTATAATAGGATTTCCATCTCCAGGAACTTGAATTGCCCCTTTTATAATACCTTCTGATGGAATATTAGAATTCACTAAGTTTTCTAGGCTTTTACCTATAACTCTCATACCCATTCTGTCAGTTTGCTTTGTAATTAAATAAGGAGTTGAAAAGAATTGTTTTTTAGAAGCTGTGCTAAAATAATGAAATTGAGGACCAGGAAGCACACTAAAGATTTTTTTTTCTTCAAATTTAACGTTTCTTATTATTTTATTTTCTTTAGTTGTTGAGTTTTTAAAAATTAAGATCTTATCTTTTAATTCAATTTTTTTTCCATCGTTAGGACCAATAAATGCTCGAGGTTGAGATGAAACCGACCCGCAAAATTTATCTAATTTAAAACCACCTTCAATACTTAAATAACCATACACAGATGCTTTAGTTGCAAGAATATCTAATTGATCGCCTTCATTTAGATCATATGTTCGGTAAGGCTCACCATTAATTTCGCCTTTTTGAGAATATATTTTAAAAAAAACATTACCTGTAATTGCAATTTTAGTTTTCCCTTTAACTAACTTTAGTAAAGGGCCTTGATAAGCAAATTCTATTGCTCCTGTATTTTTCTCATTGTTTAATAAAATGTTAGAAAGTAAATAAGATTGGTAATCCATAGCGCCACCAGGAGCCAGTCCCATATATTGAACACCAAATCTTCCTTTATCTTGAAAGGTTGAGTTGATTCCAGGTCTTAAAACTTCAAAATAACTTTGTTCCATTATTTCAATTCTGATTTATTAACTTTTTTAAATTTTATTGTGTCTCCAGGTGAAAACAAGCAGGGGTTAGTTAAGTTTTTGCTATCAAATAATTTAACAGATGTTCTGCCAATAATATTCCACCCACCAGGACTTAAATAAGGATAGATAATGCAAAACTTTTCAGCGATAGCAACGGAACCTATGGGAACTTGAACTCTTGGTGACTGTAATCGACTTGTAAATAATTTCTTATCAAGATCACCCATATAAGGATGCCCTGGCATAAAACCTATCATGTACACATAAAACTCAGTCTCCAGATGTGTTTTGATAATTTCTTCTTTAGATAATTTTAGCGATTTGGTTAAATTTTCTAAATCAAGTGCAAATTCATCATCATAACAAACAGGAATAGTCCAAGCTTTACCCGATTGTGATGTAGTTAATTTTTTAAGATCAATAGATGTAATTATTTCCTTAATTTTATGTGAGTTATTTTTTTCCAAATCGAAATGAACAACTAACTTGTTGTAGGAAGGGATAATATTATAAATACCCTTAATCTCGTCTTTATTACTTTTTTCTTTAAGATAGTTAAAAAGACTAATAACTTTTTTATTAATATCCTTGTTTACCTCTTCGCCAAAATCACAAATAATTCCTTGATCACTGATATTAGTTATTTTTTTTATCATGGATATTGTATAAACTTTTAGAAATTTTAAATTAGCAAAAGCGAAATATAATGGAAGTAAATATTAATAGTGATCTTGGCGAAAGTTCAAAGTTTCATTCTACAGAAAATGATCCTGCCTTATTAAAAATAGTAAATTCTGCAAACATTGCTTGTGGTTATCATGCGGGTGATGAAGAAACGATGGAAAAAACCATTCGTATATCGAAAGATAACGGAGTTAGTATTGGATCACATCCTTCCTATTTAGATAGAGAAAATTTTGGTAGAAAGAGAATGAATATTTCACCAGAGGAAGTTACTAAACTTGTCATTGATCAATGTGAAATTCTAAACAAAGTTGCAGATAAATTAAAAATGAAAGTAACTCATGTAAAACCACATGGTGCCTTGAGTAATATGGCTTGCGAGAATTATGAATTGTCCTTCACTATAGCTAAAGCCATTAAGCAATTTGATCCAAATATAATTTTTTTAGCCCATGCACAGACTGAGATGGAAAAAGCAGGTCGTGATTTAAAATTAAGAATTGCTTGTGAAGTGTTTGCAGATAGAAACTATGAAGATAACGGTTATCTTGTTGCAAGATCAAAACCTAATGCAATGATTTTAGGTAGAGAAGAATCTGCAAAGCAAGTTCTTAGAATGTTAGAAAATCAGGCTTTAAATTGTTATTCTGGGAAACAAATTCCTTGTGATATTGATTCAATTTGCGTTCACGGCGATGAAAAAACTGCAGTGGATAACGCTCAATATTTGAGAGAAGTTTTAATTAAGAACGGGTTTAAATTAAAATCTTTAGATAAGTTAAAAAAAATTAATTAATCGCAAAAAAAAGGGACGGTTAATTAAAACCGCCCCTTAATTTTTTAAAAATAATTACTTATTTTTTTTGTGCCCAAGTTGGCATAGGGTATTTCACTTCACAAGCAGCGAATTCAAATGGATAAATTGTACAATATTGTCCATTTTGCACTTGCATTAAAATTCCTCTTTGCAACTCGTTATGACCGTTTGCTGCAAACTTCACGCCTTTATAAGGAATGATTAAGTTTTTAGCAGGAATATTCGTTTGTGTTAAAGCTACACGAATTTTCTCAGGATCAGTTGAACCAGCTCTGTTGATTGCATCTACAAGCACCATGAATGCTGTGAATTCTCTTGCAGGAACATCAGATAGATCTCTTCCACCTGAGTGTTTTTTAAATAGTTCATTCACCTTAGCAAGGTTAGGAACTTTTTTTGCAAGGTCAAAATTGAATGGTGATCTTGTGATTACACCTTCAGCATCCTTACCCATTGTAGATAAAAATGTTGGATCTACGTACCCAGCATTTTGAGCTATCAATAGTTTTGGATTATAATCCAATTCTTTAGCAGTTTTTAAGAAAAGAAAAGCATCAGATGTATAAGAAGATGGAAGCAAAACATCAGCGTTAGAAGCTTTTAATTTTTGAACTTCCGAAGTTAAAGATGTTGCTTTTGAATTGTAAGCAATTTTATCTAAAACTTTATAGTTTTTTTCTTTTGCAAGCTTATCTTGTGTAGTTCCGCTATCAGTTCCCCAAAGAGAATCTTCATGCAAAATACTTACACTTGATAATTTGATATTCTTTTTCTTTTGTAAATCTGACATGAAATCATACATTACTTGCGTGAATTCACCGTCATGAGGAGTTACTCTAAAGAAATATTTTAGACCACGGTCTGTAAGATTAGGCGCTGTTGAAGCTCCGTTTACATATGGAATTCCAGCTCTGTCAGCAACTAAACTAGATGTTGCTGTTACTGCTGAAAAGTATGCTCCAAATAAAGCGTGAACTTTTTCATTATTGATTAATCTTTCAGCTTCACCTTGACCAATTTCGGGTTTTCCTTGGTGGTCTGCAATTACTAATCTAATTTTTGCACCTTTTAATCCTGGTAATCCTTTTCCTTTAGCAAAAGGCATATCAAGATTAATGTCTTCGTTAACAATTTCTACTGCAGTTTTAAGCGCAGCAATTGAATCAAGACCAATTTGAGCAACTGGACCTGTTAATGGATGTAGAACGCCGATTACTACTTCGTTAACTTTTTGTTGTGATACAGCAAATGAGTTAAATGAAAGAGAAAAGGCAGCTACGAAACATATTAGTTTTTTTTTCATAGATCTCCGTTATTTTTTTAAATAGATTAACGACAATTTAAAATATTGTAAACACAAGACTTAGAAATGACATCACAAGTTGTAATTCAGGCAATTATTAGCGGAATTCTAATGGGTCTTATCTACGCATTAATTGCAGCGGGCCTGAGTTTAATTTTTGGTCTTATGGAAATTGTAAATTTTGCACACGGAGATCATTTAATGGTTTCGATGTTTTCTGCATTTTGGTTTTGGATGTTATTTGGAATTGATCCAATTTATTCAATCCCACTTACGATTTTAGTAATGGCCACACTTGGTGTTGCAACACATTATTTTATTATTCGAAAAATTTTAAACTCAACAATGTTAGTTCAAATCTGCGCAACATTTGGTCTTGCTGTTGCTATTCGAGCTCTTGCACAATTTTTCTTCACGCCGGACTTTAGAACAATTAAAAATCCAATTATCCAAGGGAAATTTGAAATCGCAGGAATTTTTATTGGTCAACCTCAATTATATGCAAGTTTAGTTTGTCTTATTGCATTTATTCTACTTTATTTATTTGTAACAAAAACTGAATCAGGAACGGCATTACAAGCAACCGCCCAAGATAGACAAGCTGCAGAAATTTTAGGAATTCCATCAAATAAAATGTTCGCATTAGGCTGGGCAATAGGACTAAGCTGTGTTGCAGTTGCAGGCTCGATGCTTTCAAATTTTTATTATGTATTTCCAGATGTTGGGGTTAACTTTTCTTTATTTGCATTTGTTGCAGTTGCCCTTGGCGGATTTGGTAGCATTACCGGAAGTTTGATTGCAGGAGTTATTATTGGAATTGTCGAGTCAGTTGGCGGACTATTAATCGACCCATCATTTAAATTACTTTACGTTTTTGCAGTTTATTTATTTGTGGTGATTGTCCGACCACAAGGAATTTTTGGAAGATATTAAAATGATTAATAATATTTCAGCTAAATTATTAGAAGCTAAAAATGAACCGCTTTGGTATTTTAATAAAAACTCTCTTATTATTATTGGCGTTGTTGTTTTAGGTTTGCTTTTATTTCCTTTTACTTCGCCTTCTAAATTCGCAATTCATTTAATGATGATGATTTTTATGCATGCCGTGATGGCGCAATCTTGGAATGTGCTTGCAGGTTTTTCAGGTCAAATCAGTTTAGGTCATGCAATATTTTATGGAATAGGCGCTTATGCAACTGCATATTTTTATGTAAAACTTCATATCACTCCTTGGATTGGAATTTTAATAGGAATTGGAATTTCAGGATTTGTCGCAATGTTAATTGGGATTCCAATTTTAAGATTAAAAGGACATTATTTTGCAATCGCAACTTTATTAATTGGTATAAGTTTTCAAGTTGTCTTTCAAAGATGGCCTGAGGTTGGCTCATCATCAGGATTATGGATACCAATTAATAGAGACAGTCCTTGGAGTTCAATGCAGTTTCATAAGAGTAAGGTGGCTTATTATTATATTTCTTTAATTTTTTTCATTGGTTCATTCTTTTTAGTGTGGTTATTAAATCGATCTAAACTTGGATATAGACTTAGGGCTATTCGTGACCAATCGGATGCAGCCTCAAGTCTTGGTATTCACGTATCAAAGTACAAAATAATAGCATTTATTATATCAGCAATGATCATGGCGCCGATGGGAAGTATTTATGCTCAATATGTTTTAATTGTTGATCCTAACAATGCCTTTAATGTTGATATATCAATTCTTGTTTTATTAATTTCCGTGATGGGCGGAGTTGGAAATATTTGGGGACCAATTATTGGTTCTGCAATCTTAATTCCAATTTCAGAATTTTCTAGAATCTATTTTGGTGGAACAGGACATTCTATCGATTTAATTGTTTATGGAGTTTTAATTATTATCATTTGTATTTTTAGACCCGCTGGAATTGTTTCACTTATTCCAAGATCTTTTAGAGAAAGAGAAAAAGCAAAATGAGTATTTTATTAAAAGTTGAAAATTTAAGCAGATCATTTGGTGGTATTCATGCAAACAGCGATATTTCTTTTGATGTTAAAGAGGGGGAAATTCTAGGAGTTATAGGACCCAATGGGGCTGGAAAATCTACATTATTTGATTTGATTACCGGATTTACTAAATCAGATCGAGGGCAAGTTATATTAAGAGATAAAAATATTACAAACATTAGACCTGATTTAATTTGCAGAATGGGAGTTGGAAGAACTTTTCAAAAATTAAAACCCTTTGCTGATCAAACGTTATTAGAAAATGTTATTGTAGGTGCATTGGTAAAAGAAAAAAACTTAAAAGTTGCCCGTGATAAAGCCTTAGAAATTATTGATTTTGTAGATTTAATTGAAAAAAGACATCACTATGCAAAAGAACTTTCAACAGGACAACGCAAAAGATTAGAGTTGGCTAGAGCTTTGGCAACCGATCCAAAATTATTACTTATGGATGAAGTGACAGGAGGAGTTGATCAAAGAACTATTCCAGGTCTTGTAGAGTTAGTTTTAAAATTAAAAAAGAATGGAATTACCGTTGTAACCATTGAGCATAATATGAAAATTATTATGGATATTTCAGATAGAATTCTTGCTCTGAACCAAGGAAAAAGAATTGCTTTTGATATTCCAAAAAACATCAGTCAAAACTCACAAGTGATAGACGCTTACCTAGGAACAGTTGATGCTGCTTAATATAAAAAATATAGACGTTGCTTATGATGATTACCAAGTCATTTGGAATGTTTCATTAAACGTTAAAGAAGGTGAAATTGTAGCTTTGCTTGGTCCAAATGGATCTGGAAAAAGTACAATTCTAAATAGTATTAGCGGTTTAATTAAAATTAAAACAGGTGAAATCAATTTTAATAATATCCCAATTCATAAATTTGAAACCTATCAAAGAGTTGGTGTTGGTATTTCTCATGTTCTTGAGAGAAGAAGAGTATTTCCTTATTTAACGGTATTGCAGAATTTACTATTAGGCGCTTATCATGAAAAAGCCAAAGCTGAGAGAGAGAAATCTTTACAAGATGTTTACAATTTTTTTCCAAAATTAAAAGATCGTTCAAATCAAGTCGCAAACACTATGTCAGGCGGAGAGCAGCAAATGCTTGCAATCGGCAGAGGATTAATGGGAATGCCAAAATTATTAATGGTTGACGAACCTTTCCTTGGACTTGCGCCATTGGTGATTGAAGATTTAAAATTAATATTTAAAAAAATCGCAGAACGTGGAATTGCAATTTTATTTGTTGAGCAAAATGTTAGACTTGCTTTAAGTATGGCAAATCGAGGTTATATACTTGAGAGTGGAAGATTAGTAATTGATGGAGTCTCTAAAGATTTAGTAGATAGCAAAGAAGTTAAAAGAGTTTTTTTAGGATCTTAATTAATCGCAGCAAGACTGCTATTTAATTTATCGGTAATTAACATTGACCCTGGTTTGTGAGTGATGCAAAAATCAGGTTTGCAATTTTCAACAACAGACTGAGGGGTTACTCCACAAGCCCAAAATACTGGAATTTCATTATTTTTAATTACTCTTGGAGCATCGCCATATTCTGGTTTCATAATATCTTTTATTCCAATCTGAGCAGGATCGCCAAGATGAATGGGAGCTCCATGAACTGCTGGAAAACGAGAAGAGATTTGAATTGCTTTTATAGTATCATCCGCATTCAACGGTCTCATAGATACAACTAATTTTCCTTTAAAAGGTCCCGCAGGTTCACAATCAATATTTGTTTTATACATTGGAACAGTCGTATTGTTTTTTATGTGCTGCATTTCAATTCCAGCTTCCATTAATGGTAATTCAAATGACATCGAACAACCTAGAACAAAAGTTACCAAATCATCATTCCAATATTTTTTAATATTAGTAGGCTCATCTACTACTTTACCATTTTGCCAAATTTTATATTTTGGAACATCTGTTCTAATATCTATATCTCCCAAATCTTTTAAGTGAGGATCGCCCTTAATTCCAAAACCAATAAGCGGACAAGGTTTTGGATTTTTTTGACAGAAGGCTGCAAAATCAAGAGCGTATTTACTTGGCAATATACAAATGTTTCCTTGTACGTATTTTCCAGCAATACCCGCAGTTTGTTTGTCGTACTTGTCAGCTCTAATAATTTTTCTTGCTTCAGCTGGATCTGTGATATTTAACATTTAATTTTATAAAAATTTTTTAATATAAAATATAATTTAGATGAAAAGATTAGAAAATAAAAGCGTAATAATCACTGCAGCAGGACAGGGGATAGGAAAAGAAACGGCTATTCGTTTTTTTAAAGAAGGGGCTAATGTTATTGCAACAGATATTAATAGAAGCAATAAATTAGAAGAACTTTCAAAAGAATATCCTAAAATCAAAACTTATACTTTAGACTCAACCAATGCTGCAGATATTAAAAATTTTTCAGATACTATTTCCAAAGTTGATATTCTTTTTAACTGCGTAGGATTTGTTCACAATGGAACAATACTTGAATGCGAAGAAAAAGATTGGGATTTTTCATTTAATGTAAATGTTAAATCTATGTATTTGATGATTAAAAATATTATTCCTAAAATGGTAAATGAAAAATCAGGAGTGATAATTAATATGGCATCTGTTGTATCAAGCGTTAAAGGAGTTAAGGATAGATTTGCATATGGAGCTACAAAGGCAGCTGTCATCGGTCTTACAAAATCTATCGCTGTTGATTTTTTAAAATACAATATTAGATGTAATGCTATTGCGCCAGGAACAATTCATACACCCTCATGGGAAGATCGAGTGAATTCATTTAAAGATCCTGAAAAAGCGAGAAAAGATTTTATTGATAGACAGCCTATGGGTAGATTAGGAAAACCAGAAGAGGTTGCTGCTCTTGCAACTTATTTAGCAAGTGATGAATCAGCTTTTTCTACTGGTGCCGTTTACCCATTAGATGGTGGAATGACGATTTAAATTTAAGTATCCACATACACTCTTAAAAGTAGAAAATTTGATTCAAAATGGAATCAAAAGGGAATCAAAACGAGAACATCCATCTGATTTCGCTGTTATTTTGTGTGGGTAACTTAGTCCTGTATCCAGGGATTTTTTTTCTTATCGCCTTTTTCATTAAGAGCTTTAAAGAATGCTTTCTGTGGAATTAAAAAATTACCAAAGAAAAACATTACGGCTGCTCCAAATACAAATCCTCCAATGTGAGCTCCATAAGCAACCCCACCCTGACCTGAGCTTCCACTTGAACTAATAAATTGCAAGATAAACCAAAAACCTAAAACAAACATTGCAGGAATTCTCACCATTTGAGAAAAAAATCCAAAAGGTATTAACACTAAAACTTTATTTCTAGGGTATCTGACTAAATAGGCACCTAGCACACCACTAATAGCTCCGCTTGCGCCAACCATTGGAATAGTTGAGTTTACATTTAAGTAAACCTGAGTCATCGCGGCTGCAACACCTGATGCTAAATAAAATAAAATAAATTTTACTTTTCCAAGATCATCTTCAATATTGTCAGCAAAAATCCACATATAAAGCATATTTCCAATCAAATGCATAAAACCACCATGCATAAACATTGAAGTAATTAAAGTAAGTGATGGGTCAATTTTAGTTAGATCATTTGGTAAAGCTTCTGTGCCAAGAAGTGAAGCAGGAACGACACCATAAGAATAAAATAAATTTCCATTATCAAAACCAGGAGAACTTATTTGTATTAAAAAAACTAGAATACAAATACCTATTATCGCGTAACTAAGTATTGGAGTTGAAAGGGTAGTATTCTCGTCTTTTAATGGGATCACAGACTAGTTACCGCATTGCGCTCGGTGCATCATCAAATGATCAAGCAGAATACACGCAAGCATAGCTTCTCCAATTGGAACAGCGCGAATGCCAACGCAAGGATCATGTCTACCACGAACAGAAATTTTAGTATTTTTTCCTTTAGTATCAATGGTGTCACGAGTATTTAAAATAGAAGATGTTGGTTTAACTGCAAATGACGCAACAATTTCTTGTCCTGTAGAAATTCCACCTAAAATTCCACCTGCATTATTTGATAAAAATTTTGCTTTTCCACCTTTAGATCTTATTTCATCAGAATTAGTTTCGCCTGTTAAGCTTGCAGCATTCATACCAGCTCCAATGTTAACACCTTTAACAGCATTGATGCTCATTAGTCCTGCAGCAATATCTTGATCAAGTTTTGAATAAATAGGAGCGCCAAATCCAACAGGAACTCCTTTAGCTCTAAGCTCAATGATTGCACCGCATGAACTTCCAGCTTTTCTAATATCTAATAAGTATTGCTCCCACACAGGCACAGTTTCTTTATCAGGACAAAAGAAAGGATTTTTTCTAATTTCTTTATCATTCCAAAGATTGCGATCAATCATCAATGGACCAATTTGTGTAACGCCACCAATAATGGAGAATTTTTTTCCAAGTAATTTATTTAAAACAACTTTAGCAATAGCGCCCGCTGCAACACGTGATGCAGTTTCTCGAGCTGATTGTCTACCGCCACCTCTAAAGTCACGGTTTCCATACTTCATAAAGTAAGTAAAATCAGCATGTCCTGGTCTAAATTTATCTTTAATACTTTCGTAATCTCTAGACTTAGTGTCCTCATTAAAGATGATCATTGAAATAGGAGTTCCCGTAGTTTTTCCTTGAAACACACCAGATAATACTTGCACCTGATCTTTCTCTTTTCTTTGAGTTACAAATTTTGACTGACCAGGTCTTCTTTTGTTTAATTCGATTTGAATATCTTTTTCAGAAATAGCAATATTTGGAGGACAGCCATCAACTACGCAGCCGATTGCTGGACCATGGGATTCTCCCCAAGTAGTAAATCTAAATAGCTTTCCAAAAGTATTAAATGACATTAAATATATTTTATAAGGTATTTTTAGTTATTTATGAATCAAAAAAAATATAAAACAAACAAACTTGGACTGAATACCTGTTTTCTTGATAAGAAAAATCCATTTGAGCTATTCAAGGCATGGATGATTAAAGCTAAAAAAACAGAAATTAATGATCCAAATGCTCTAGCGCTTGCAACAGTGAATCGTAATAAACAACCATCTGTTCGCATGGTTCTTTTAAAGGGATTAACGAATACGGAGTTTGTTTTTTATACAAATTTAAAAAGCAAAAAAAGTAGTGAATTAAAAAGCAATCCAAAAGCATCCATGTGCTTTCACTGGAAAAGTATAAGAAGACAAATAAGAATTGATGGATCGATTAAAAAAGTTCCAAGTAAAGTTGCTGATCAATATTTTAATACAAGACCCTACGGCAGCAGAATTGGCGCTTGGGCATCTATACAATCAACGCCAATGGAATCTAAGTTAGATTTAATTAAAAGAATTCAAGAGTACAAAAAAAAGTTTCCAATTCATAAAAAAGTTCCAAGACCTCCTCATTGGTCGGGTTGGGCATTAAAAGCAAATGAATTTGAATTTTGGCTAGATGGCAATAATAGAATTCACGAAAGACTTAGATATAAGAAATCTGGATCTAAATGGATTAAAGAAATATTGTATCCTTAAATTTTTATAGAATAATGCAAAATATATTAGATCCAGCAATTTTATTTTTTATCTTTGGAGTTTTTGCAGGCGCAGTTAGATCTAATTTAGAAATTCCTCCGGCAATTACAAAATTTTTATCATTATATCTTTTAATGGCGCTAGGTTTAAAAGGAGGATTTGCTTTGCAAAAATCAGGATTAACAATTGATATAGCAAAAACTTTGTCTATTGCAGTTATGCTTGCAATTATAATTCCAGTTATTGGATATTATTTTCTTAAAAAGAAATTAAATACTTATGACTCAGCAGCAATTGCAGCAACGTATGGCTCAGTAAGCGCCGTTACTTTTATTACTGCGAGTCAATTTTTAGATCAGAATCAAATTACTTATGGAGGTCACATGGCAGCAGCAATGGCGTTAATGGAATCTCCAGCAATTATTCTTGCTGTTATTTTAGCAAGCGCCGCAAAATCTAATAAAAAACAAAGCTCTCTAAACTTATTACACAAATCTTTTACTGATGGAGCACAATTGCTTTTAATTGGAGCAATGATCGTTGGTCTTTTTGCTGGCGCTACAGGAGAGAGAATTATGGCTCCATTCTCAATTGATTTATTTAAAGGGATGCTAGCATTCTTCTTGCTTGATATGGGATTGATGGTTGCTAAAAATTTTAAACAAGTTTTAAATAAACCTGTTTATGTTTTGATATATGGAGTTTTTGCTCCACCTATTCATGCATTATTGGCTTTATTAATATGCAAGATTGCAGGTGTTGATTTAGGTGAAACAATTCTTTTAATGATTTTATCTGCAAGCGCTTCATATATTGCAGTGCCAGCAGCATTAAAATATGCGCTACCACAAGCCAATCCATCACTTTATTTTGGAATGTCATTAGGATTAACTTTTCCAATAAACATTATAATTGGAATACCGCTTTATACATTTGTTGCTAAATTATTTTTTTAGAAAATAATATTTTAGGATTTTTTTACTCGATTATAAATTTTATCAAAACCTTTATTTAAATATTTAAAAATTCCGGATTTTTTTGTCCTCATTAAAAGTTCCGCGTTGATCCCACCTTTTGTTTGAAACTCTTTAACCATTTTATCCATTGAGTAATTAGAATTTTTTAAAAGCTCGTTATTTAGTGCTTTAAATAAATGATTTATATATTCCTTGGATTTATTTTCATTAATCCCTTTTTTTACAAACCATTTATGAGCAGTGTTAAATATTTCAAGATATGTAGCCATAAATGAAGTCATTACCCATAATTTTTTATTTTCCTTTTCATTACTTGTGGCAATCACTTTTCCAAGCCTATTAAAGAATTTTTCAACGATCTTATTCTTTGGATAAATAATAATAGGTCCAAGATTATATTTAATCATAGGAAGAGGAGCTACTTTAAATATTTGTTTGGCCGGGAATATTATTTTTTTTAGTTCTTGATTATGAATAGTTGACATAAAGTTTAAGACCGTATGATTTCTTTTAAATTTTAATTTTCCTAATATTTGCTTTCCAACTTTTGGAGTAATAGAAAGCACAATCCAATTGGACCTATCAAGCACTTCTTGATTAGATTTTGCAATTTTAATTTTCTTAAATTTATTTTTTAAAGATTTGGTATTTTTACTATTTTTTGGAGAAAGAATTATTTCTTTAACATTTATTTTTGCTTTGAAAATTCCTTCAATAACTGAAGTTGCTATTTTTCCAACACCAACAAAACCTAATTTCATATTTTTAAAATTTAATTAAATTAGATATACCACTCTTAAGTGCAATTATAAGATTAGTAAAACTTTTATTTTCCGCAGAATTAAACCTGCTAACTTTACTAAAATTGACTTTTAACATTGGATAAATGAATATGGGATTCGCAGGCAATAGACCTCTTAATATTTACAAAACAAGGTTAATTATTTGAAATTAGAATTACTTTACAATCCAGGCAATGTTCTATGTGATTTTCTTGAGATAAAAGATGATCATAAATTTATTTTAAGAGTTTTTGTAAACTTAACTTATTACGGACATATATTAGCAGCACTCGCGTTATTTTATGTTAAAGCAACTAGTTAATAATGAAAAAATCTAAATCAAAATCCCAAGGTTACTCAAGTTTATTTGCAATTGTTGTGGCTACTTTTTTAATAACTTTTCCAGCTGGATTTGTAACAAGGGCAGCATTAGATCCTTGGTATTATAATTTAGTAAAACCAGCATTTAATCCTCCTAATTGGATTTTTGGACCAGTGTGGACACTACTTTATGCAATGATGTCAGTTGCAGTTTGGCTTGCTTATAAAAAAAGTAAAAATTCAAATAAAATTTTAGCAGTTTATTTTATTCACTTATTAATAAATGCAAGTTGGAGTTATGTATTTTTTTATTATAAACAAATTTTTCTTGCTAGTTTTATAATCTCAATAATTATTTTTTTTATTTTGTATTTAATGGTTTTGTATTCAAAATACAGCAAGCCTTCAGTTGTATTAATGCTTCCTTATTTTGCGTGGTCTACGTTTGCACTATATTTAAATAGCACAATTTATATTCTTAATTCGTCCTATTAATTAAATAAAAAGATAGTTCCTGCAGATTTTTTCTAATATTTGAATCTTTAAATATATTTAAAGAGTCAGAAGATACATTTGAAAAATGCTCAGCTCTCTTTTTGCAAATAGTAATTACATCATATTTTTGCATCAATGATAAAACTTGGTTTAACTCTTCTTCCGTTCTTGTTTCTTGAGTGAAGTATTTTTTAATTTGCTGTCTTTCAGTTTCATTTGATTTTTGAAATAAAATAATGACTGGTAAAGTAATTTTACCTTCATAAAAATCATTGCCAATATTCTTGCCAAAAACTTTAGTGGAATTGTAATCTAGAATATCATCACTAATTTGAAATACGATACCAAGATTAACCCCATAAGATTGTAGCGCCTTTTTTTCATTTTCAGATTTATTTGCAAGACACCCACCTACTTTCATTGCCGCTCCAAATAATGAAGCTGTTTTTTGTGTTACGATATTTAAATAAACTTGTTCAGTAATATCTACTTCGTTTTTATGCTGAAGCTGAAGGACTTCACCTTGAGCAATTTCTGCAGATACATTGGATAATAATTTTAAAATTTCTAAAGAACCAACATCAACCATAATTTCGAAACATCTGCTTAGGAAATAATCACCCACTAATATTGAAGGTTGGTTTCCCCAAATAACGTTTGAAGTCTTTTTGCCTCGTCTTACTGTGCTGTTATCAATAACATCGTCATGTAATAAAGTTGCACTATGAATAAGCTCAACACAAGCCGCTAAATGAATATTGTGCTCACCCTTGTATTCAGTAATTTTAGAGCTTGCTAAAGTCAGTATAGATCTTAATCTTTTTCCACCAGAGCCTAATTGGTATAAAGCCATTTTGCCAATCAGATCTACTTCGCTCGATAATTTTAATTTTGTAAATTCTTCTACTTTATCTAAATCGTTATTAAATATTTCCTTAAGAGAATCGTAAGGAGTTTTTTTCTGAAATTTTTCTAGTTGTACGATATTATTTTTCACGAGGCGTTTGTAGCATTAATAAATATAAAGTATTATTAATTTTTTATTCTGGAATACTGACAATAAACGTTTAAAAGATATGAAATAAATATGTTCTCATTTTTTAAATCAAAACCAGCAGTTTCTCTAATCAGATTAAATGGAGTTATAGGCAATGTAGGTAGATTTAGCCAAGGCATGAGTTATGCCAGTCAAACCGATATTATTAAAAAAGCCTTTGCTTTAAAGAATATTAAAGCAGTAGTGATCTCTATTAATTCTCCAGGAGGATCACCAGTTCAATCTAATCTTTTATATGATCTTATTAGATCTGAGGCTGATGATAAAAAAGTTAAAGTAATTACCTATGCCGAAGATGTAGCAGCTTCAGGCGGATATATGCTGATGTGCGCAGGAGATGAAATTTATGCAAATGCTAATTCAATTGTTGGATCTATCGGAGTTATCTATTCAGCATTCGGATTTCAAGAGTTAATAAAAAAAATTGGAGTACAAAGAAGAGTACATACCGCTGGTGAGAGCAAAAGTATTTTAGATCCATTTTTAGAAGAAAAAAAAGAAGATGTAGAAAAGTTAAAATCTTTGCAAAAAGATTTGCATGAAGAATTCATTAATTTAGTAAAAAATAGTAGAAAAGATAAATTAAAATCTGAAAATCATTCAATGTTGTTTTCAGGGGAGTTTTGGTCTGGAAAAAAATCATTACAACTTGGCTTAATTGATGGAGTTGGAACTTTACAGGAAATTTTAAAACAAAAATTTGGCAAAGATCTTAAAGTTAAAAAATTTGAAGCAGCGCAAAGTTGGTTAAAAAGAAAACTTTCCTCACAATTACCAGGATCGTATTCAGAAGTTATAAATGAACTGGAAGTAAGATCGATCTGGAACAAATATGGCTTATAAAAATGGCAGCTAAAAAGAAATTAAATAAAAAAAAAGTTATAACTAAAAAAAAAGTTGTAACTAAAAACAAATCTAAGCAACAAGATTTGTCTTTTCAGGAAGTTATATTTAAATTGCAAAAATTCTGGTCTGATTATGGTTGTGTTGTAATGCAACCTTATGACATGGAAGTTGGAGCTGGCACTTTTCATCCCGCAACAACATTAAGATCTTTAGGACCGAAGCCTTGGAAGGCAGCTTATGTTCAGCCGTCAAGAAGACCAACGGATGGTCGTTACGGAGATAATCCAAATAGACTTCAACATTATTATCAATTTCAAGTTTTAATCAAACCATCGCCAGAAAATGTGCAAAGTCTTTATCTTAGAAGTTTAAGTGCACTTGGAATAAATTATAAAGAACATGACATTCGTTTTGTAGAAGATGATTGGGAAAGTCCAACATTAGGAGCTTCAGGACTTGGATGGGAAGTTTGGTGTGATGGAATGGAAATTACTCAATTTACTTATTTTCAACAGATGGCAGGATTTGAATGTAAGCCAGTTTCTGCAGAAATCACTTATGGTCTTGAGAGAATTACAATGTTCATTCAAGGAGTAGACAGTGTGTATGATATTAGATGGAATAATGAAGGAGTTAAATATGGAGACGTTTATAAACGAAATGAAAAAGAATTTTCAGCATATAATTTTGAATTTGCAAACACAGATAATCTTTTAAAATTATTTACAATGGCAGAGGGTGAATGTCAGAATTTATTATCTAAAAATTTAGCTCTCCCTGCTTATGATCAGTGTTTAAAAGCCAGTCATATCTTTAATACTTTAGACGCAAGAGGGGTTATATCCGTGACTGAAAGAGCAGGATTTATTAACAAAATTAGAACTCTTGTTAAAAGTACAGCAGAAGTTTGGTTAAAGAACTCTGATTAATGTCCGACTTATTATTAGAACTATATTCTGAAGAAATACCACCTACATTACAAGAAGATGCAAAGAATAATATTGCGGCTAACTTCAATTCATTTTTTGAAAAATATGATTTTAAAAAAGTTGCAACTGAAATTTATACAACTCCCAAAAGATTAATTTTTTATTACAATAACTTACCAACAAATATTAAAACTGAAGCAAAGGTTTTAAGAGGTCCAAAAGTTGGAGCGCCAGAACAGGCTATACAGGGGTTTATTAAATCAAATAATTTAGATCCAAAAGATATTTATGAAGAAGAAACAGATAAGGGAAAATTTATTTTTGCAAAAACGCAAAAAAAGGAAATACCAGTTCTTGAAGAAATTAAGAAAAATATTCCTCATTTTTTAAATGGCCTACAATGGCGAAAAAAAATGCGTTGGGGTAATCATGACCTTTCTTGGGGCAGACCTTTAAAATCAATTTTATGTTTATTTGACAAACAAACTATTCCATTTAATTTTTTTCATTTAACATCAACAAATATCACTTATGTAGACGGACCGTTGGAAGATAAGGCAGTTGTTATTAAAGATTATAGTCATTTTAAAAAAACATTAACGGATAAAAGAATTATTTTTGATAATACAGAAAGAGAAAAATTAATTACTAAAAGTATTCAATCATTTCTTAAAAAGAATGATTGTGAATTAGAAATTAATAACAAATTACTTAAACAAGTTATTAATCTTGTTGAAGATCCAATTGTTCTAAAAGGATCATTTTTAAAAGATTTTTTAAAATTACCAGAAGAACTTCTTATTTTAACGATGCAGCATCATCAAAGATATTTTCCAATGCGTTCTATCAATAATCATAAATTAATTAATAGTTTTATTGTTGTTGCAAACAAAGAAGACATCAAGAATAAAATTATAAAAGGAAACGAAAGAGTTCTTACCGCACGTTTATCAGATGCAAAATTTTTCTGGGAAAAAAATAAGAGTCAAAATTTAGTAAAACAAGTAAGTAAACTTAAAGGAATTACTTTTTATCAAAGTCTAGGCTCACTTCATGATAAAACACAAAGAATAAGAGTTTTGGCATCATTTATTGCAGATATTGTAAATTGTAAGAAAGATGACGCAGAGATAGCGGCATCAATTTGC
>Ga0214917_10001221_pt1 | contig 33368 bp, 24 predicted proteins | sample LL_1208_BB_MetaG_FD_177983 | JGI IMG/M metagenome (GOLD analysis project Ga0214917, IMG submission 177983) | Freshwater microbial communities from Lake Lanier, Atlanta, Georgia, United States - LL_1208_BB | ecosystem: Environmental > Aquatic > Freshwater > Lake | place: USA: Georgia | collected... | reverse complement strand
TGCCGGCTCGTGGCCGAGCAGGCGGGCGTGGCCGACTGGAAGCTCGTGTACCAGAGCCGCAGCGGGCCGCCGACGCAGCCGTGGCTCGAGCCCGACATCTGCGACGAGATCAAGCTTCAGCACGCCCATGGACACCGAAGACTCGTGATCGCGCCGATCGGCTTCATCTCCGACCACATGGAGGTGCTCTACGACCTCGACACGGAGGCGACCGACCTGTGCCGGGAATTGGGCGTGACGATGACGCGGGCGGCCACGGTGGGCACGGCCCCCGAGTTCGTCGCGGCGGTTCGTGACCTGATCGCCGAGCGGGCCTGGGAATGGCCCGACCGTGCCGCGATCGGTTGCCTGCCGGCAAACCATGACGTCTGTCCGCTCGACTGCTGCCCCGCTCCGCCGCGGCCGGTCGGTGCTGGTCGACCTGGCAGCGTGGATGGTGGTCGCCCCGCGGGCCCGCCTGCTGCCGGCGGCCGACCTGCCTGACGCGAGCAGCGCATGCCATCCGTTCGCTTCGACACGACCGCGATTCCCGGGCACCCCCGCGAGTGCGTGGCGCTCGTCCACGGCTTCCTCGCCAACAAGCTGCTGCTGGCGACGCTCGCGCGGCGGCTGAGGCGGCGGGGCTACCTCACCGACGCCTGGGGCTACTGGAACATGCAGTGCTCGCTGCTCGTGCATGCCGAGCGGTTTGCCCGGGAGCTCGCGGGGCTCGATGCCGACCCGCGGATCGGCACGATCCACGTCGTGGGCCACAGCATGGGGGGCATCATCGGCCGGGCCGCGCTCGACCGCTACCGTCCGGCGAAGCTCGGCCGATTCGTGATGCTCGCCCCGCCCAACCGCGGCTCCTTCGTGGCCACGGCCACGAAGAACACCTTCGGGCGGTTGCTCAAGCCGGTGGTCGAACTGTCGACCGATCCCGAGAGCCTCGTCAATCGCCTGCCGATGCCGACGGGCGTGGAGGTGGGCGTGATCGCCGCCGAGTACGACGCGCTGGTGACGGAGGAGAGCACGCACCCCGACGCCCCGCACGCCCACGTCACGCTCCCGACCTGGCACACGGGCCTGCTGTTCCGGCCCGAGGCCGCCGACCTCGTGGCCGGCTTTCTCGAGACGGGCGAGTTTCCGAGCCCGGCGGCGGGCGCGGCCACCGCGGCCCGCCCCTGAATCCAAGGCCCCATGCGCACCGCCCCCCGCCGGCTCGGCACGTCACCCGTCTTGGTCGGTCCGCTGGGGCTCGGCTGCTGGCCGCTGGCGGGCATGACCCGCGCGGGCGTCACCCGGGAGGCGGCCGTGGCCACGGTGGGCGCCGCGATTCGTTCCGGCATCACCCACCTCGACACGGCCTACTGCTACGGCGAGCAGGGGGAGAGCGAGCGGGCGATCCGCGCGGCGCTCGCCGCCGTCGGCCCGGGTGCCCGCGACGCGGTCGTGATCGCGGGCAAGTGCGGGATCCACTGGGCGCCGGATGCGTCCCGCGACCCGCCGCGGCGGCAAGTCCTCGACGGCCGGCCGGAGCGGCTCCGGGCCGAGGTGGAGGAGAGCCTCGCGCGGCTCGGCACCGACCGGCTCGATCTGCTCTACCTGCACGCCCCGGATCCGACCATTCCGATCGAGGAGTCGGCCGGGGCGCTGAAGCGGATCCTCGACGCCGGCAAGGCTCGGGCGATCGGTCTCTCGAATGCCAAGCTCGACGACCTCGAGCGGTTCGCGGCCGCCTGCCCGCTCGCGGCCTGCCAGATGCACTTCAACATGCTGCAACGGGAAATCGAGCGGGAGATCCTACCGTGGTGCATGAACCACGACGTGGCGATGGTCGTCTACTGGCCGCTGATGAAGGGCCTGCTGGCGGGCCGGATGCACAAAGGCCAGGTCTTTCCCCCGAGTGACAGCCGCCACAAGTATCCGATGTTCAAGGGCGACGAGTTCGCCAGGAACCTCGACTACGTCGACTCGCTCCGGCCGATCGCGGCGCGGCTGGGCGTGGCCCTGCCCGACCTCGTGCTCGCCTGGACGGCCGAGCAGCCGGGGATCACGAGCGTGCTGTTCGGCGCCACGAGCCCCGAACAGGTCGCCGAAAACGCCCGCGCGCTCGCCTGCGGTCTCGACGACGACGCCCGCCGCGCGATCGCCGCCGCGATCACGGCCCGCGGCCAGGTCGCCAGCGGCCGCGCGGTGTGAGTCTCCATTTACCGGGCGTCGAGCCGAGCGATTGCAGCCGCCAATGCTGCCTCGCGGCCCCCAACTCAGGAGTTGTACTTCGCATCGAATGCGTCGTCCGACATCGTCAGAAAGATGATCGCCTCGATGAACGCCAGCAAAGCGGGGATGAACGTGAAGCAGAAGACGAGATAGATGATGCCCAAGGCGACGTTGTTGAGATAGAAGTGGTGAGCCCCAAGCCCCCCGACCAGCAGTGCGAGCACCGCTGCCACCGTCCTCGACTTCTTGTCTCCCTCGCGCACGGCCCGGGCTGGCTCGCCAAAAACCAACGGCACGCTTGGCTGCTGAAACAAGCCGTCGCCCGCTGGGGCTCCACACTTTGGACAGATGACGGCCCGCTTGTTCAAGCCCGAGCCACAGGCACGACAGAACGAATCGACGCCTACGCTCGTCGCAGCCGAAGCCCCGGTCGGCGCCGCGAGAGCGGATCCCAGCTCCGGAGCTTCGGCTGCCGTTACCCAGTCGGCCATCCCGGAGCGAAACACGAGATCCCCAGCGGCCAGCTGTCCGGTACGGATCATGCCGAGCAGATGCGAGCGAGGCATCGGCCCCTGCTGGACTCCACCGACAGCGAAATACCAGTTTGCAATCTCGGCCGGTGGACCAGAAGCACCGGAGGCGATCTGCGCCTGGGCCGGCTCGGCGAAAGCAGGAGCGGTCGTCTGGCTGGCCGGCTCGAACGGGGCGGCGGCAGCCACCGCTGCTGGAGGTTCGAAGATCTCCGGAAACGACACCGCTGGCACCCATGATGCGCCGTCGGTGGCGACCTCATGGGCCCGACCGACCTGGCCTTTCCGGACCATCAGTCGAATCTTGTCGAGCGTGTACGGCCCGATGCTTCTGCCCTTGTAGCGAACCCAATACGTGTCGCTCATGATGCTTGCAGTGGGCTGTTGGGTTAGGGTTGATGTCGGGCGTGGTGGTCGATCGTGCTATCCGTAAAGTCCACGAGCATGGTCGCAAACTCCTGGTAGAACTTCACGAGCACGGCAACGACAGCCGAGGTGAAGAATGCCCCGATCGCCGTCAATGGCCCCTGTCGTTCGAAAAACTCGACAGCACCTTGCATCACGAACATCCCGATCACGGCCACGCTGGGGAGGGCAGCGGCGACATACCCCAGCACACTGAAGATCAGAACCACCGCTCGGTACGTCGGATAATGCGTCCGGCCTCGCAGGCGCTCCAGGTACTGAGAAGGGCTGACGGTCGACGGCGCGGCGGTGGACTGAGCGCCAGACTCTCCCCCTTGCAAGGTCGAGGCCGGCATCCACGACACTCGATCCGGCGAAATTTCCGTATTCGGCGCGATGCGCCCGGACGCGGCCAGGGAGGCAAGTTGCTGCTGGGAATACGGGCCATACACCTGGCCGCCTGACCTGACAAAGTACTGGCTCATGAAACAGGCTCCTCCGCCTCGCGTTTCGCCCCGTGGGTGTCCCGGATCGCATTCGGACTGACCGCAGGTGTCACAGCCACCCCTTCTTTCGGACGACGGGCGGCAAATCCAACCCTGGACCAAAGTCGCCCTGAAGTTGCGGCGGGGGGAATTCTCCGGCCGCCGGATAGGCCGGTGGCGTTTGCGGCGCGGGCGCGATGTCGGGAACGCTCGAAACCGGCTGCCAATCAGGGAATCCCTCCGTCCAGACCATTTCCGCCGCGCCCACCTGCCCTGACTGCACCAGGTGCCGCAGGGTTTCGGTGTCGACGGAAGCCGGTTGCTGCACGCCGCCCCGCGTGTGGTACCACACCCGCGCATCCCGCGGAGGAGCCTCGCTCGGCTGCTCTGCTGGCTTGGGTTCGGACGGTTGCGGCCGATCAATCAGTTCCGGGGTCTCCGAGATCGGTTGCCAGGTCGTGCGGTCGGTCGAGACCTTGTCTGACCGCGCGATTCGGCCGCGATGCAGCAGGCCCTTGATCTGATCGGCGCTGAATGGGCCACTGACGCGGGTCCGCTGCCTCAGGTAATACATCGCTTCACTCCGTTTTCGATTCTTCCCCAGTCCTGGCGGCCCCATCGCCGGCTGGTAGGGGAGCGTTTTCTGGCACGGCGGGCTGCGGCGGATCGGGCGTTGCCCCAGTAGCCGGGCGTCGAGACGCCTCCTTCGTCGATGGCTCCTTCACCGCGGGCTCGTCTCCGCCGCTGTCGACTACCGCCGGCGCGACAGGCTGGGGCACCGGTTCGCTCGGGGGCGGCTGGGGCGGCCGCGGCATGACCACCGGCTGGCTTGTGGCAGCAGGTGGAACTGATGGCGGCACTGGGCGGTTACCACCCACGAGCGAGGCGATGATGATGTAGCCGATCAACAGCACGAACATCCCTGCACCGAAGGCAATCAGAAGGTAAATCGCCTTCAGTAACCGCGCCTCATCCACCGAGGCGCCCGTCGGCGATGGGCCAGGCACGAGGTCATCCGAGAAGTCGCTTGACTCGTTCGCGGCAAAATCAGCCGATCCTGCTTCGGAACCGAGCAAGTCCGAATCCAAGGGATTGGAATCGAGCGGATCCGCAAAACGCGATGGAGCGATGGCAGCCGGAGCCCGCAGGAGCTCGGAAAACTCGCCTGCGGGTCGCCAGTCTTGCCCGTCGTACGAAAAGCGATCGAGGGGGCTGATCCGCCCATCCTTCACCAGAGGGCGAAGTTTGGCAGGATCGTAGGGGCCCACCTTGCGGCCAGCGACCATTCTCCACAGTGGCTTCTCGTCCATCGCGTCTCTACTCAAAAGGGTCTTTTTCGACCTGGGGTTGGCCCGCCGCGTCGGCCGGCGTCGAAGACGACGGCGACTTGGGGCCGCCAACGACACTCAGCTCCTTCGCCTTGGTTTGGATCATTCTGCGAGTCTGCTTGAGCTGATCTGCTGCGCCGAAAGAGTAGCGCAGCTGGGAGGTCTTCTCAAGCAACTCGTCGGCATGCGGCGTCTTTTCTTCAACCTGCATCGCCAGCAGTTCATCGACGCGGTTCTGCAGGGCGATGACGTCCTCCAAATCCTTGGGCCCCTGGAGGGCGGCTTGAAGTTCCCTGGTTTGGTCTCTCACGTGGGCCCCTGCCGCCTCCTCGAAATCACCCTCGAGATTTTTCTGCTTGCTCTCCCGGTCGAGAATCTCCGCCTCCTCCTCGGCATGAAACTGCCTGACGGCGTCGCTTCCGGCGACGATGTTCGCAGGTTTCGGCACCCGGTTGCCTGGCTCTCCCCCGATCCGACGCGCCTTCCGCCACGCCCGGGCACCAGCGACCACGCTCTGAGGCCATTCGGCCAGCCGATCCGCACCCTGTCGCGCCTTGAGCAAGGCCTTACCCTCCGCGTAGGCCTGGTCAAACTCCCGATTGGCTTCCCTGAGACTCTCTCGCCGCATCGATTCCCGACTCACGCACTGCTCGATCGTCTGGATGAGTTTCCGAAAGCGATCATCGCCCGAGTACCGCTCCCCGAGATCGGCGACCTCAGGCGGCACGACCACAAACTCACCCGCATCGGCCCGGCTCTCGAAAGCCTTTAGGTTCGCCAGATTCTCCCGAGCCGTGCTGCCGTTCCGCAACCACGACACGAGCCCGACGATCAGCAGGCAGGCCGCCACGGCACCGGCGACCGAGCCACCGATGATCAATCGCCGCCGCACTCGCGTGCGAGAAAGTACTCCGGCGCGCACGCTGTCGACCTGCTGGAGGAGAGCCGCCGGGCTGACCAACCCTGGCTGCGACTCGCAGAGCCTGACTACCTCTCCGGTGAGCCGCTGCAGATCGGCCAACCACGCCTCCTCGGCGGCACGATCGGGCTTCTGACAGCACAGGTATTCCAACTGCCCACAGACCTGTTGGAGGTGAGCGGCGGCGGCATCGGCGGCATCCTGCATCGCCAGCCAGTTGAGCGGCTCGGCGATCCGGGGAGCCACGCCATCGATCTGCTCCATGAGCCGCTCCTCACGGATCAGCCCCGCGACGGTCGGGCAATCGCCCAGCGACTGGCGGCTCTCGGCCGCGAGCCGCACCGCCTCGTCGTACTGCAGCCTCCAGCGCCGCAGGGTCTCGATCAGTTCCGCCGTCGGCGGGCCTTGTTGGAGTTCCTGCCACGCGGCCTCGAACCCCTTGCCGGCCTCCTTCGACTGCTCCGCGGCGGCCCTCAGGTTCATCCACAACTCGGCCCCCCGGGTCGCCTTGACGAGTTCCCGCGGAATCGGGATCCCCCAGTCCGGGTCGACGAGTTCGGCGTGCAGGGCCGCGACCGCCTGCGGATCCCGCATGGCCAACACGCGTCGGGCCTCCTGATGAAGTTCCGCCACCCGGGCCTCTTCGTGGTCGTTGATGGCCTGCGTCCACACCGGCTTCGTGGGATCGGCCTCCCGCAGTTTGCGGAGCAACGCCAGCCGCCGAGCCACGGGCGCCCGCTCAAGCGCCATCCGCCGCAGTTTGTCGAGGGGGCGTCGCAGCTCCTCGAGTTCGGCATGCGCCGACTCCAGGGCCGAGAGGGTGTCGTAGTCGATCTTTGGGGGCGAGCTGATACCCTCCACGACGAAGAATCGCTCGAGTTCCGGCCACCCCTCACGATCCTCGAGATTGAGACGGGACGCGAGCGTCGGAAACTCCTCGTCGTGCAGCGTGACGGCTTCGTCGCGCAAGCCCTCGAACAGCAGCCCATCGACCTCCCGCAAGGCGGCGTTGATCTCGTCGATGGCGTCGCGGAGGTCCGGCATCAGATCTCGGATCATGTCGTTGCCGATGTCGTCCGCCCGGGCCATGGCGGTATCGATGGTCGAGATCAGAGCATTGATTTCGGGGATGCGGTTGAAGGGCATGGGAGCCTCGAGGAAGTCAGGTCGGGCCGCCGGAGGGTGGCGATCAACGGGCTTTCAGCGGCGGGATCGGGGGCGATCGATTGGCGGCACGGATCGCCGGGGAGCCGAACTCTGCCAGCAACACCCGGTGTTTTCCCGCGGCTTCATGCACGACCCACAGGCTACCGGCGAGCTCGACCGTGCCATCGCCCACCGTCTCCAGAAGCCGCTTGGTGTTCCGCTTGTCGTTGAGTACCGGCTCGAACTCGAAATAGAGGCAGCAGAGGATCACTTCCTCCCGCTCCGCCCCACGGCGCGTCGCATCGTTCTTGAGGGAATCCCAATACTCCTGAACCACTTCGTGGCCGGCCTCGGCGTACTGGGCGTGTTTTTTCTCCCTCGCCTCGCGATCGCTGGAATACAAGTAGACCCCGTTTTCGTCCCGATTGTTGGCGGGCACCGGCGGGGCGACCCGGTGGATCCAGGTTTTGAAGCCCCTGCGGTTTCGCAGCGTAGCGCGAATGATTTGCCGCCAATCCTCGAGCCCGACCTTGACGGTCTGCGACGCGGTGCCCGCGAGCCAGCCCTGCACCTCCTTGTGGGTCAACCGCGGTACATACTGCCTGGCGATGTCGCTGTAGGAGGCGAATATCCCGATCGGAATATCGTCTGCCAGGGGCGCGCCTTGCTTGAAAAACGCGGGCAGCGACGGCGGCAACTGCAAGCGGTCCGGCGGCGGGTCGCCTCCAGCCTCCTTGAGATCGCCAAGCCGTTGCCAGGCGTTCCACGGCGGCAGCACCTTCGAGTCGATGACCCGGATTTCGGCCGTACCACCGCCTCCGGCGACCTTCGCTTCAGGATCGACGTCTCCATCGACATCCGCATCCTGGAAGGCGAACCTCGTCTCCATGAATGGCTTCTCCGGCTCGCCCGACCAAGTCCATCTGGCCGTCACGATCAGAGGCTGCGCCTGCGCCACAATCCTCTTGGGCTCGAGCGAGGCCGCCTCGACCACGGCCGTGATGCCGTCCGGGCCCCGACCCTCCAACTCCACGCGCCAGGGCCAGGGCGATTCGGGGAGGAGATGGCACTCGACCGACTCGCCCGGCGTTTTGCCACTGGGCAACCACCTTCGGTCAGTCAGCAGATTCTCGAACCGAAGTGGCGCCATCCGCGTGGGTGAGCAGAGCTGCACGAATGTCTCCGTATCGGCCGGAGACTGGGATCCCGGCAGCCGCAGCACCAGCGCCGCCGTCGTCAACGCCTGACGGCCGGCCACCCAGACGGGATCTTTTACCGCGGGCAACTCGAGCAGCTTGAGCGAGAGCGTCCGCCGTTCGCCCTCATCCTGCACCTTGGCCCTGGCGAGTTCGTGGGTCTCGTCGTCGTCTTTCCAGGTAAAGAGCCACGGGCCGCCGGGCTCTCCCTGGCAGGCCAGATTCCACTCCGGCTTGTCGGCAACGAGTTTGAGCGGAGGCAGGGCCGGCAGGCCCACTTCCACCTCCGCCGGCCCGAGCTCGCAGAGCTCGATCGTCTGCGCCTCCTGGCTCTCCAAGTTCACCTCCGCCTTCAGGGGCAGATGGCGGGCCTGCTCGAGCTTCGTCTTGAACTCGCGGAATGCCTGCAGCCGCGCGTTCTTTTTCGCCTCGGCCTCGCGTTGGGCCGCCTCTTTCTCCAGCCCCGCTTTCTCCGCCGCCAGTTCCTCGGGGCTGGGGCCCGCCGGAGCGGGGGCGGGCTGCGGCGGGGGCGCGGGAGGCACAGGCGCGACCACGGGCGGCGGCGGCGGACTGACAGCGACTTCGGGATTGGGGCGGGGGCCAGAAAATCCGACGAGGGCGATGATTCCGCCGCCGCCGATCGCGGCGGCGAGGGCCACGAGCACAAGCAGCCTCGCATCGACCACCGGCGCGGCCGGGTTCCCGGCCACCCGTGGCGAAACGTCCCCGTGAGCCCCCCCGGCCGCTCGCGACCGCCCCTCTCCATGGCCTGCTGCGGAGGCCGGCGGCTGACCAGCGGCCCGCCGCCCCGCCGCAGGGGGCAGCGGGGGCGGCGTCGCGGGCCGCGGCGGCCGAGAAGGTGGTCGGTTTGCGGGATCGGTGGGCGTCATGGGTCCGTCGGGGGTTGCTCCCTCGCTGCCGACTCGGCGACCTTGCCCGACTCCGACGCGGCCTCGCCAGTCTCAGGCTTGGCCGCAAACTCGGCGAGCAGGACCTTGTACTTCGGGCTGTTGTCGGCCTCGGCCCACACCTTGCCGGTGAACTCCACCGTGCCATCGCCGACCGTTTCCAGCAGCCGCTTCGTGAGCCGCTTCTCCGCCAGCACCGGCTCCAGGTCGTACAGCAGGCAGCAAAGGACGAGTTCCCCGTGCTCGGCCTCGTGCCGAGCCTCGGCGGCCTTCAACTCATCCCAAAACTTCTTAGTGACATCGGGCCCGGCGGCGGCGTAATCGTCGTGTTTCTTCTTGGCGGCCTGCCATCCAGCGAGCCTCGGGTCTTTATCGCCGGGCTTCGGGCCGGGATCCGGCGCCTTCTTGCCGGCCCATGCCTGGTAGCCAGGCGAAGTCTTGAGCACGAGGCGCATGGTTTCCTTCCATTGGCCCATCGACCTCCCGATCGCCTGCGCCTGCCCCTGGGTGAGCGTGGCCCCCACCTTCTTGGTGTCCAGCCTCTTCACGTATTGCCGCGCCATGTCGGCATAGGCCGCCAGCATGCCCTGCTTGTACTCGGCCTCCGACGTGCCGTCCGGCGGCTCAGGCAACTGCTGCTTGAAGAAGGGCGGCAGGGGGAATGGCAACTCCCGGATGGTGTCGTCCTTCTTGCCATCGGCTTGGCCGTCCTTGAGAGCCTCTGCAGACTTCTTGAGATCCCCGAGCCGCTGCCACCCGTCCCACGGCGGTAGCACCTGCTGACCGGTCACCTGCACTTCGAAGGCTCCGCTGCCTCCAAGCCCCGCGGCGAAAACCCGGTTTTGCACCGCAAGCGTCGTCTCCATGAAGGGCTTCCCCGGCTCACCGGACCAGTCCCACCGGGCCGTCACCTCCAGGGGCTGCAACTGAGACTGCGATGCAATCGTCTTCCCCTCGGGCGACGTGGCCTCGACCACGGCGCTGACGCCGGCTGGACCCCGGCCCTCGAGTTCCACACGGCAGAGCCAGGGCGTATCCGGAAGCGGATAGGCCTCGAGCGGCTCGCCCGGCCTGGTTCCCTTCGGCTGCCACTTGCTGTCGGTCAGCAACCGCTCGAACCGGAGCGGATCGAGCCGCTTGGGCGTGCAGAGCTGCACGAATGTCTCCGTATCGGCCGAAGCCTGGGATCCCGGCAGCCGCAGCACCAGCGCCGCCGTCGTCAACGCCTGACGGCCGGCCACCCAGACGGGATCTTTCACCGCGGGCATCTCCAGCAGCGTGAGCGAGAGCGTCCGCCGTTCGCCCTCATCCTGCACCTGTGCCTTGGCGAGTTCGTGGGTCTCGTCGTCGTCTTTCCAGGTAAAGAGCCACGGGCCGCCGCGCTCTCCCTGGCAGGCCAGATTCCAATCCGGCTTGTCGGCAACGAGTATGAGACTAGGCAGTTCCGGCAGGCCCACTTCCACCTCCGCCGGCCCGAGCTCGCAGAGCTCGATCGTATCCGCCTCCTGGCTCTCCAGATTCACCTCCGCCTTCAGGGGCAGATGGCGGGCCTGCTCGAGCTTCGTCTTGAACTCGCGGAATGCCTGCAGCCGCGCGTTCTTTTTCGCCTCGGCCTCCTGTTGGGCCGCTTCTTTCTCCAGCCGCGCTTTCTCCGCCGCCAGTTCCTCGGGGCTGGGGCCCGCCGGAGCGGGGGCGGGCTTGGGCGGGGGCGCGGCGGGCTTCTCCGGTCCTGAATCCGGCTCCTCCGTCTTGCCGCCGGCCTTCTCCGCTTGAGGCGTCGGAACCACCGCCACGTCCTTGTTGGCCGGATCTTGAGACCGCCGGAATAAACTCGGATTGACCACGGCCACGACTCCCCCGATCACCGCGATCAGGAGCATGACGGCGAGGCCGGCGAGGAGCCCGCCGAGGGATCGCTTCCGCGGTGCCGAGCCCGCCATGCCGGCGGGCAGGGGCAGGTTGTCACCGACTGCCGGGGCTCCGAGCGGGCCCCCGGGAGCCAGCGGCGGCGGAGCGCCGTTGAGCGCCGGCGGACCTCCGGGCACATACGCGGGGGGCGTGGCCGGGCCGCCACGGGACCCTCCGGCAGCCGGGAGAGCCGCGGCGGTTCCGCCGCCGCCCATCCCGGGCATCGGCGCTGCGACCGGGGCCGCCGCAGTCGCAGCGGGCCGCACGGGATCCCGCCTCCACGGCACCGGGGCCGTGCCGCGGGCCGCCTCGATGGCCGGGGAGGTGGACGTGAGCGGCGCCCGCCGCACGAGATCCACGACCGCCAGCCGCGACTGGCCCCGCGCCGCCTGCGCCTCGGGCGAACCGTCCACCGTTCCCAGCCAGAGCGCGTCGCCGGCCGAAAGTGCGTAGGTGGTAAACGTCACTCCCCAGCGCTGCGGATAGTTCACGAGGCCCAAGGCTTCGGCGTACAACTCGAGCAGATCGAGGCCCTGCGGCGCGATGATCCAGGTGGGCTGCTTCGCGAGGGCACGATCGACGAGCAGGCCGGCCCATCCCGCGTCGCCGGCCAGCCTGGCCCAGGCCTGACAGGGGCCCGGCTCGGATGCCACCACCGGCACCTGGGGCGCCGCCGGCTGCTCCCGCGGGTCGCCCGACCACTGCCGCTGAAACGCGCCACTCCGCTCGAGCGCCAGCAGCACCGCCGCCGGGTTCGATTTGCCGCGAGCGGCCGTCTCACCCGAGTCGAGCGCGACGTGATGGGCCAGTTTGTTCGACCGGCCGGAATAGTCGCTGCCCGCATCGACGATCCGCGACAGCACAGACACCACGCCGGTGGCCCCGCTCACGACCGTGTGGGACCGGATCTGGGGATTGCGGGGGTCGCCATGGGGAAAGACGTGGCGGTAGCCGCTGGCCCGCTCGAGCGTCTCCGCGAGCTGGGGATGGATCCCACGGGTACGAAGCACCGTGGTGAAGCCGCTGCGGCCCGCCTGCAGCCCACGGGGAACGCTGGTCACGATCAACTCGTGGATCATGCGACGCCTCCCGCCTCGGCCCCGACGGCCACCGGCCGCTGCGTGGTGTAGGGGATGATGCCCCCGCCCCCCATGCCGGTGCTGCCGTACTGGCTCAGCACATGGAGCATCGGCACCTCCGCCCAGATCGGCTTGATGGCATCGGCCCGGTGGCCAAGCCCCCCCTCGGGCCGCCTCTCCGGCGGCCCGCCCGTCGCGCTCACCGGGATGTAGATGATCTTGGCGGGATCGACGAACGTCTCGGCCGTGCTGACGATCGACGGCGTCAACTCCCGCAGCAGCCCGAGAATCGCGTCGGAAACCTTGCGGATCAGGTCGGTGCGGAGCACCGAGAAAGAACCCGACGGGTGACGAGTCCAGGGCTCGGGCAATTGCTCGACGTTTACGAGCTTCCGCCAGGCGTCGAACTTGCTCACGAGCACCACCAGCGGCCGGTCGTGCTTGGCGCCGGTCGCCAGCCCACGATAGGTCTTCACCCGGCGGGCAGCCTCGGCGAGCAGCACCTCCTGCCGGCTCGTCACGCCGCCCTGAACCTGCACATCGCTCGACAATCCCTGCAACTTCTTGCGGAACTCGGGCTCCTGAGTCGGATCGAACACGAACATCAGGCAGCCCGACTTGGCCATGTGCTGCGTGACCGGATTGTCGGGACGGTCGGCCCCCGGCTGGAAGCTTTCGCCCGCGTTGTCATAGAGGCAGAGTGTGCGGCCGAACAACTCTGCCCGCGCGACGTGCGGGTGGCCGCCGACGGGACTGACCTGGAAGAAGAAGGGCTTCGGATACAGGATCTCCTTCTGCCCGAACGAAACCTTCTGATACCAGTCGCCCACTTCCTCCGTCTTTTTGAGGAACACCAGCGACCTTGGGTCGCTGGGGGCGAAGAGCGTGTCCTCGTACTCGTGGAGGATCGCGTTGGCCTCCGGGTCGGCGTCGCTGAAGTCCGTTGCAAACTGGGACGGCAGCACCCGCCGCAGGCGGTGGGTCATCGACGCGAGCATGTACGACTTGCCACTGGATGGCGACCCGAAGACCGAGACGAAGAACGCCGGCCGCTCGACGAAGACCCGCGGCACGGCGAGGTGGCATTTCGGGCAGGCGAGCACGTGGCAGGGCGAGCCCTTGGGGTCGAGCGCCCGGCCGTCGGGATGGAATCGCGTCGGCAGAAACCGGCGTCTGGCCTGCGGGCCGAGCCTCAAGTCCCCGAAGAGATCCTGGTGGGTGGAGACGTACCGCACCCGCTCGGGCGAAAATCGCTCCCAGCAGTTCGGACAGATCACTTCCTTGACGAGCACACTGGCCGTGGGCGGGTTCATGCCGGATCGGTCTCGGGAGGTTTCTCGGCGGTGAAGCGTTCCGACCGCGGGCAGTCCATAGCGCCAAAGCAACGCGGACATGCCGGCCGAAGCCACCACAACAATTCCGGCTCAGCCGCCCCTCCAAGGTATGGGCTGCCCACCCTTTGTCGCAACCCCTCGCCGGCCTCGGGCAAGATTTCGGGCTACGGCTCAGTCCGCGTTGGGGGCGGGGCCCGCAAGCCTCGCACCGGCGGAGGCCGGTCAAGCGGCATGCACCGGCGGGGGCTGATGCCTGGCGGCGCCCATGTAGGCCTGACGGGCCTCGAGGCACACGCGGCGAAACGATTCAGGCCGGCTCACGCCCGGCAGGCGGAGCGTCTCGATGGGGCCCCGGCGAAAGACCAGATCACCGCACGCAAACCATTCCTGCCCGGGACTCACCTGGAGGTCGATCGCATCGAACGCGTCGAGCGTCACATATTGCATGACCCGAGGATTGATGCCCTGCTCGATCGATATCCGGCGGTTCGTGAGCCGGTAGCGCTTGATCGCCCACGGCAATCGCAACGAGAGGTACAGCACCATCCCGACCGGGATCGTGGCGAGCAGCGCGAGCCGTCCGATCGAGATCGGACCGCAACCCTCTCGGATTCGGTACAGCCTGCCGAGCGCTTTCCCCAAGCCGGTCGAGCCCACGCTCGGCCAGACCGTCATGATCGTGGCCTCCGCCACCGCGGGCGGCACCACTCCGGAAATCGTGGGCTCGTAATTCATGGCCGGTTTATAGCATCCCCCCATCCTCGCGAAAAGCGCCATGGCTGCAGGCCGGCCCCGTTTCTTGCCACGGAGCCGGTCGCGGTCTGGCGGTGGAGGGTGACGGAAAAACCGATTTTTTGGCCGCACCTGGCGGGATCGATGGCCCGCGCGGCTGTTTGACTGGTCCAAGAAGGCGAACTAGCCTTCGTTGGTGATCCGGAATCGATGCGCTGGCATCCATGATTCCGTTGTTCCGACCATCCGACCAAAGGGTTGGTGGCCTCGCCAGGGAGATCTCGTATGCGGTCGCTCTCGATGGTTTGCCTCACGTCGTTCGCCCTGCTCACCGCATGGGCCGGCGGCGGTTCTGCCGCCGAGCTGCCGTTGAGTCCGGCCGCGGCCGAGCGGCTGCTCGACCGCTCGGCGGAGGTGACTTCCGAGTTCAGGCAGCTCATCCAGAGGGCCGGCGACTCCGCCGACGAGAACCTCGCGGAGCTCGCAGACACCGGCTCTCCCGACTGGCGGCTCTACTACCGCGACCGCCAGCTGATGTTCGCCGTTCCCACCCGTCGGAACCTCACGGCCGCCCAGAAGAAAATCGGCGAGCAGGATGCCGCCGAACTGGCCGCCGTGATGCTTCAGCAGCAGTTCCAAGAGTCGCTGCGGCTGCAGGCCGGCAACGGTCTCGACTCGGCGAGCGTCCGGGTCGTATTCATCGAACCAGCCGCGCACGCCATCGCCGCCGGCGCGTGGGGCGGCGGCGGGACCGGGCCGGCGGGTTTCGGGGGCCGCCCGTGCGGGATGCCGGGCACTCATGGCGGCTTCGCCGGAAACCCGCTGCCTTTCGCTCCAGCTGGGTGGTGGCCGGGCGTCGGTTCGGGCAACGGCGCTGGCTGCGGCTGCCGCTGAGCCGATCCCGAGGTCAGGGTAAAACCCTCCAGGCGTCTGCCCAGGTGACACCGTCCTTGCGGGCGCTGCCGACTCGCTCGCGACTGCTCCGCAGGAGTTCGATGCATTCCCGCGTCGGCAGGGCCTTCGTGCTTGCGGTGCCACGGTGAAAGAGGAGCGGGTTTCGGACCCGCATCCCCATGCCCTGCACGAGAAATCGCCCGAATGTTCTGTCGCCTTCGGGGAGGCTTTGCCAGGCAGCCTCGATCGCGCGACCTGCGGTCGTGTGACCCGACCGCTTCCCAAGCACGTCCGCCAAAAGCGTGCGGGCGGCTTCGACGTCGATTCGCCCCTCTTTCTCAAGGCCATCGGCCGCCTTGATCAAGGCGGGGATCAGGGCATCCGACTCGGGCATCGCCAGGAACACCAACTCACGCAGTTGTGGCGTGGCTTCGGATTGCTGCGGGTGATATCGCCAGCCCCAGGCCGGAATGAAGACCTGAAGGTGTGACTGGTCGAAGGTCTTGCGGTCGATCCCCTGGGAGCCCAACTGCTTGACAAGCTCCGGCCCGGGCTCCGCGTAGCGGTTCCGGGTCTCCATTTCGGCAATTTCTTCGAGCAAGGCGGTCCGCTGGCGTTCCATCTGGGCCTGTAGGTCAGCGATCCGCTTGGGCAGGGTCTCGGCGCCGGGGCCCTGAACGAGCAACCGCTTTTGCTGGTCGGGCGACAAGGTCTCCCGAAATGCCCTTGCCTGGTCGGTGAAGCCGGTGCCGACCTTGGCCACGTCCCCCACCTGGACGAATGCCACCTGCAAGGAGGGCTTCACCAGCAACGCCGCCAACTTCTTTTGTTGATCAGGAAACAACTTCTGCGCGAGCCCCGGCGAGCCGGACCGGTCGGGGGCGTCGCCGATCACGAACACCATCGCATTCTCATCCTCGGCGAAGCCGGCGGATTTGATCGCTGCGATCAGGCCTGGGTAGATCAGCTCCTCCGGCTGCGCGCCGTCGCGACCGATGAGACGCTCCTCGTGTTCCCGCACCTGGCTGACGATCCGCTGCTTGGCAGCCTGCACGGCGCTGGCATCCATTCCCGCACCATTGAGCGGCTGGAGCGACTGCACCACGTGGGGCACATCGCCTGCCTTTTCGATGTCGCTGAACCAACAGACGGCGACCCGGACGTTGACGGAGTCTTGCCCGAGGTCGAGGTTTTTGTCGATGAACTCGGCGACTTCGCCGAAGAACTGCTGCATGCTCAGCGTCTCGTCGATCACGAACACGATTGCGATTCCAGCCCGCTCCTGGGTCGCCTTCCGCTTCTTTTCGATCTCGTCTCGGTCCACGGGGCCACCGGCGACCGCCCCCAGGCGAATCAGGTGGTTTTCGGTGGGAAACGGAAACGTCAAGGTCGTGTCTGTGAGACCGGCGGCGAACCGCTCCGCCGCATTCTCCTCGTCGGCCAATTCGATGAAGGGCGGGATGGCGTTCTCACCAAGGGGGTTCCAGTTCTCCTCCTCGAGACGCTCCGCGACGACCACATTCTCCAGCGGCGCCTTGGGCGGCACCTGCGACTGGGCCTCCAGGGCCTCGTAGGCCGTTTCTCGGCTCCCGTAGAGGTGTACACCGGGGGGAACCCGTTTGGGATTGTCGAAGTGGTAGCCGTACCGGCTGTCGAGTAGCCGCAACTGCCTGCCGTCGGCCCAGCCCAGCGGCTTGCCCGCGTAGTCGCTGCCCAGGAGGTGCCACGTGGTGCCATCCGCGGTGCGCCTCCCATAGACGAAGTAAGGCCGAAACAGCGGCACCCTGGCGAGCGGCTCAACCCCGGACTCCACGGATTCAGGCCGCTCCCACAGATCGAGCAGCCGGTGGCGGCGAAGTTCCGGATCGTCGTCAACGCGGCGAATGCCAATGGCCAGCATCGGGATCGCCGTGCGCGGCAAGAACAGGCACTCGGCGGCCACGCCTTCCGGGAGCCACGGCTGAACACGGCCGGCCGCGGACGGACTCGGCGACTCGCCTTTGGCTCGGAGGTCGCCGGCGGCAATCACCCAAACAAGTAGCCAGAGGATCGACGCCTTTCGTTTCCGGAATCCCGAGCAGGGCCATCCGCGCCGCCGCGCCGCTACGTTCATCGTGTTTCGATTCATCGAATCAGGGACTCGATCATGGGGCCGACTCACCGTCGGCGGCTCGCCCCTCTGCGACCACGTTCACGAGGTGGGACCGCAACTCCTGCTCCTTGGGGGCGCGGACGGTAACGTCGTCCCCGACCATCCCCGGCGGCATCAGGCCGCGCTCGACGTTTCGAGCGTAGGACGCCGCGGCATCAGGCAACAGGAACGACACCGGCTGCTGATCCGCGCCAGCTACCGGCCGCACCCCCGAACCGGCGGCGAGGTTGCGCTCGGGCCAGACGACCACTGCTCGCAGGCCGGGATCCGCGGCAGCTTCCCGCTTCCGCGCGACGACCTCCTCGATTCGCTTCAATTGGCTGGCGACGTCGTGCCCATCCTCGCTGAAGGGCTGAAACATCTTTGTCGGATCCGGGTTTCCGCCGTCCGGTGTCAACGTGTCTTCGTCCTTCGGATTGAGGATGATCGCGCCGTTACCATAGGGCTTGGCCGTCTCATCGGCCAAAAAGCGTCGCACCTCGTTGACAATCCCGTCATTCGGATCGTGGAGCCGCTCGTTGTTGACAACGATGAGCATGTAGTCACCGGGAACGGGCTTGCCGCAGACCGCCTTCCCCGAACAGCCCCCCTGCCCGTTGCAGCCGCCCTGAGTACACCGCCCGGCAACATTGCACCGCCGCCCATCGAGGCCTGTCCAATCGAAGTTGCCGAGCGGCACCATCCCTCCGCGTTGGGCGTCGGCATCCACGACCACTTCGTTCGAAAGGGGTACGCCGTTGATCGAGATGGCATGCCTCGACTGGTTTCGGAGCGGGGGCCCCTCATACTCCACCGTCACGAACCCATTTTCGTCGAGGTAGGGGATTTCCCGCTTGTTTTTGTCAAAATACACGAGCTTCGCCGTGGGTGGCGGGTTCGTGTTCTCGGCGACGATTTGGCACGTCCGCGCGGCATCGGGAAACAGAGGACGAGGGGCCATCAAGTCGATCTCAAACGTTGCATCACTCCCCGGGGCGCCGGTGTCGGTAAGGCCATATTTCCTGAGCTCTTCAGGCGTCAGGACGTCGGCCAGGCGAACCTTGGCACGGCGATCACCCGTGGGAAGCATGCGCACGAACTGCTTGAGTGGGCGACGGCCCCCGTCGAGCACGCGATAGAGGTCAAGCGTGATCGGCACTGGCTTATCAACCGCCGAGGCGGCTTCGATCTCGAGCGGCACACTCGCCACGTCCTTGAGGGGAACCCTGATCAAGCCATTGGCAAACCCGACGGGCGTCCGGTCGAGATCGACCGGCTTGGTCCCGTCGTCAATCGTCACGGTACACATCGCGAGGTCGCCCGCCGCAACGGCGTCGGGACCGCTTCGGAGTCGCAGCCTGAAGCTTCTTGGCTCTTTCCACTGTTGAGCCTCAACGATGCGAATATCGGGCCCCCAATTGGGCAGGAAGCGGAGATCTCCCTCCATCGCCCCCTTCTCGAAGTGGATTTCTGCGCCCCGGGCCGCGACCTCGAAGTCGCTGCCGGCCTTGGCCGTCATCTCCTCGACGGCCACCCGGACGTTACCCGCAACCGGGGCTGGGCTGTTGGCCACCGCCTTCAACTCCGTCAAGCCGGCGATGTCTCTCCCTGACACCGTCAACCCCTGACTCTTGAAGCGAACCTCGCGAGCCCAGCTATCAAAAAGCGAATCGAAGCCGACGCTCAGGCCGCTGTCGACTTTGCCGAGCAGCAACGGCAGCGAAAGTGAGAGCGCATACACCCACGCAACCCACCAACCCGCGACGGAAAGCAGAGATTGGCCATTCATCGTCATCCTCCTTCCGAGGCACTACGCACCGGACTGGCTCAGCCATTCTTGAACATCTCGCCGAGTCCCTGCAGTTCTTCGGCCGAAACCTGGGGCTGCGGCCTCTCCGGTGGCGGTGATATCGGCGCGGGCCGCAGGGCTGCAGGCGCCGGACTTCGACTCACCCGATCGCCGCGAACAGCCAGCGGTCCGTCGGCCACCGAGGCCAATCGCTCCGCTACCAACGGTGATTCCGCGTCCAGCGGGGTGACGATCGACGCCCAGCGTTGAAGCAGTCGCCGTGTCAACTGATCTGCCAGCACGATCAACAGCATCAGCAGCAAGGAAAGCACGATGGTGATGATCATCGGCCAGGCGACAACACCCCAGTCGACTTTCGCCAGCGCTTCGTCGAGATTTGCCTCCCTTGCCGCCTCCTGCGCTCGCCGCATGGCCTCTGGCAGGTGGTGCTTCCAAGATACCCAAGCGCTCACCAGTCCCAGCACTGGAGCCGTGAACGCGGCGACGCACGCCGGCCAGAGGCGTTGACCGACCAAGCCTCGCGCCTGGGGAACGAATGCTTCAACGGACCGGTGAAAATCCTCTGCCGTTCGCCGCAAGGCCGGAGTGTCGCGAAGGGCGCTAGCCACCAAGGACAGGGGCCACCAGGCACTGTCGGAAGCGTCCGTGGCAGGACGGCGTGAGAGCGCCTTGCCCCGCACCCAAAGCGTGGCAAACAGCGGCAGCAAGCTGATAATTCCACCGATCGCCACCCCATATCCGGCACAAGCCCAACTCCGCAGGCCCTCCCAAGACGAGGACAACCCTGCCGCAAATCCAGCACCGACAATGCCGCATACCAGGATCAAGGCAACGGCCAACCACGCGCGGCCCGCCCCGGCAAACTCTTCGATGGCAACTTTGGGGGCCAGATCGGTGGCAGATGAATCAGGCTCGGACATCTGCTGCATCACTCCGTGATCACAAGCGCGGGCCGCACGAGAACATTCTCGACCGTCCGCAAACCGGGCCGGACAACCCGCTTGATCCGTCGGCCCCGCGGCTGAGTTCCATCAGCCTCACGAACCCACCCGGCAGAATACTCACCGATCTTTGACGGCTCAAATGGAATCATCCGACAGGCGAACTTGAGCATTTCGAAAAGCCGGGCGGCCGCGGCCTCCAAATCCCCCCGGCTAGCCTTCTCACCTTCCGATCCGATCAACTCCCAGACCCGATCAAACAGGTTCGGCAGAGCGAGCGACATCGTTCCGGCGAGCGCGTGCCGCGCCAGTTCGTCGGTGCGGCGAACGATGTCTCCAGAGGGGGGAGTATGCCCCACTTCATGGGCGTTGCCAAGTGGCTCCAAGATCGCGCGGAACTCACGAAACCCGGCAGGTGCCGGCCCCGCTGACACAGCCACGGAAGACGGCCATCCGTGGACTCCATGCACACCGAAGCACCGCACCGCCACAGTCCCAGTAGCGGCATGCTCGTCAAACTCCGGCGCCAGCGCCAGGTCGGCGAAGGCCGACGGCAACAACCGGCCGTCCGCCCGCCACCCCGCTGGGATCAAGACATGATCGAGGCCCTCGCACCAGTCCCCGGCAGCCGTGAAGATCGCGGTGCGGCCATCCGCTGCGGCGCTGCCATCCCTCAACAACTCATCGAGAAGCGATCGGGCCGCGGCGACCGGATGGGCCGCGTGCGTGCCAAACGTCAGCCAACGATACGAGGCCTGACGAAGCTCCTCACCGAAGCGCACGAATGATCCCCCGGCCTGCCGGCAAGCGGCGGCGAGCAGTTCCGTCCGGTCCGCAAAGGATCCTGACTGCCGCGCCCCAAGACTGATCACCCTCCGCGCGTTGGCGGGAGTCATCGAGAATCGCACGGCCAGATCCTTTCCCGGCTGAACCGTCGCATCGAACTCCCAGGCCAGATACTCCTCCTCGGGCGATGCCGGCTGCACGAGTCCGCTTTCGAGATCGACCGCTGGATGACACGCAAAGTGAAAATCTGACTCGGACTGCATGAGTCGGCACCAGGCCTTCGCCGCGGCGTCTCCCCCCCGGCACTGGGCGATGAGTTCGTGGAATGCAGGCGCGGCGCTCCCAGCGAACGCGGTTCGCAGGCTTGAAATCGCATCGGGTACGGAGCGTGGAGTGCCCACGATTTCCGGGCATACGAGCTTTGCCTGGAAGCCCGCCAGCAGCGCGGTGAGGCCGCCCGTACGTTCGTCGCCGCCCTGCCGCCCGCCCACGGGCGCCGGAAGCGGGGCGTTGAGCAGGGCCAACTCGATTTCACTGGCGTCACCCGCCGAAACGATGGCCTCCACCACGGCACCGACCCGCCGCTCCTCCACCAGCTCACGTGGTGGCCTCGAGCTGCGACACCATCGTAGTCGGTGCGGAATCGCCGGCGTTTGGGCATCTTCCGCAGGCAGTCCGCCGCGCATCAGCCAGGCAGGCACGTCGATGCCGCCGTCCCGCCGCCGGGGTGGTTCGAGCCGCCCGAGAGCCGCCGGGGCTATTGTCCCGAGCGCGACCAGCGATTGCCTCGCTAACTCACCACATTCAATGATCAAGCCGTCGATCATGCTGTCCGACGGATTGCCACCGTAAACCTCCGCCCGAAACAGCTCGAGTGCCAGTCGGCGGTGATGGGCGAAGGCGTGGAGCCTTGCAAATGGCTGCTCATCACGAAGGGAGCCGGAGGCGTGAAGCGCCTGCCGCTTGATCGACTCCCATTCGTCTCCGTGGAGCACCTGCTCTTTCAGCACATCGATGATCCGACTGAACTTTTCCTCCACCGCGCTCCACGGCGCCGCTTGGTATGCCCACAATCGCCAGTCGACCGCCTCGATCGCGGCGAACAGGGCTGCTGGACAGGACGCCGGCTCATCGAGGCACCCCACGACCATCTCCGAAGATGATGCTTCACAAGCCAACGCCAAGCTCGGACACCCATCCGCCTTGCCGGATGCATACGGGATGGCCCTGGCCGCAGGCTGGCCACCGCGCGATTCCCGAATCCGAAAACCATCGATTGCTAGCGCGATACGAGTGGCCTCGATCAACTCGCCTTGCCGGCCAGGCAGGGCCACCGGCTCGTCGATCTCGGCGACGATCTGTGCCGATGTGAGCCATCGTGCGACCGCCAGAAACGCTCGCTCCACCGCCTCGGCCGGGATGACGCAGGATTTATCCTTGGCAGCTTTACCCCACAGACTCGAGGGCAGTTCATTCGGTTGCCACCGCGCACGAGCGAACGTGGTGGCCCTCATCAATGCCGGCATGTTACCAGTCTGCTCAGCGGCTCCGCCGGTGACCATCTCTGGATCGGCAACCAGCGCCTGAGGTCGCTCCACAAACACGACGCCCTTCACGAGGTGCTTGGTGCCACTCTGATAAACAACAGGGCGCCTGATTTCATTGAGCACTTGTCCACCGATCCGGCGATTCGACCACAACGCGATCCACTTATCGATGGCTTCAAGCTTGAGCTCACGTGTTTGAAATCGGAAACCCGTGCCAAAGAGGGCCGCGGCGTCCTCCGTGATGTTTCGCATCTCATCCTGCAAGCCCGAGAGCCACGCTGCCGGATCTTTTCCTTTTGTGGGGCCCGACCGAGGGCGGTCGGGGGACATGGCCCACAAGAACAACCGCTCTCGGCACGTCCCTGGAGCGCTCGGGGCCGCCTTCCAGTCGTCAGTCTCGGCAACCTTTTTGAATGCCCCAACATCGAGGCGGAAGGGGGTGAAGCGATCGGCACACCAGATGGCCGGATGAAGTACGCCATTGGCACCAAGTGTGGCTCTCGCTATCGCGTTGCGATCGTGAGGGTCGACGACAGCGAAGGCCTGTCCAGCCTGGAGCCACCACTCCACGAGTTCAGCCCGTGTCCATGGCGCTACAGGCACGCCGGCATCAGTCATGGACTCATGCTCGCGAAAAAGCCTGTCGACCCAGGCTGCAATTTTTGCCGCAGAGACACCACCTTCAAGCGCGCCAGCCGCCAGAGCGCCTTCAACCGCGCGGGCAAGCGGACTGCCGCGCGTCAGCAACGGTGTAGGACACCCGCTCGTCGCCCCGGCAATCCTACCCGCAGCGTGAAGCGACTCCGCCGCCAAATGCAGAACCACCTGCTGGCGGCATTCGTCGACGATCCAGGATGGTGCCATGCTCCGACTCGATGCTGGAGTCGATTCCACAGAAACAGCACGCCATAACGGATTGCGGCCTAGCCCCGGCGTTACTGACTAAGCCTCAGATCTTGCCGCTTTGCGGTGGTGCCAGGTATGGCGGGGCTTCGAAGGGATCCCCGACGACCTTGTCCTCGGCTCCTCCCTCTCGCTTTGGATAACAGACGAATCGATGGGCGGTGTCGCTCTCCTCATCGACATCGTATGTGACGAGATACGGCCCCTCGATTGGCTCGGGGAATCGAAAGATCACATACGGTTCGGCCCGCCGCTCACCGGGCCACCGCCGGTGGAGCACCACTTCCCGCACCACCGCACGGCCCGTCACGGGATCGGCCTTGACCTCGATCGTCTTTGGCAGGAGATCCTGATACAGCACACCCGCGGGATAAAGCACCCGGTCGCCGGCCTTGCCAAGCGTGACGTGAACGACATCGAAAGGGAGGCGCTGCACCAACTGTTGGTCCCATGAAACCGTCATGCCCATCGCCATGGTGCGGAGTTTCATGGCCACGATGGCCCCCTTGGCGACCGAGTTTTTGAAATCCTCCGGGCTCACCCGGGCCAGGCGATCCTTGAGATACCGCACCCGCAGCCCATGCCCATCCTCGAGCAGCATTTCCCGAATCCGCGGGTAGCGCGAGGCATTGCCTACCAGGTAAACCCAGTGCACCTCGGGCACCTCTCGGTTGCCCGACGGGCTGGAGCCGGGCTTCGCAGCCAGATCGCGGAATCGCTGCTCCATGCAAGTCTCGACGAGGTCGTTGGCGTATTCGATGGTTCGCTGGATTTCGGGGTCGATGAGTGCATCCAACTCTCGCCGCTGGAGCTTGAGTTCAACCATCGACTCCTCTGGAAACGATGGCTCAGTCGGGTTCACTGCCCTCCACACCTGGTTCAACAGATCCTGCTCGGAGAATTCCGGCGTGACCGCCTGCACACCCGGCGCACTGAGACGCACCTTGAGCCGCTCGGCAACTTGCCAGAGCGCGAGTGTGGTGTCGCGCCTCGCGATGGCTGCCTGGTTCTGAATCTGACGGACGTCGTAAGTCGTCGGAATCGCGCGATCAATGATCACACGATTGGCCTCCAAGAAGTCGGCTAGTTTCGCCGGCGCGGGCGGAGGAGGAATCTCTCCACGCAGCGTCGCGAGCTTCATCTTGAGGAGCCGAAAAACCTGTTCGGTAATGAAATCACCACCGAAGGTGCGGTGGCCGGCCCTGCCGAGGACACTGATCTTGAGGTGTTCGTCGTCGGCTGCTTCCAGCCGAACGAGCGACAGGTCGGTGGTGCCGCCGCCGCAGTCGTACAGCAACATGTGCATGCCCTCCGGGTACAGATAGCGGAAGGCCGGCATCCGCCCGGGGCCGGAGATGAAGTCTCGGTACACGAAGTAAAAAGCGGCAGCCGAGGCTTCGTCGATCACGACGGGAACTCGGGAATCGATCAACTCGGGCCGAAACGACGCCGCGTCCTTGCCGGAAACCCGATGAAAAGCCCGGGCCACCGTTCGCCGCAACCGATTGACCTCGGCGTCGGAAAACGTCGTCGGACAGGTGACAACGATGGGCTCCGGAATTGCCTGCCGGTGATAGAAGAAGCCCTGAAGCATCCGAGCGATGAACAACTCGGCTGGATCCTCGTGCGGGACCTCGTGCGTGGTGTTGTTCAAGATGACGACGTTACTTCCCGAATCGATGTCGGTCTGCCTGCGATCGGACAGCAGCCTCTTCGCGCCCAGCACAAGCCACTCGTCTTCACGACCTTCCATCGCCCGCTGACCGATACGCGACTCATACTCTGTAAAATCCGTCGGCTTTGGCCCTGCCTTGATACCGGTGATCCTGAGGGCCGTCAGCACGGGCGCCGGGTGGTCCGCCAGGGCATCCAACACGTCGGCCTGGATCACGTCGAAGTCTGGTTGGTTGGTTTCGCTGCACGCCAGAGTCGTGCTTGTGTTGCCAAAGTCCAGGGCTGCATATCCTGGGAAAGACCGCATCTCCTGCATCGGGCTCAGCATGAGCCGGGCATCGACCCGTGAACTCAGCACTCCCTTCGTTTCCGATTCGATGACAAAAGCGTCGATGTCGAGCGGCACCGGCACCCCCGCGGCAGCTCCCTGACGCTTACCGGCTGCAAATCGCTGCGCGGCGGCGATCAGTATCGGGTGATCGGTGTCGACCTCGATTTCCATGTCGAGAGGGCTCGCTCCACGGAGTGCCACCACGACGAATTCTTTGGACTGGAGCACACTCGGGGGAACCCGGAGAAACTGGCCAACATGCCGGCGCGCCTCGGCCCCGCTCCGATGCTGTTCGGTTGGTCGAATGCGGACGAACTTGCCCACTTCTCTCGCCAACGACACGACCATGTACCACTCGTCGGCGTTGGCAAGAACATTCGGCGTGATCTGAACGTGGTCCAGCAGGTCCGCATTCGCAATCGTGAACTGATATCTCCGCAGCCCTGTTCGGGGCACGATGCCCTTGGCGTGAATCGATGCTGTCATGCTTGATCCTGATACAGGGAATGCTCAGCGGAGGGCGGCAAGCCGTTGACGAAAGTCCGTGTACAGAGCTTTGGCTCCGGAGTCGACACGGTCGGCATCGTTCCCCACTGCACGGTAACGGTTGGCGAGGGTCTCGATATGTCCTCGAACTTCGTTCACCAGGCGACTGCCGTAGATTTGCGAGACACGCTTGATCTTGCGTCGCATGACGTCGAGGTAGTCTGCCGTCGATAAGGGCTGGTGACCACCTGACTCGAACGGACTTGGATCGGTCTCGATCGCGGTGAACACTGCCTGCCGAAAGTCACCCCGCCCCGGCGCGCGACCGGGCTCCAGGTAGTCGGCGGTCACGACACCCCAGTGTTCGAGGGGGGTCTCCAGCCCAGGAGCATCGGGCGGCGCCTGGCGACTTGTCTCCTCCTCGATCGCTTTCTTGACCTCGGCGGCAACGTTTCGGGTCTGGACACTCGCCTCCTCCGTGCCCGATCGCGCAAGCACTCTGGCGAGATTCGCGTGATTCGCCGCCAAGTTGCGGTCTGCGGGCATACCCCACCCCTCGAGCAGATGGTCCATATTCCGCCCGACGCCATCGACGAGCGGCTGGACAAACCTCGGCTCCTGGGAAACGGATTCCACGATCGCCGAGAGTCTCCCGCTCCACATGGCCGCAGATCGCATCTGCTCCATCGTCATCCCCGATTGCTGCTCCGCTACTTCGAGCGCCGAAATCAAGTCTTCGACAATTTTCGTGAGCCGCTCGGCCACGGCCCGACGGGTCTGCGATCGCACCGACTCAGCGACTTTCGTCTGCATCGTCTCTCGCAGATTCGAGAGCCCACCGTCGAGAACGAATCTTTTCCATGGATCGACCTGACCGGGATACTTGCGACATCGCTCAGGCACGACCGGATTGCCCTGCTCATCAAACTTGACGACTGTCTCAAACTGAGAACGAATCTCTGGCGTGGGAAGCGAGAGCGTGCCGTCAGGTTGTCGCGGGAGCCCCAACAACTTGGAGTAGTAGAAGTTGCCCACGAAGATCACCGCATCCCCGCCAAGCCCTTGGTTCTTCAAGGTGTCGGCGAGGTGACAAAATGCCGATGGCTGATCGGGATCCTCAGGTGGACCCTGGATTTGCAAGTCGTTGAGGTTGTCGCATTTCGTGACCACCATCCAAACCCTGCCGCCGAGGGTATTGCGATGCTGGTCTCTCATGGGCTCGGCAAGCGTAGACACCGTGGCCGACTTCATCTGGTGTGACTCTTGAAACATGAATGCACCGTCGAGCTGCGGCAGGAAGGCGAGCGTGAGGGCATCGTCGCTCTCTTTGTCGACACCAAGCCCCGGCAGGTCGATCATATCGATGTCGTGGCTCATGGCATCGGTCACGAAATGGATTCGCACCTCGCGCAGCAGCGTGTACTTCGTCGGCTTTTCCTGGTGGGTCGCGTAATCCCGTCGGCGAGAGAAATCGCCGACCTCGACCCGAGCCGTCTCCTGAATCACATCAGGGAACTCGAGCGCTGCCTGGAGGAGCCCGATCAGGACACCGTGATCGGGCGCCTTGAAATGTGGCTGCTCTGCGGTCTGCCGTCGAGCAGCCTCGAGGAGCGACCGGACGTTGTCGTCGTACTCTAATTTGCACAAGCGACAAATGTCGCGAGTTCGGTCACGAAACTGGGCCTTCGTCATGTACTGCAGTTCGATGAGGTGTCGCTCGCCGGGCTTGCAACGCGAATCCGGCCCGGCAACAGGCACAAGCCGCGTCGGCACGCTCGTCGTGGGGCCGCCGGAACCTTGTGGCGCAGGACACTCGTCCTTGGATACCGAGAGCAGGTTGCCAACCGTCGTGGACTTCCCCGCCTGCGAGGGCCCGATGAATCCGATCGAGAACCTCCGTCGCGTCATCGTTTCAGCGACTTCTCCCAGTCTCGCCTTCACCTTCGCGACCACGTCCCGCTCGGCGAACCGCGGTAGCCTCTCGACGGCCTCCTCGAGAATCCGGTCGACGGCATTGAAACGCTCGACCAACTCTTCAGCCTGAAGCAGTCGGCACGACTCAGGATTCAACTGCCCCATAGCAGACACCTCACGGCAGCAATGCTCGCGATTAACCCTATGAATGCGAAAGTCATTCGGCACTCCTCAAGGCAGGAAACCACTCCGCAATCCGGTCAGTGACGACGTACCCATCGGTCATTTTCAAAGGGCGCAGAGTGTCCGGGCCGTCCTCGAACTCGTAGACCAGGAGCGCATTGTCTCCGACGGTACGCGGTGAACTCTGGAGCCTGCTTTTCCAAGCCGCCACGTCGATGTCGACGACACCCGTGAAGCCACTGCTCCCGAGCGGCAACTCGACCCACCCCGCCCCTCGACCCGGCGCCAGGCGGGCGTTGGCCGCATTTGCCCGGATGATCTCCGGCAGCCGCATGAAGCCTTCTGGCTCGGCAACGACCGCCTCGAGGGCCTTCTTCTCCTTGTTCAAGTCTTCCGCCGTCAGTGGAAAAAGTAACCACAGCCTCTTCGGGTTTACCTCCTGTGGCTTGGGGAAACTGAACGTCACCTGCCCATTTTGGATTCTGAGGCGGTTGCCGAGCACCTCGACGAAACTCGCAACCATGAGGGAAGCATTGGTTGCGCCCTGGATTTCACGGATCGGGTTCGACACTTTCGCCGGATCTTGCAAGGTGGCGAACAACTCAGACTCGTCTCCCACCACATCCATGAGCGTCACCAGATAGGCCCGCCCCACGGAAGGCCATGCGTGGTCGACTCGTCGCTTGCGAATTTCCGCCTGACCATCATCGACGATCACGTCAAAACCGATGGAGCGTGGGTTCGAATCCTTAGGCAACGTGAGCACATATCGCCCCGGGGAGTGGAGCCGCAGCGCATACCCATCAGGATTCGGGCCCGGCCCGGTCACCAGCACCTGCTGCTCCTCCCCACCATTTTCGTGGGCGCGCCTGGCAAGCGTGAGTGTCACGGACTCGATGAACTCGAACGCCCCCCCGAGATCGATGCTCCACCCTGAATCCGCACCAACCACCGGCCGGATCAAAGCGGATGGTCCGCTGCTTTGTTGTTGGCGCGCACCATCCAAGCCGCGCTGAAGGATGCCCCGCAGCATCGTAAAGGTCTGTGGGTCGATGGGCTCGACAAAAACGTCTTTGACGTTGCATCGCTCGATCTTCTTGACGGCTTGCGTAAACTTGTCCTTCACCTCCGCACCCGTGGTCTCCGGTTCGGCCTGGATGACCATGTAGATGACGCGAGACTCCACGGCTGCCGCCTGCGTCGCGATGCAGGCGGCCGCAAGCCCAACCACGAAGCCCCATACGGTCGACGGGGAGTACCGGCCTCCCGAGAAAAACCACTGCATGACTGGGCTCCTAAGGGTTCGGCGACTGACTGGTGAGCGAAGGATCGCTTCGGCGCTCGAAATCGGAGTGCTGCTCAGTGCCCGGTGCAGCAGCATGGACTCCGCCAACCCCGGCCGGCTTGGTTGACGCAGGAATCTCCCCACGAGCCTCCAGTTGTCGTAGCAACACACCGACGACGCGCCGGCAACTTGCGGGATGGACCTGCTCCGCGGCCGCCGCCAACCAGAAGGCCTGCTGAAGCAGAGCAACCTGCTTGGTTCGCGTCATCGGCTCATCACGGAGCCGCCCAGGAATGGAAAGCGCCTGAGCGCCGATCATCATCGCCGCCTCCTCACGAAGTTGCCCAAGGCACGCCACCGGCAAGTCGGCTGCGACCGTCAGCAGTTCCCAGTAAGCCGCGACGGCATCCAGATCGCCCGCTTGGGCTTTGTCCCGAGCGCGCTCAAGTTCGTCGAGTCGGATGAATCGCGGGTCGCCGGAGTAGACCGCGTCGCACAAGCGATGCGGCTCACGGCGAGGAAAGAGTCGATCCAGAGCGGGCTTCGCGAGCAGTGCCAGCACGAGGATGCCCGCGACACCTACCAAGCCCGGCAAGGCCCGGCGAATCGCCATCTTCCAAGCCGGTGGCGGCACCGGCGGCTTCGCCAGGTAATGCGTGCTTGGGGGGGCAAGTTCCAGCCGTTCGAGCAAGCCTGCTGCGGTCGCGATCTTGTCGAGCAAAGCCGGGGCTATCGCTTGATCCCACACCGGTGCCTGAGTGTCCGGCGCTCGGTCCCGCCCCGGTACGGCCAAAAACGCTCTGCCCGCCCCACACCATCGTTTAACCTCATCCGAGCCGATCAGCGCAACGGCAATCAGTCGAGCCATCATTCGTATGTCGGCAGCCTGTCCAGCGGCCAGGGCCGAGGATCCTGCCGCCCTCTCCTTCCCAGTCTGTCTGCTCGCGACTTCCATCGCCTCGCGAAACGCAGTCAGGCTCGCCACGTTCTGCCGGCGGGCACCCTCTTCAAAAAGACAGTCAAGCTGGGGCTCGGCGATCCATTTAGGTTCCCGCAACCCCCTGGCGTCGTCCCACGCGAAGCCCACGTCCGGAAAAACGACCTGCAGCGCGCCATCTCGGAACCGACAGAACATCACGGAGTCGGGCTGGACAAATCCCAGAGTACCTCCCGCCCGATGCAGGCGATCAACCTGACGAACCGCCTCGAGGATGGATTCATCCAGTTGCCGCAACTGGTCATCGTCCGGCTGGAGGTTCGCACGCCGAGGAGCCAACCGCTCGTGGAGATCAACGACGGTCAAGGCCTCTGGCTGCTCGTCCTCGGGCCAGGCCATCTGCAGTCGCCGTTGCCGACTGCCGGGACTCTCGGTCCAACTTCGCCAATCCCCCACCACTGGCGGCTTCAGGTAGACGACACCCGGCTCAACGACACGAGAGAAACCGGACCCAATGCCGCCGATGTCCGCTTCATTCTCCCCACTCTCGAGCCCCAGGCTCGCCCATTCCGTTGACCACCCGGTCACGCCCCAGTGCTGGACTTGCCGCATGGCCAGAAGATCTCGCGATGGATTGAGAACGAAAGGATGCCTTGCCGATGCCACTGGGCATCAACCACCAGACGGCAACCGACTCTCCAAACCCGCATCAGCTCACAGACTCCGATTTTGCTGCAGCATAACTCCCCCCAAAAAGGGTGCAACTCCAAACCAGCAGAAACGTCGTTTTTAAGAGCGTCTCGATCGCGGATCAGGCGAAGCGACGGGCCTGACTTGTAGTCGCGACTGAGAACCGACCGGGGCTGGGGCCGGCAGGCCACACTGCGAGCCCGCCACACCATCAAGTCGGGCTGACACGACATCAGTCCCGAGTGGAAGATCGTGACCAAAACGCGGGCCGCCCGCCCCCTGAGCGGCTTTCCGCTACCGATCACCAGGTGGGCGGACTAACTGCACGTCATAAAAGCCAACTGTACGACTTGCCCCTTCACCGCGGTATCAAGCACCCAGTACCGCTTTCTCACGATGTAATCGTCGTCTTCGACCACAATGCCTCGCTTCTGGAAGACGAACTGGTGCATCCAGAACTGCTTTGGCTCGCGATATTGGTACGGCTGTCTCTCCTCCGCGCCCGCAGCCACGCACAAGCACATCCATGCCAACAGCGGCAGCCACCCCGAACGAAACACTGCCTTCGTGCCGCCACCGTCTGGAACCTCTGCCACAGCCTCGAAAATTCGCGACTGGTCTCTGCATGGCATGACTAGCGTTGCATTCGTGCGGCGAGCGACTTCTTCAACTCATCAACGCGTGCCGTGAGTTTCGCCACATCTTCAGACGAGAGGTGGCCGACCTCCTTGTTGGCAGCGAGCATCAAACTAGCCGCAGCCAATTCCAACGCCTGCGCCTGAGCTATGTCGCCCGAGGACAACTTCGAGATTTTGCCCAAATCGGAAAGGCAGTCTTCCAGGTAAGAGATTCTCGTTTCCGCCTTTACTTCCGGAGCGCGAGCCAGAGCAACGAACCACCGCGCCCTCGAGAGCTGGACCCTCTGCGCGCTCGCATGATCATCGCCAAACTGCGCCTTCATGAACCCCACCACGCCGTCATATCCTCGCTCGGCCGTCTGTATAGCCTCCGGATCAGAAGTGTCGCCCTGCTCCTGATAAGCGGTCAGTTCCGCCCGCAGGAGTTCGATTTCAGCCCAATCGTTGATCGTTTGGGCGAACTGCCGCTTGAGACCGAGACGCTGCTCGGGATTTTGGGCTTGCTGGTTTACCGCCTTGAAGGTCAGGGGCAGGCGGGCGAGGTTAGCCTGATTGATCACTTGCTGCCAAAACGCGCTTTTCTGGAACGCCGCCTCCGCCCGATTCAAAAGAGCTTCACAGTCAGTGACATCGGTTTCCGAAGGCTTTCCGACTTTCAGAAGCTTGCAACGGGCTAGGCTGGTCAGCAGACGTCCTTCGAGACGTTGAAAGAATCCTCCGCCATCGTTCGCAAACGGATTGCCCAAGATACTCTCCGCGCGACCGTAGGCTGCAAGCGATTCTGCCGGCTTCTTCGCGAGAAACAACTGCTGCACCTCCAAAGGAACATTCGGGTCTTTGGACAAGCCAAAATCCGGCACCGGCTGCAGGAGATCACCTCGAACGAACTCAATGAATGCCTCGTATTGCAGCATCAACGGCGGCACCATCCTTGCAGCTGCCAATCGTTTCCGGCGATTTTTCAACGTGTGCTCCGCGTGCCTCAGAGCGCCTTGCGCCTTCTGAAGATCACCTAACGCGTAGAGCACTTCTGCTCGAAAGCCACTGAAAAACACATCGAGCATCGAGTGGTCGAAATTAAGCTTGATCAGATCCCGCTTATTGAGCGGGCTGTCGAGCCACTCTTCAGCTTCCTGAAGCACGCGCTTGGCGTCATCGTATTCGCCGTCGAAATAGTGCTCTTCCGCGCGCTGACGAAGGTGCATCAAATCGACGGGCAACTCCTGCCCAGAACCGGGATCCGCCAGGGCACTCAGGCACAAGAACAGCGGGCCCCAAACCCATACTGGCCCAGGCTGACGGAGCCCTTGAGCTGCTCGCTCGGGATACAGTGGCCCGAAGCCGTCGTTGGCCAACGAATGAAGCACGATAAAGAACTCCTCCGAGAGAGGCACTATACACCCCATTGGAGGATCAAAAAACTCGCTATTCATACTCGACCAACGCGAGATCGCCCTGCGCGCATGAAAAAACCCGGCGGGGCTCGGCGGCCCCACCGGGTTCACATGATCCCGGCGTCGTGTCGCGGTTGCCCGCGACACGCACCATTTGGCAGTTCTGTCGGTCGCCGGCCATCGCCCTCATCAAAGGCAACGGCCGCGCCGGCTGATCTCTTTTGGCAAGCTCGCCCCACCCCCCGGCCCTTCAGGCACTCGGCCTGGCAGGCTGGGGAGCGGAGCCGCGATCGCCTCCATATGCGATGTCATCCGCCACCGGATTCCTCGAAGCCCGAAAGCCTCGCGGGCCGGATGGCGCCGCATCGCAAGCCTCGGCAGATCCGGGGCAAAGCCCGGAAGTGCGTCGGCGGTTTCCTTTAGAAAGGAGGTGATCCAGCCGCAGGTTCCCCTACGGCTACCTTGTTACGACTTAGTCCCAATCGCAGAGTTCATCTTAGGCGCCTGACTCCTTGCGGTTATCTCGGCGACTTCGGATGCCCCCCACTTTCGTGGCTTGACGGGCGGTGTGTACAAGGCTCAGGAACACATTCACCGCGGTATGCTGACCCGCGATTACTAGCGATTCCAGCTTCATGTAGGCGAGTTGCAG
>Ga0214917_10001220_pt1 | contig 33409 bp, 51 predicted proteins | sample LL_1208_BB_MetaG_FD_177983 | JGI IMG/M metagenome (GOLD analysis project Ga0214917, IMG submission 177983) | Freshwater microbial communities from Lake Lanier, Atlanta, Georgia, United States - LL_1208_BB | ecosystem: Environmental > Aquatic > Freshwater > Lake | place: USA: Georgia | collected... | reverse complement strand
CTGGATACACATTCTCATGGACTGGCGTATCAGGCGGACTCGGCGCAACAATCGGAACTTCACAGTTCCGTATGGAATCCATCAAGTCAGACCGTGTTGAAGCAGAAATGGCTTTCGATAACAAAGTCATCTCTTCTGACCTCGGCTACTTCTGGAACACAATCGTCGCTTAGTTCACACAAAGAAGGGGGTGAGACTTTCGAATGTCTCATCCCCTTCCTTTATTTAGGAGAAATCAATGCCAAATGTAAACAGACTTTCCAAGGGCGAAGTAGCAGTTGGAGCATTACAGGTCGGAACCAATGACACCGTATACGGAATTGAATTCGGTACAGTTGAAATTGACCCCGCCGCTATCAACGCAACAACCCGTGGTGGAACAACATTTACTTTGACAGGTGCGGCGACAACCGACATCATCATCGTAAACCCACCATCAACTTTGAATGATGACTTGATTTATTGTGGCGCCGCAGTTACAGCCGCAGATACAGTCACCGTTTATCTTTACAACCCAACCGCAGGTTCAATCAACCAAGCGGCCGCAACATTCTCATATTGCTGGATTGATACCACCGCGTAACATGAAAGCAGAAATCCTCAAATCAATGCTTGTTGATGGTCGCAAACTTGTGGCTGGAGACATTGTAGAAGTAAAAGGTTGGCGCCATGCTAAATCATTGGCTAATAACCGATACATCAGATTCATTGAAGAAAAGGAAGAAGTAGCCGAAGTTGAAAAACCAAAGGCTACAAAAAAGAAAAAAGAAGTCGCTGAATAGCGTAAGGGGCGATTCGGTAAAATGAATTGCCCCTTTCTTTCTTAGGAGTTTATATGGCAGTCACACACGCAAGAGTTTCCGTAGGAACTACGGCGACAAAACTCACTTCTGATTATGATGGCAAAGACGGACAAACCATCAATGTACAAAACCCTTCAGCAAGCACAACCGTCTATTTAGGCGGAGAGGGCGTTACCACAACTGATTATGGTTTTGCGCTCGCTGGCGGAACAAGTTTCTCTATTGAGTTACAGGACGACGAAAAACTCTATGGAGTTGTAGCAACAAGCACACAGACCGTAAATATCATCCGCCAAGGAACCTGATAAATGGCTCTGCCAACAACGCTATCGACTTGTACGGTTGTTGGAACTTATGTTGATTTGAGTGGCAACCCTGTTCGTGGCTCCATCAATATAACTCCGCAAACGATTCTAAAAGAAGTCACACAGAATGTAATTATTATTCCTGTGGTTATTCAAAAGACTTTCGATGCGACTGGCTCATTTTCTGTTGTTTTACCCGTAACAAGCGATACAGATGTAACACCTCAACCTTTTATTTATACTTTTGAAGAAAACTTTACTGGTGGTCGAACAATCGAATTGGCTTTGCCTCTATCGGTTGCTGGAACCACACAAAACCTTGCTGACTTACTGCCAGCGCTAAGTTCGGCGGACGCCGCTTCTTATGTATCGGTAGACGCTTATCAGGCTCTTCTTGCCCGATATAACAACGCAGAAAGCATCCGTGTTCTTGTCGTTGATGCTGATGACGAAGCAACCACCGCAGGAACTTACGCTTCAGATGCCTCAAAAGCGGCGAGTGCGCTCGCAAACTATAATTCCAATCAGTTGATGATGATGGGGGTCTAACATGGCTGAACCGTATGTACCCATAGCCTCGTATAACACCTACAACACATTATTGACAGAACTTGAAGTAACAACAAACGATGCTGAAACTAATACAGATGATTTAGCAACCGCAGTTGCTAATACATTGACTCATAAACAAACAGCAGAAAATCTTGTTGCTTCTAAATTTGATTTATTCTTTTTGGTTGGTGCCTAATGGCTCTAGCACCTAGTCTTTCAACAGTCACGATTACTGGTAATTATGTGGATTATGAGGGAACTGCTATTCAAGGACAGGTACGCTTTACTCTTGGTGATGTTCTTCGTAATGGAACAGATGACCAAATGGTTGCCCCATCAAGCATTGTTGTAGCCCTAAGCGCAGGTGCTTTTAGTGTTAGCCTTCCAGCAACAAATGACCCCGATATTGTTCCTAACCCTTTTACCTATACGGTAGAGGAATCATTTCCTGGGGGTCGTACTTACACAATTTCTGTACCGTATAACACCGTTGGTTCGCTTGATTTAGCCGACCTAAGCCCAACACCTACTTTGAGCGATACCTTCACACAGGCTATCGACCAAACAAGTTGGAGCGCTCTTGAGGCAGATATTGATGCCCTTGATGTTGAGATAAATCAGACAACTGACAAAATTATTGCTTCAGGAAAATACTGGTATATCCCAAGTAGTTATGCGACCTATACGGCGCTTGATACTGCTTTTGCTACATATACCGCATTGACCGCTGGTACTTATAGTTTAGATGGAGCGGATATAACATCATTCGTAACATCGGCTGAAGCATCAGAGGCAAGCGCTTCAGCGAGCGCATCTTTAGCCACCACAAACGCGACTGGTACAATCAGTCCATTACTTCTAATCGGAGGATAACCGCATGGCAACAACTTACAAAGTCTTAGGGCAATCGAACCCTTCGGCTACAACTGCCACGACGCTTTATACCTGCCCTGCTTCGACCCAAACGGTTATCTCGACCATCACAATCTGTAATCAGGCAGGTACATCAGGTACATATCGAGTCGCAGTTCGCCCTAACGGAGCGACCTTGGCTCCTGAACACTATGTCGTTTATGACGCATCAATTCAGGCAAACACTACCGCGGCTTATACCCTCGGTCTTACTATTGACGCTTCAGATGTAGTAACCGTCTATGCGTCCTCAGCATCCATGTCCTTCAACGCATTTGGAAGTGAGATAGCGTAATGGCAATAACCACTAATGGAGGTGCTGGCGTAACCGCCGATGCGGTAGCCACACTCAGCAATAAAACACTTGAAGCACCAGTAATCAATAACGCAACCTTTACTGGTCAGCAAGCAGGACTACAAATTGCTTTCAATGATTCAATCGTATTTGAAGGCACAACTGCTGATGCTTTTGAAACAACTCTAAGTGCTGGAGACCCAACAGCCGACAGAACTGTTACTTTACCTAACGCAACAACAACTCTTGTTGGACGCGATACAACAGATACTCTTAGCAATAAGAGCATCTCTCTTGGTTCTAATACGGTGACTGGAACGATTGCTCAATTCAATACAGCAGTTACCGACGCTGATTTTGCGACTCTTGCTGGTTCCGAAACACTAAGCAATAAAACGCTCACCACTCCAAAGTTTGCTACTGCTGGTGAAATTGATGATGCTAATGGCGCGGAACTTATCAAGTTCCCTGCGACAGTTGCTTCAGCCGTAAATGAAATTACTATTTCAAACGCGGCTACTGGAAATAAACCAACTATTACAGCAAGCGGTGACGATACAAATATCACTCTAAATCTTGTTGCTAAAGGAAGCGGAACTGTTCAGGCTGGCGGCGTTGATGTTGTTACGACAAGCGGTAGCCAAACTCTTACAAACAAAACTCTTACAAGTCCAGTAATTTCCTCAATTACAAATACAGGAACAATTACTTTACCTACATCAACAGGCACTCTTGCTTTGACTTCAGGCGTAATCAATAACACGCTAACTACAACAACTGGCGATATGATTTATGCTTCAAGCGCAAACACACCTGCTCGTCTAGCAATCGGTTCAACTGGACAAGTTCTAACCGTTGCTGGCGGAATTCCAACATGGGCGGCGGCTTCTTCAGGAGTTTCTGCCAACGACCAAGCCTTTGCCTTCGCGGTACAGGTATTCGCATAAGGAGAAATAAATGCCAACAACAGTAAGTCGAATCCCGTTATCAGGCTCAACCCATGGTCGCGGAATCAAAGTAGTAGCAACAGCATCTACTGGAACAACAATTCACACAGCGACTTCATCAACATCAGATTGCGATGTAGTAACGCTATACGCCTATAATTCAAGCGCTTCAGCAGTAAACCTTACTATTCAATGGGGTGGCACTTCTACACCTGATGATGACATCAAACTTTCTATTCCAGCAACTTCAGGTTTGACGCTTGTAGTTCCTGATTTAGTTCTTCGTAACTCGTTAGTTATTGCCGCTTATGCGGGAACAACGAATGTTGTTACTATTCATGGATTCGTAAACCGCGTAGCGACAACCTGATAGGAGCCTAGCGCGTGTCCATAGCATCACGGCTATTGAAGGCGAACCCGTCAGTACAGGTATCAGATACTCTGACGGGTGACTTCACCGTACCTTCTCGTAAAGGTGATTTTTATACTCCCCTTTCCAATCAATTTGAAGGTCTTGCTAATGTTACGGTTACAACCGATACATCATCAGTAGTGTTGAGTGGTTTGAGTGCTTTTGATAGTTATAGCGTTTTGCGAGTAATGTATCGGATTCGCTCTACTGGTAGTTCTCAAAATGGTGAAGAAATATATGTTCGTTGGAACAATATCTCTACATCAACATATAATCGCGGATACCATGGTGTTTATCATGTTTCGGGTGAGTATGGCGCTGGTTATGGAACTCATACAAATCTTGCTCAAAATACTTCCGCATCAATTATAGGTTTCACTCCTGATGCCAGCGCTCTTCCATATAATTACGCTTATGGTTATTTTGATATGTATGATGCTCAAAATACAAATAAAAAGAAAGCCGTGATGGGCGAGTATTGGTGTGCTAAAGGCGATACTTGGTCTCCTTCTTTTCATGGGCTCGCTCATGTAAGTCATAACACAAATACACTTCCTTCTTCGATTGATTTATCATGCTCGGCAGGTAATGTTGCCGCAGGTTCAATCGTTCAATTATATGGATTCAAGGGATACTAAATGGCAAACGACGGCTGGCATCTAATTTCTACTACAACTTTTACTGGTTCACAAAGCCAAGTGGTTCTTTCTGCTATTCCTCAAATTTATGACCATTTAGTAATTTTTGCTTCTTTAGGCGATGTAAGCGCAAGTTACTTTTATATCAATGGCACAAATCAAATTCCTGTTTACAATACAAGAATGTATTCTAATGGTGGGTATGCTCAAGATGTAATCCAAAGTTTTGGTCTCCCTAGTTATTCATATTCCTATGGAGCCAACGGAGGTTCAAATCGTCGTTCAGGTCAATGGTGGACTTTTCCTTTTTATAGTAAAAGCGATAATTACAAAATGGTAAAAATTCATTCTAATTCAGCATGGTCAGTCGGCAATGAATTTGGATATTCAGGTTTAGATACTTTTGGCACTATTTCTCCAATTACAAGCATTACACTCATTGGAACCGATAATTACATGTCAGGCTCGGTTGTTTCTCTTTATGGATTGGTGGCTAAATAATGGGAGCAATGACACTTTTGACTTCTAACACACTTGGTAGTAATGTCCAAACTTGGACGGTATCTTCAATTCCACAAACAGCAAGACATTTATTGATTCAATTACATATCCGTTGTACTGGTACTGATTATCCAAATAGTCAAGTCTTTATCAATTCAGGTAATACTGGCGGTAATTATCAAATTCGTGATATGTACCTTTCTTCCGCCAGCGGTGGAGTAATGAAACAGATTTATGATAATTTTGCTTCAAACCCTTGGCTTTATTTAGGTTCTAATACAGGAACAACCGCGAATAGTGACCGATACACAACAACAACAATTTTTATCCCTGATTACACTAATGCGAGCGTCCGTAAATATGTTATGGGTTGGGGACCACTTGACCCCGCTGGCGGCAATCAGAACCACGAATGGTGTTATGGCGTAGTAAATGTGGGCGCAGTAACCTCAATGGATTTTCGAGATTACCGTTATAGTACTGTCAATATCGGGCAAGGTTCAAAAGTATGGATATACGGTCTAAGTTGAAAAACTAGGAAGGAAAACATGACTGAAGAAGTAAAACTAAAAGCAATTCATGACTGCTCAACGGGGGTTACTGAATATGTTCCTCTAACAGCGGAAGAATTAGCGGAAATGGCAACCGTAACTGCTCAAATTGAAGCGGAACAACTTGCGATTGAGGCTGAAAAAACACGCATTGCTGAACTCAAGGCGAGCGCAAAAGCCAAACTAATTGCTGGAGAACCCCTCACTTCAGATGAAGCACAAGTTCTACTAGGAGCCTAATAATGGTTTACCCTGCCTCGCAAAAAAGATTATTACCTTCCATTCAAGTGAGTGATATGTTGAATGGCGATATTGCGTTGGCGTCGGCAAAGAGTACTTTCAAAGAGATTGTTACTGCGAGCGTTCTTGTTGTAGCAGGAGGCGGTGGAGCAACAAACGGAAATGGGTCAGGAGCAGGTGCGGGAGGAATTGTATTTTGGGATTCTGCTTCCTTAGTAAAAGGTACCTACTATCCAATAATTGTTGGCGCAGGTGGTGGTGGAACTTCCATAAACTCACGACGAGGACAAGATAGTACATTTGGCGCGGATGTAATTGCCTATGGCGGCGGTCCTTCTGTGGGAGAAGGTTCTTACGGAGTAGACGGAGGTAGTGGAAGCGGTGGTGCGGGTGCTGGCAACTCCCCAAATGGAGGCGCCCCATGGTTAGGAAAAGGCGGAACCAATCAACACGGTAATTATGGAGGTGCTGGTTACTCGGGCTACAACAGCGGTGGCGGTGGCGGCGCTGGTAACGCGGGAAATTATGCGTTAGGCGGTGTGGCTGGTAACGGTGGCAATGGTCTAAATACTTGGTCTACATGGGCAAACGCAACTGGCACGGGTTCAGGTGGCTATTATGGCGGTGGCGGTGGCGGTGGCTTGAACAGCGGAACTCTCGGCACAGGCGGATTGGGCGGTGGCGGAAATGGTCAGCCTCGTTATGGAAGTAGAAATTCCGCAGGTCAAGGAACGGCTTATACAGGCGGTGGCGCTGGAGGCGGTGGAGGAAACGATAATCAGCCTTATATCACAGGAGGTTCGGGAGTTGTGATTGTGAGAGTCGCTGGTTCGTATACCGCAAGCGCAACTACTGGTTCTCCAAGTCGCGTTGAATCAGGCGGATATACCTATTACACCTATACGGGAAGTGGCTCTATCACAATCTAACTAATATGGCTCATTTTGCTGAATTAGATGAAAATAATAAAGTCATAAGAATAGTAGTTGTCAAAAACGAAATTCTTTTAGATGAAAACGGTTCAGAAAAAGAAGAATTAGGACAAAAATTTCTTGAAGAAATTTTTGGCGGACGCTGGATTCAAACCTCATACAATGCTAAATTCAGGGGTATATTTGCTGGAGAAGGGGCGTTCTATGATGAAGTTGAGGATAAGTTCAAATAAACCTCAAAAAGTAATTTTTTCAAGCCTACTATCTTTTGATAGTCGCGCCCCTGAACCTGCCCAAAAAAATATACCATCATGGTATAAAGAAATGGTCTCTTATGGCGATTTAGGTAAAAAACCTAATGGGCAAGGCAGAATAGATAAAACTATAAAAAAATGTATACCTGTTTTGGATGCTATCAATAGTGGTTATTTATTCTTCACACATGGTGATATTTATGTAAGTCAAAGAGATGGAGCGCCATACTTCGAATGGACTGGCGAACCAATTATTGAATTTCATAATGTATGGCAAGTTGAAAAACATCCAGCCATAAAAAATAAAAAAATCAATGTTCCTAAATATCTCAATCCTTGGGTGATGAAAACCCCAAAAGGATATTCGACCTTATTTGTACCCCCAATACATAGAGACACCCCATTCAAAATTTTGGAAGGGATTGTAGATACAGACGATTACAATACAAATGTAAATTTTCCGTTTGTATTAGCCGATTCAGAATTTGAAGGCATGATTCCTGCGGGAACACCAATCGCGCAAGCCATCCCATTTCAAAGACAAGAATGGAGTCACGAAATCGGTAATGATACCGACATCAATAAAGCCCGAAATATACAAATGGAAATGCGTCAGTATTTCAACAATTATTACCGAAACAAATTTTGGGTCAAAAAAGCCTATAAATAAGAAACGGTATACTGTGAGTCTCTCAAAGGAGTATAAATGGCAGGTACAACTACCAAGGGTCTTAGATACCCAACCGCAGGTGATAATCCTGCCGTACATACTGACATTCAGAATCTCGCTACTGATGTCGATACAGAATTAGATGATTATGTATTGAAATCAACGCCAAGTTTTACAAGTACAGTTGAACTTGGCGCTGGCGCTAACATTATTTTTGAAGGGTCTACAAACGATGGTTTTGAGACCACTCTTACTGTTGCTGACCCAACAGCGGATAGAACTATCACTTTGCCAAACGCAACTGGAACAGTAGTTCTTGCTGATGCCTCACAAACTCTGAGCAATAAAACTTTGGCATCACCAGTATTCACAGGTCAGGTAACTGGTCTTGAGATTGGTTTTAGTCAATCAATCGTGTTTGAAGGCACAACAGCCGATGCTTATGAATTGACTCTATCGGCTGGAGAACCTACCTCAGATGTAACAGTTACTCTTCCTAACGAAACAGATAAACTAGCAAACGAGAACTTTGTTCGAACATCTGTTCTAATGCTAGGCGGAATGTAATGACTTTTACCTATTCGGGAGACCCAAGCACATCAACTAGAAATTATGTGCGTTTTCTTATCCACGATACAGATTCAACAGATGTGTTATTCAGCGATGAGGAATTGAATTATGTAATCAGCGAATGGAGCGGAGATGCCTACAAAGCGGCGCGTGAATGTGCTGAAATCCTCATTGCTCGCTTTAGTCGTCTAGCCGATAGCAGTTCAAAAAGCGTTGGCGATATTTCTGTATCTGAATCATATTCATCAAAGATAACCCACTATAAAGAATTGGCTAATAATCTTCTTCTTCGTGAGATGCGTAAATCTCCACCAAGACCATTTGTAAATGCTCAGGCTCTCAAGTCTACAAATGACAGAATAGTGGATGATTTCAATACCGATTTTTATGCTGGTATTCACGATAATCCAAACAATATCCAAGACAAACGCATAGTTGAGTAGGGATAGCCATGGACGCTATCTACAACAAAGTTGCGGAGTTTATGAACGATACGGTCAGTTTTTACGCTAAATCTACCGTTGATAAATACAACAAAACTACATTTTCTAATACCGCTCTATCCGTCGTTGGACGATTGATTTATGACACTTTGAAATCTCGAGATGTTCAGGGAACAGAGGTCGTCGATGTTGGTCGATTCATCACCAAAGGACCACAGACGAGCATCACCGTCAATCATAAGATGGTGATAGGGGCGGACACTTTTACAATCAACTCTATCGACAATATCAAAGACGAAAATGGAGACCATCACACCGTCATCAGATTTGGCAGATAACCATGGCATCTAAAATGGGTATCCGTTTTGATTTGAACGGGGATGAACAACTTGTAAAAGCGCTCAAAAGCGGTAAAGAAAAATCACCTCAAGCCATAGCCCAAGCAATATGGGAAGAGGCTAATATGATTTTTGCTAAATCACAGATATTGGTGCCAGTTGATACAGGCGTTCTTCGTGGCTCAGGTGGAGTATCTGCCCCACAAATGGGTAACCAAGGTTATTTTGTAGATATTTTCTATGGTGGTCCCGCCGCACCTTACGCTTTATATGTCCATGAAATTATTGGCAACTATCACAATCCTCCAACACAAGCCAAGTATCTTGAGCAACCACTTATGGAAGCGATGGACGGGCTACAAAGTAGACTCAAGGGTAGAATTGTGGACATTATCGAGAAAGGTAAACAAGGGTAATGGCAACTATTCTTGAATCCATTGGTGACTATTTAGTTACCAATAATCACGGCACCCTTGGAACTAACCTATTTCTAGGCACCCTTCCCGAGTCTCCCGATGCGTGTGTAGCCATCTATGAGAACGCTGGTTCATCTCCTACCTTCACAATGGGTAGCGGAGGTATCCGTATTGATTATCCGATGCTTCAGATTATCTGCCGAGCAGGTCGAGAGGATTATCCGACTGCTAGAGACAAGGCAGAAAATATCCGAGTTTTACTCGCGTCGGTGCTTGAAACTACAATCTCAGGGGTACATATTATGCGTATTGAACCGATGGGTTCAGTAAACCAGTTAGGAGTAGACCCTAAATACCGTCCACTAATATCGGTGAACTTTCGATGTCTAGTGAGAATGTAAATCAGGAGCCAAAGGCTCCGCAAGAGAGAGTGGCAGACCCTTATGGCAGAAACGCAACAACCGACGAATTCCAGCGTTGCTGGAAATGCGACAGGCTCCTCTTCGAAAGCGCAACGCGCCCGTGGAGTATCCGATGTCCAAGATGTAAGTCCAAAAATAAGTCAGGATGAATTCTTCGCTCAACTAGATAAATTAGTTGGGGCAGGGCGCGAACAAGGTGGTTGTTCTATCGGCATACTTGTCAATAACTTAGAAGAACCAGTTCGTTCAAAACTCATTGAAATTATGAAGAATGAAAAAGTGAATTCCGCTCGACTTGCTGAGGTTATGTTAGCCTTTGGACTTCAAGTTTCTTCAAGTGATGTCTTACGCAGACATCGACGAAGGCTCCTAGGAAAAGATGGGTGTAAGTGTCCGCGTGAATCTTGATGATGCCTTAGATAATCTTCTCAAGACTTCTGAGATGACTTCGGTTCAAAAAACCGAACCTAGACAAAGACAAGCCGATTGGTTGCCTGGGGTTACTTGGCAAGGCGAAGAAGGAACAGTTACCACCGCTCCAATGGAGGGCGATAACGCGCCCGATTGGTCGGGAGTTCTTCGAATGTGGGGCTTAGACCCCGAACATTTTCAAGTAGTAGAACCAGTTCTTTTCAATGTATGGGGCGATACTTTAGGTATTCTCAATCGCCAATGGAAGGGCAAAGTAGTCCGCAAAGGTAAACAAGAAAACGCAGATATTGAATCTCTTATCCAAGAAATCAAGAAACATAAACCCCGCGAGCGCAAGCCAATAGTCGGTGGGGCGAGCCTTGTTGTTTGTGCCTCAGATTGGCAAACAGGTAAAAGAGATGGAGATGGTCTCAAAGGTTTAGTTGGTCGATGGCTTCAGGCTATTGATGATGTTGAATTTAGAATCAAAGAATTGAAAAAGATTGGACGCCCTATTGATTCAATCACCGTCCTCTGCCTTGGTGATTTAGTTGAAGGATGCGACGGACATTACGACATTCAGACTTTTACAGTTGAGGTCGATAGACGAGACCAAGTAAAGATTGCTCGTCGTCTTTTGCGTGATGCTCTTATCCGCTGGTCAAAGGTAGTTCCATCCATAACTGTTGCGGCGATTGGTGGAAACCATGGAGAGAATCGCAAAAATGGTAAAGCCTTCACAACTCTCAATGACAACGATGATGTAGCCCTTGTTGAATCAGTAGCCGAAATCTTCCAAGCCAATCCCGAGGCATACGGTCATATCAAGTTTGCTATTCCTAAAGATGAATTGAGTTTGACCCTTGAGGTACATGGAAAAATTATTGGAATCTCTCATGGTCATCTTGCTCGCAGTTCAGGAAGCCCTGAATCAAAACTTCGTCGCTGGATTGCTGACCAAACTTTAGGTCGTCAATCAATCGGTGATTGTGACATCTTGGTTACTGGACATTATCATTCGTTTCGTCTAGCAGATTGGGGAGGAGTCAAATGGCTACAAGCACCAGCCCTCGACGGGGGAAGCGTATGGTGGAGACAATCAACGGGGGAGATTGCGGATGTGGGAGTGCTGACCTTTGTTGTGAGCAGTCAGGGAGTGTCGGACATCCAACTCTTATGAACGACCCGAGGGACATCGCTTCATACGCCGCTGAATTGGTCTCAGGTGACCGTCAGGACGCTTATGGGCATCCCTTGGATAACTTCACTAGGGCATCAAAGATATGGTCTGTAATCCTCGGCTGTGAGGTTTCTGCCGAGCAGGTAGCCCTCTGTATGGTCGGAATGAAGATAGCCCGCGAGGTCAATCAATCTAAGCCCGATACGGTGGTGGATGGAATTGGCTACTTCCTCACGCTCAACATGATTCAGGAAGAACGCCTCAGAAGAGAGAATTCCTAACCCCAGTTGTGATATACTTGCCTTGTCCCTGAGAGGAGGGCAAGATGAGAGAAGTAAGACAGTTCGAAGTCTCTGAAGCATCAGCCGAACTTACTCTTGCCAAGTTCCACAAGATTGCTAATCGTGGAAAATCTAAAGGTCTTGAAGGTGGTTTTACTGTTCTTGGCATTGCCGACAAAGTTCAGAAAGACCCTGAGACTGGTATTGAATATGTTTACAAAGTTATTGAAGTTGAGTGCGAAACAGTCAAGTTTGCTGGTTGGGAATTCTTAGCCGTTGCTGAAGTTGAGCAAGGTGTTGTCTTGACTAGAGGTATCGGCTCTGCCGAGGAAATCAAACCTTCGCAAGTCCAAGTTGGATATTGCGCTCATTGCGGTACTACTCGTTCTCGTAAGAAATACATCTTCGTCAAGAACGAGGCTGGCGAAATCAAGCAGGTTGGTTCTACCTGCGTCAAAGACTTTTTAGGTTGGGAGTTCACTCCTTCCTTCTTGCCTGTTTGGGATTCCTTTGAGGAGTACAGCGGGTTAGGCGGATTCAGCGGTGTCGATACTGGTTCTGTTGCTTCCGTTGCTATCGCCGTGACTGCCAAGGACGGATACAAGTCAGCCAAGCAGTTTGGCTACGAGGGTTCGACAAGTCAAACAGTTTGGCAGTTATTGACCGAATCTAAGTTCAGAGCAGAGTTCGGCGCCTATTATGAGTTGAATCAAGATTACTCAGCCAAGGCTCAAGAGTTGATTGAGTTTGCTAAGAACTTCCAAGGCGAGAGCGCTTACGCAGAAAACTTGAGGGCTACTGCCTCCTTGACTTATCAGACTTACAAAACTGTCGGATTGTTCGTCTCAGCAATCATCGCCAAGCAAAAGGCTGAAGAGCAAGAAGTTGCCAAGAAAACTGCCAAGGTTTACAGCACCGAGCAATATGCTGAAACTGGCAAGAGGATTGAGATTGAAGTGACTGCCTTGAGTTCTCGGGTTATCGAAAGCGATTGGGGTTCATCGACTTTGTGGACTTTCGAAAGCGGTAACTACAAGTTCAAATGGTTCGATAGCGGATACACCTTCAATGCTGAAATTGGCGAGGTGTTCAAAATCAAAGCAACTATCAAAGGTATCGACGAGTACCAAGGTCAGTTCGCAACTAAGTTATCAAGAGTCGCTAGAGTCAAAAATAAGGAATTAGCCTCCGCATAAAGATACGATACACTTTGATTACTGTGCGCTAGTCGCCCGAGTTTTTCGTCTCTTCCGTGTCCGAGTGACCTGACGGTTACTTGGGTTACCCATGTGCTGTCACGGAGGAGGTTTAGATGGCTCGCTATCGAGTCCTATCGGGTATTGATTACCCACCAAACAAACGCGCTGAGGCTGGAAAAATCGTAGACGATTTACCTGCGACCTCAATCAAATGGCTTTTGGATTCAGGCATCATCGAAGATGCTGACAAACCAGCCAAGGTAGTTGAAGAGCCTAAAGTCGAGGCTCCTAAAGTAGAAGAACCAATCCAAGAAGAAACTCCAGCAGAAGCCTCACCCGCTGAAGCAGAAGAGGGTGATGAATAATGCCTACATTTCGCCATGGTAAAAATATCAATGTCTTTATCGACCAGTACGATTTCTCAACTTACTTCAATGATGTAAGTGCCTCTACTGCCGTTGATACCGCTGAGACCAGCGCTTTCGGAACAAGTGCCAAGACTTATGTAGTCGGTCACCGCGATGGAACAGTATCTCTCGGAGGTATGTTTGAATCAACAGCCTCAACAGGTACCGACCAATACTTCGCAAGCGTTCTTGGTTCAGCCACAAAACAAAAAATAATTGTTGCCGTTGAAGGTCATTCAAACGGAACTGGAGCAATCATGCTCCAAGCAGACGACACATCCTACGAGGTATCAAGTGCCATCGCGGATATTGTCCAAGCAAGCGCAGAATTCCAATCTACCAACGCAGTTGAACACGGAAAAATTCTTTCTTCGGGTTCAACCGTAACGGCGACTGGAAATGGAACCGCAGTTGATAACGGAGCATCTACCGCAAACGGTGGAGCAGGTTATCTCTCAGTTCCAGTCAATACACGCAATGGAAATATCACGGTCAAGATTCAACATTCAGCAGATAACTCAACCTTTGCTGATTTAGTTACATTCACAACCGTGACAAGCACTTCTAAAACTTCAGAAAGAATTGAAGTTGCGAGTGGTACAACAGTAAACCGATACCTACGAGTGAATTACACAGTCGCAGGTTCAACAGGCTCGGCTACCCCTGTGGTGGCTTTTACTAGGAGGTAAAAAATGCCTACATTTCGTCATGGTAAATCCACCGTATTCAAAGTAGATAATTCAGGTGGCACCCTTACCGATATTAGTAACACCCTTACTGATGTCTCGTTCCCACAATCAGTAGACACCGCTGAAACTTCTGCTTTTGGAAGTTCTGCGAAGTCTTATGTTGTCGGTTTGACCGATTCAACAATCAGTATTTCAGGAAACTTCGACGCAACAGTTGATGCTCACTTGGCAGGAATTCTTGGTCAAGCGGCTTCTGTTTCTTTCGAATACGGTCCTGAAGGTTCAACAAGCACCTATGTCAAGTATTCAGGAGAGTGCTACCTAACTTCTTACGAGAAGAGTGGTGCTATCGGAGATGTAGTGACATACTCTGCTGAGTTTCAAGTGACTGGCGCCGTTACACGCGGTACCTACGCATAAAAACTTCACAATACAACTGAATAAATCGTGACCAATCTAGTGTCCAAGGAGAAAAGAAATGACAGAGTTACGCGACAAAATCTTTAGTGCGGACGATATTACGAAGGAACTTTTAGAAGTTCCCGAGTGGGGAGTCACCGTCGAAATTCGTTCGATGACCGCCGCGCAAAGAGCAACACTTACTGAGGGAGTATCTTCGGCAGACAAAGTGGATGTCTCGAATATGTACGCAAAAACTGTTATCGCAACTGTGTTCGACCCCGAATCGGGTCTGCCAGTCTTTACCGAGAAAGACCGTGAAGCCATCCTTTCAAAGAATGGCGCAGTCATTGAGCGTTTGGCAACAAAGGCTCTTGGCTCATCGGGCTTGAGCGAAAAGGCGGTAGACGAATCACAGGCACGATTTCCTAAAGAATCCTGAGCGTAGGTTTCTTTTCGAGTTAGCAGAAAAGTTAGGACGGACGGTGGGTGAACTTCTTTACGGAAGTGAAGCCCACCGCCCTCTTAGCAGTATGGAATTGACAGAATGGAACGCTTTTTATCTCCTCAAAGAAAAAGAGCGTGAGAAAGCCGAGAGAAGAGCAAAAGCGAGGAGATAATGGCTGAATCACCAACCATGGAAGTCCGCGCTCGAGTTAGTGCGGATACTGCTCAATTCACGGCTGGCATGGATAAAGCCGTCAAGTCGGCTGAACAATTCCAACAAGCAGGTTCTAAATTACAAAGTTCTCTAACTGCCATCGGTATCGCTTCAGGCGCGGCGATGGCAGGGCTTATCGCTTTTGGCATGAAATCATTTCGTGCGGCGGCTGAAGTTGAAAGATTAGATTTAGCGCTACAAGCAGTTGGCGCATCAAGCGGTAAAGGATATACAGCGCTCAAGACCGCATCTGACTCAATGCGTCAGTTGGGTATTCAAGCATCCGTCGCACAACAGACAACACTCAAGTTCGCACAATCAAACATTGATTTGACCAAAGCGGCTGAGTTAGCAAAGACCGCACAAGATTTATCTGTCGCATCTAACATGAGCGCAGAGCAAGCGCTTCAATCAGTTACCTTTGCGGTGACAACAGGTAACACCCGAGTTCTTCGTCAGATTGGTATTACAACTGGCGCTACTGATGCTTACGATGCCTACGCTCGTTCAATCGGTAAAGCGGCTAAAGACTTGACCATGGCTGAACGCCGTCAAGCCGTAGTCAATCTTGTTATGAAGGAAGGAACAAAAGCGGCGGGCGCTTACGCCTTAGCCCTTGAGTCTCCAGCCAAACTCATTACTCTCTTTGGAGATTTACATAATGATTTGATGGTGACCATGGGAGGAGTGCTTGTAAAAGGTTTTGGTCCAATCATCAAATCAGCCTTCAAATTTGAAAAAACTCTTATCAATGCTATTGGTTCAGGTGGCAAACTCAATGTAATTCTTGAGGCGATTACAAAAGTTATTGTCAAACTTACAACCCCTATTGCTAATGCGATTGATAAATTTACAGATTTTATTGACGGTATGGATTTGACTGGAACTAAAGTCAATGACCTTGCTAGTAAATTTGAATTGATTTTGCCAATACTTGCTGGTTTCGGAACGGCTTTTGCTACTAAAGCAGGACAGACAATTTTTATGAATATCCCTATCTTCGGCAACTTACTGAAGATGCTCAATCCAATAGCGGCTGGTTTTGTAGCAATGGCTATGACTTCAACTCAAGTTCAATCTGCTATGGCTCGACTCCTTACAGCACTTCGCCCTGTTCTTGATGTTGCTAAAAAAGTCGGAGAAGCCTTCAGCAAAGTTATGGCTGTTGCTATTGCTATTTTTGCTAAAGCAATAAATGGAGTTGCTTCAATTATTGAAAAAACTACTGGGTTTTTACGCGAACATAAAACTATTGCTTACGCTCTAGGTGCGGCGCTTATTGCTTTGACCGCGGGAGTTATTGCTTACAAGATTCAATCTTATCTAGCCGTCAATGCTACAAAGATTTGGACAAATGTTACAAAAGTTCTGACCGCAGTTCAGGCAGTTCTTACCTCACAAATTTTCTTAGTAGTTGTAGGAATCGCGGCTTTAGTAGCGGCGTTCATCTATGCTTGGCAAAACTCAGAAACTTTCCGCAATGTAGTAACCGAGGTATTCAATACGGTTGCTCAAGCAGTTGGAGCGGCGCTTGCTTGGATTCTAACTGGACTTGGCAATCTCCTTATTGCCTTTGGTCAGACAATTTCTCCAGCCACATCTTTTGGTCAGACTTTGATTAGCGTATTTCAGTTTGTTTATACGACGGTAGTTACTGTCGTTCAAGGCGTAGTCAAATTCCTCATCATGTTCCTTAGCGCTTTGCGTTATGTAACCAGCGGACAGACAGCCTTCGGCAAAGTAGTTCGGGCAGTTCTGAACTTTGTATTCAAAGCCTTTGCCACAGTAATTGGCGGAATTCTCAAGTTCATTGGATTCTTCCTTGAGGGTCTAGGTATGTTGCTAGATACTCACGGGCTTGTTGGAAAAGTCATTGGAATGGTTCTTGACTTCCTGTGGAAGTCTTTCGCAACAGTTGTTGGTGGCATTATCAAATTCATCGGAATGTTTATTGAGTTCCTTGGTAACTTGCTTGATACTCACAACATTGTTGGTATGGCTATTGCCAAGATTCTTGATTTCTTGATTGATGCTTTCGCAACTGTCTTTGGTGGTATCTTCAAATATGTAGGAATGTTTATTGGATTCCTAGGTGACTTGCTCGATAGTAATTCTTTTGTGGGTAAAGGTATTGCCAAAATTATCAATTTTATTGCTGAAGTTTATTTTACCCTAGTTGAAAAAGTTAGTGGATTCCTCGCAAAAATTATTGGTGCTTTAGTTGATTGGGTAAAAGGCAATCGTCAAGCCCTTGAAATCGCAATAGACTTATTCAATAATTTTGCTGAAGGTGTGGGCAAAGCACTAGCGGCTGTTCCAAATTTCTTAGCCATGCTTTTAGAAAAATTTGGAGATTTTTTCAAACAAGCATCAAAAGGCGTCGCTGATTTTATTACTGAAGTGGCTAATGGATTGCGCTTGATTCCTAAAATTGGTGCGGCTCTAGCGGCTCCACTCGATGCGGCCGCATCTAAGATTCTTGGACTTGGCACAAAGATTGAAAGTGCCTTTGATTCTGCGGCTAAACCTCTTCGTTCCTTTGCTACATCAATTACCAATGCGACTAAACAAGTCATCTCAGATAACGCTCTTGGTGGTCTTATTTCTAAATTAGAAACTGTTCGAAATACTTTGACTTCAGTTAGTAAGACAGCAAGTGGTTTGAAAGAAAAAGAATTTGGAACCGAACTTGTCAATTTCATATCAGGTGGACTCAAGAAGATTGGGGATACTTCAAAGAAGATTGGGGAGACAATCCTTGAAGTAACCAAAGTTCCTATTGCTGAAGGTTTAGTTCAGGCTATTAGCGATGCGATGACCAATATCGGTGGCTTTGTAAAGAAGGCTGGCGAAACAGTTATTCAGGCTGGAGACATCAAGTTAGGTACTGAGTTAGTTCAGTTGCTTTCTGATGCCTCAAAGATTATTGGTGGCGCCGTAGGCAAAGTTGGTTCATTCGTAACAGAACTCAAGCAATTTGAGGTAGGCGACATTCTTGGTGACCTTGTAGGGAATGTAGTTGATTTTGCGATTCCACAACTTGAAAAGTTAGTCAATGTTATGGAAGGTCTAAAAGATGTTGAAGTAGGAAAGTTCTTAGTTGAGAACTTGAGCGCCTTGAGCCTAGCGGCAGGTGAAAAGGTTCTCGCTTTTGCTTCCGCGGTCAAGTCATTTACTTCAGGCAATGTACTTGGCAAGATGACAGATGCCTTCGGCTCTCTTGCTGACAAGTTGAAAGAAGGACTTGGCTTCGGAGATATTCTTGCTGAGGAACGAAAGAAAGCAGAAGAGTTAGCCAAAACCAATGGCGCTACTGAAGATTCGGCTGACGCAGTTCAGGCTCAGGCTGACCTCATGAAGAAGATTCGTGAAGCCATGACCGCTGGTATTGAATCGATGCGAGATGTTCTTACCGACCTTCAAGATGCGGCTAAACAATTCGCTGACTCACTCAAAGACACAATTCTAAGTTTTGCTGGTCTGAAAGGTGTTGAGTTACCTGACGGATTCATTCCAAAGGCTAAATCACTTATTGAAAATATGCGGATGCGTTTGGATAAGAGCCAACAGTTCGCTAATCAGATTCTTACACTTCAAGGCTTGGGTCTTGATGCCAAGGCTATTCAAGACTTAGTTGAACAAGGACCAATCAAGGGCGCTCAACTCGCGGCATCAATTCTTGGTGGCGGAGCAGAGGCTATTGCTCAAATCAATGAATTACAAAAGCAGATTAGTTTTACAGGTGCGGCAATTGGAACTTATGGTTCTGAAGCGGCGTTTGGTGCCAAGATTGCTGGCGCTCAGATGAGACTTGCTGAAGTAACCGATGCGGCGCTCGCAACCCGTGGTATTGCTGGAAACAACATTACGATTGAACAAGGCGCTTTCGTAGTCAATGTTGATACAAGTGCGGCTACAAATGCCGATGAGAAGGCTGACATAATTACAAAGCGTATTCAGGAAACATTCGCTATTTTGGCAAAGGAGTTGGCTAACAGATAATGGCTACCTACACACTTCGCCCTAATGCTAACTGGAACAATGCCTCGGCTTTTACAATCTCAGGTGGCTCAGGCTCCGTTCACGCGGCGCTATCTGACAATAGCGATACAACTTACATTACCCGTACAAGTACAACAGTTCCCGCTTCTTATGAAGCAGAGTTCGGAACCACCACTTTATCGGCATCTGAAAAAATTGTTTATGTAAATCTACGCGCTCGATTGAGTGTAGGAACAACTGGACAAGCACAACTTAGCCTTGGAGTTATCTCAGACCGAAACGGTAGAACAGTTAGTTATTCAGTTCCTTACACCAAGCAAAATACTTTCGCCCTAGCGACAGTTGATACCGCTTTGAAACTCACGGCATCCCCAACAGGCGAGGCTTGGAGTCAAACTGCTATTGATAATCTTGTGGTCAAGTTCACCGATAATGCCACTACGAGCGGAGACCGTTCTAATCTTTATGAACTTTATGTAGATGTAGTAACAACCGCTCAACCAACAGTTACGGTCACAGCACCGAGCGGAACTATCACAGATACAACTTTTCCTTCAGTCACTTGGACTTATGCTGATACAGATGGTGACCCTCAGAGCGCTTATGAAATCAAAGTCTTTGATTCAACAACTTATGGTTCAGGAAGTTTTAGTGCGGATACTTCTACTCCAACAGTCGAAACTGGAATAGTCGCATCAAGCAACGATGGTCAAACTCTTGAGGCTGACTTGGCAGATGGAACAACTTATCGCGCTTATGTGCGAGTTGCTCAATTAGTAAATGGTGCTAACTATTTTAGTTCATGGGCTTATAGCCAATTTACTATTGATGTTGATGCTCCAGCAACGCCTTTGCTTTCTGCGTTCTTTGATACAACTATTGGCGCAATCACAGTAACAGTCTTTGGTCGAACCAATGTTTTGTCTGCTAACCAAGCATCGCTTGAAACTAATACAACTGGATGGGCGGCGGTATCAAACTGCGCTATTGCTCGTTCAACTGCTCAAGCATCTTCAGGTAGCGCATCTCTTGAACTTACGGCGAGCGCCAGCGGAGATATGACGGCATCCACAACTACGGCAACAAAGTTCACCGTAACTCCAAACCAAAAATTCTCCGCTATTGCTGATTTCCGCGCTGGTACAACATCTCGTACCACTCAAGTAGGTATTCGTTACCTAAACTCGGCAGGTAGCACAATTTCAACAACTTATGGAACTGGGGTCTCTGATACAAGTTCGGCATGGGTAACAGCCAGCGCAACGGTACTTGCTCCACCTACTGCGACTCATGCTCAAGTTTTTGTGAAAATAACTAGCGCAGGGTCAGGCGAAGTTCACTATGTAGACAAGATTGGTTTCCACTCAGGCGATACTCCTGTATTCACCCGTGGCGGATTTAGCAACTTCAAATTTGATGTTGAGCGTTCAGATGATGGGGTCACCTATACAACAGTTCGTAACTCGCCTATCACGGCAGATAGTTCACAGATTTCTGAAATCAATGACTACGAAGTTCCTCTTGACGCAACAGTTCGATATAGAGCGAAAGCGAGAGCAGACATCTAATGGCAACAATTTCCTCGGGCTATACAACTACTGAACCGATTCAAGTAGATAATCCTCGTACTTGGTCTTTCACCGCACCTGAAAATCCAACAATTCAAATTGCGGGTATCAATGTGTTACAGCCTTTGAACTCGACAGTTGTTGAATCTTATGGAGTATTCAAACCTCTTGGTGCTTCTAAGACAGTTGTTGTGGCTCAATCAATTTATGGCGTAGATGGAACTTATGAGTTTGTGACTAAGGGTGAAACTGAATGGAATAATCTTTATCCAGTTCTTACCTATCAAGGAACACTCCATGTCCATGACCCACTTGGTCGTCAAAAGTATGTCCGCTTTGTAGAGAGAAACTGGACAGAGACAGGCAAAATTGGCAGTTTGATTCGACGAGTCAAAGTCACTTACTTCGAAGTAGATAAACCATAATGTATCCAGTTTCCGAAAACTTCAAAGAGACAGTTCGGAAATCTCATGTAAGTAAAATCAAGATTGAGATATACGACATGGCAAACGGAACCATTCTAAGTGAAGCGCAACCTATTGCGGGTGAAGTTACGATTGATAACCGTCGCTCAATTAGACGCGAGTGTTCTCTTGAGTTTGTCGATAAAGACGGAACGCTTGTTCCTCAAAACAACATCTCAGCAATCCTTCTTCCCTACAACCGTGAGGTAAAGATTTACCGCGGAGTTATTTTTGCCGATGGTACCGAAGAGTTAGTTCCGCTTGGTGTTTTTGTTATTACCTCAGTTGATATTAGTGAAAGCGCTCAGGGCGTAAAAATTGCTATCAAAGGTTCTGACCGTAGTTTGCTTCTCGCTCGAGCAAAATTTACGAATCATGAGTTCTATATTGAAGATGGAACGGCAAAAGAAAGAGCCATTGAACAAATACTCAAATATCGTTATCCAAAAGTACAAACAATTTTTCCTGCGACCAATCAAACTACAACTTTGCTTTACCCAACTCTTGACCAGTCAAGTGACCCATGGCGCGAGGCTCTCAAGATTGCCGAGTCCGCATCTATGGATTTGTATTTTGATGAGAACGGCATTGCTCGTATGAGACCAATTCCTGACCCTGATTTTGGAACTCCAGTTGCTACCTATACAGACGGTAGCGATTCAGTCTTGATTCAGTTGTCGCGTTCTCTATCTACTGACGAGTCCTATAACGGAGTTATCTTTACGGGAGAAGGAACTAACTTGAGCATTGGAGTCATTGGTGAGGCTTGGGATGACAACCCATCATCTCCGACTTATCGTAAGACTTATGGCGAAGTACCTAAGTTCATGAGTTCACCCACAGTTCTGACGGTAGCCGAAGCCAAAGATGCGGCGCTCGCCGAACTTCGAAAAGTCATCGGTTCGTCAGAAAAAATCACATGGGACCAAATAGTGAATCCAGCCCACGATGTTTATGACTTGGTAAAAGTGACCCGTTCCCCAGTTGGGGTTGATAAGATTTTGATGCTCGATGCTATCTCGATTCCCTTAGCGGCGAATGGCACTATGAACGCAGTCGGTAGAAGTAGGAGGTTCTAATGGACTTGTCCTATCTTGTTACTCAAATCAAAAGCAGTCCTCAAGGACTCAGGCTTCGCCAAGGTTATGTGACAAATTACAACAGTTCGACGAAGACGATTGATGTTCAAATTGCTGGAGATACCAATACGCTACCTGATGTGAAATACCTTCATAGTTATTCACCGCAGACTGGCGACACCGTTTGGCTTTTGTCTTTCGGCGCTGACCTTTTGTGTATTGGCAATCAAGCAACCTAGGGTTGAGAAACCATAGGTTAGAATTTACCCACCTACTCTTAGGAGAAATAATGGATAAGAAACAAAAGGCAATGCTCGCTTCGTATGGACGGTCTTTCTTAGCGGCGGTTACCACAGCATTTATGATTCAAGGCGGAGACCTTTTCGCCCTTGACGCAGATTCACTCAAGACAATCCTCGCGGCGGGTATCTCAGCCGTATTGCCAGTTCTATTGAGAGCGGCAAATCCAAACGACCCTGCTTTCGGTAAGGTCGCAGACGCAATCACCACTTCAGTAACCAAGAAAATTACTGAACCAACAAAGAAGGCTTCGGCTAAGAAGAAGGCATAATGACAGTCGAAAAAGTTCTTGAGGCGGCTAAAGCCGAAATCGATGCTAAGTACCGCGAAGGTGCCAACAACGATACAAAATTCGGTAAATGGTTTGGACTCAACAATCAACCTTGGTGCGCCATGTATGTTTCATGGTGCTTCAAAGAAGCAGGACTATCAGAACTAATCGCGGCTCAATCTAAAAAAGGTTTTGCCTCTTGCGATGTTGGATTGAAATGGTTTGCTAAGAAGGGGCGGTTAGTTCCAGTTGGTCAGGCTCAGGCTGGAGACATAGCGTTCTTTCAGTTTGACGATGATGCTCAGGCTGACCATGTTGGAATCGTTGCCTCTAATGACGGCAAGGGAACTCTCACCGTCTACGAAGGAAATACAAGCGGTGATGGAAAGGGAAGTCAATCAAATGGTGATGGAGCGTTTCTCAAGAAGAGAGCCTACAAACTCATCATGGGAGTTGCCCGACCTGCTTATCCATCTTCCGCGCCAGCATCCAAGTCCGCTGATGAAGCGAGAGCGAAAGCGAAAGAATAATGACAGAAGAGATTCAGCCAACTTTAGGAGAAGTTATGCGACGCCTTGACGACCTCACCATGGAAGTCAAGCAGTTGAACCTCAATGTTGGGCAGACTTATCTACGCAAAGATGTTTATGAGTCTGATACTGAAAGAATCTCTCAAGCAATGGAACACATCACAGACCGTCTTGAAAAAATGGAGAGTCGCTCCGAATGGGTTATTCGTACCGTCGGAGCGCTCTTCATTGCCACAGTTGTCGGTGCCTCCATGTATGTTGGACAAATCATCGGGTTGTAGGGCTTGACAATCTAAACCCCCGTTTAGTACCCTCTCCCATAACGAGAGGAGTCCACATGGACAACGCAGTACCAGCAGTAGACGACTTCGAGATTATCGAAGAACCAGCCCGTGAACCATTCGTCGTTGATGACGATTCAAAAGCAGATTGGGCAATGCGAAAACTTGCGTCTATTCGACGCAAACAATCCGAGAACAAAGCCATCTTTGACCGTGAACTCCAAAGGGTTTCAGAATGGCTAGAGAAGGTCAATACAGCCCTTGAAAGAGACGCTGAATGGTTTGAGGCTAACCTCCGCCCATACGCCCTTCTACAACGCTCTGAAGGGCGAAAATCAGTAGTTCTGCCCCATGGCACTATCAAGACCACGGCAGGTCGTCCTAAGTTTGAGATTGAGGATGAGGCTAAGTTCCTTGCGTGGGCTGAAACCAATCAACCCGATTTAGTTAGAGTCAAAAAAGAAATTGATAAAAAAGCCCTCGGTGCTTTGAATCAGGCTGAAGATAAAGTAATATCAACCCAAGGCGAAATTGTTCCAGCAGTCAAAGTATTACCTGCTGAAACTTCAGTTTCGTTCGTAATCGCAGAATAGGGAGAGGAACCTATGGAAAACAATAAGTTATCAATCGCGCAAGCATTGAATGAAGTTATGAAGGCAGTTGGCGGTATCGCAAAGAAAGACCGTAATCAAGCCCAAGGATTCAATTTCCGTGGCATTGATTCAGTTGTCAATGCGGTCTCACCGCAACTTCAAAAGTTTGGAGTTGTTGTAGTTCCTTCGGTTGAAGATTATTCATACGACACAGTAGAGATTGGTCGTAACCGAACAGCGATGGGTCATGTCAAAGTCAAAGTAACTTACACATTCATTGGTGCCAATGGTGACGCAATCAAAACAACCGTGGTCGGCGAAGCAATGGATTCAGGAGATAAAGCAACAGCGAAGGCTATGTCAGTTGCTTTCCGTACTGCGCTACTTCAAGCGCTATGTCTACCAACAGATGAACCTGACCCTGATGCGACTTCTTATGAGCGCTCAAGTGCGGATGATGTTTTAGCACCATCGGCAATCTTGATGAAGATTCAACAATCAACCACGATTGAATCGCTATCAGAAATCGGTCAGTACATCACAGCGAACAAGGACGCTTACCCCGTTGGACTTCTTGACCAATTCCGTGCCAAGTTCAAAGAACAGCAAACCAAGTTGAACCCACCGAAGTTGGAAGAGGAAACCGATGTCGATACAACAGATACAAGCCGAGTTACCGTATAACGGAACTTCAGGGCATAGCGGAACAGATACTTCAAAGGAGCGAGCGCTTCACGCAGATAGGTCAGGAAAGACTGCTCTGCGTCAGGCGCAAGCCCTCAATCTTTTGAGTGAGCGAACCTTTCAGGGAATCACTTGGAAAGAATTATCTGAAGTTACAGGACTTCACCACGGCACCGCTTCAGGTGTACTCTCCGTCCTCCACAAAGCGGGACGGATTGCGCGACTCAAAGATTCGCGTAACGGTTGTAAAGTCTATGTGGACTTGAGATGTATCAATGGTCGGCAAGTTGAGACTCAAGGGCGAAAGAAATGTTGCCCTCATTGCGGAGGTAATTTGTGAGTATTAGATGGATGACAAAAGTTTGGGCGGATTCTCCTTATGACGGAACTCGCCTTCTCATCCATCTAGCGCTCGCAGATATTTCTCATGATGATGGTCGCTTCTTTGCTTCTCAATCGAACCTTGCTTCCAAGGGTCGTTGCTCTGTCGAGTATGTCCGAAAGGTTATCAACGAGATGATTGCGGACGGTCACTTGAAAATTATTACCAAAGGAAACTCCCGAGGTAACGCAACTGTCTATCAGTTGTTATGGAAGAAACTACCCAACTCTGTTGGGGACGAAGAAAGTTTAGGAGTATCCAAACTCCCCAACTCAGATACCCTCAACTCCCCAACTTTGGAGGCTCAACTCCCCAACGCCACTCCGTACCATCCGTCCTATACAACTGTCCTATCTACAACAAAGAGCGACGAAACTGCTATCGCAGTTGTCGCGCTCTCTGAAGCAGTTGCTAGAAAATGGTGGGAAAAACAAAGAGTCAAACCTTTGGGCAAAAGTGCTTGGCACTCACTCCTCGCCATCTGCCAAGCGGCGGAGAAGCGAGGCTATAACGCCGAACAGATTGAACAGGCTCTTGACTATATCGGGACAGTTCCTTCCATGCGTCAGATGGATTTAGTTTTACGCGGAGTAGGAGTTCGAACCAAGCATGAGCAGTCAGCAATAAAAGCGTTGGACTTAGCAGAGAAGTTGAAAAATGAATCTGTCTGAGATTGCGATATTGATTGGGTATGTCGGCATTTATGACCTACGCGTACAAGTTGATGAACTCAAGGTTCGCGCTTGGGCTGAATCTTTGGATGATGACATTCCGCTGGAGACAGCCAAGAAAATTGTGTCAGCCCATTATGCTAATCACGATACGGTAATCAATCCTTCTCATATAAATCGAGAGTGGCGTCATCGCATTGCTTCAGAGAGAGAACGCGAGCGCGGACGATTGATTTCGTTGGAGATTGAAAGGGCGGGGCAAACGAAGGCTCCACCTGAAGTAGCCGAGAAATATCTCAAAGAGATTCGACAGATTTTGGCGAAGGGAAAAGATGCTCCGTTGGAAAGTGATAATGAACAGGTGGCATCTGACTTATGAAGATATTCCGATTTGTAGATTGGCATTACAAGTGGCGATTCAAACGAAGGCAAAAATATGCCCTGTTTGCTTGGACTCCATCGCAGACGAGAGACTCCAATGGCAAAACCTAAACCTCTCCGAGTATCGGACGAAACCCGATTCGAAGTCTTAGCCCGAGCCAATTACAAGTGTGAACGGTGTGGAACAGATTTCCTAGGAATACCAGTCTCAGTTCATCATCGGCGTCCAAGAATGATGGGTGGCTCAAAAGATTCGACACTTCACCTGCCCGCGAATTTGATTGTTCTTTGCGGAACTGGAACTAGCGGTTGTCATGGATGGGTTGAAGCAAACCGAAGTGAAGCCCGCAAACTTGGATTATTGATTCAGAAAGTTGAGTCGGCTGAAGAGATTCCTTTTCAGGATAAAAGTCAAGTTTGGTGGAGGATAGATAACAACGGACAAAAAACGCGATTGGACATGAACTGGACAATGACTCATGCTTAGTTCATGGAATGTTATTGCCGTATTGATGAGACCGAGCAGACGATTTACGCGCTCGAGTTCAATCAGCGACCTTGGACTACGAACGCCGAACGAGCGGGCAATCGTTGGGAGCGAGCAAAACTTACAAAAGAGTGGCGACTCGGTTTTCAACTTTTGGCTAAATCTGAGAAGATACCTCCGATGGCGTGGATTACCGTCACAGTTGAACCTCACCAAAAAGGCGGGAGGAGTCAAGATGTAGGTGCTTGTAATCCAGCAGTCAAAGCGGCGATTGACGGACTTGTTGATGCGGGAGTTCTTCCCGACGATTCACCCGAGTTTGTAAAGTCGTTAGTTTATTTACCACCAAAGAAAGACAAAAATTCTTTAGTGCTTTACATACGAGGAGTTAGGAAAGAGAGGAACTTTTGAACTGGGACATTATTTGGACGGCGGTAGGACTTGGAGTTGTATTTCTTTTCTTTTCGCCATTCGTTCTTGCGTTGTTGATTGCTTATGAGAAATCAGTAGCCAAGATTCACTTGGAGTTTGTAGCAACGGCAAACGCTGTTGAAAAAAAAGTTAGATTTGATGAGGCAGTCGAACGCTTGTTCGAAGAAGGAGCAGAGCAATGAGCATGGTAATGGAAGCAACAGAGTTAGACGGTAAAGGTCTTGATGAAGTGAAACTTCTTACGGATGCCATTCGCACTCATCAGGTACAAATTCAAGATTTAGGAAAGCGACGAAAACAGTTGATTTTGCGACTGCGTAAACAGCGCATCACTTATCGAGAGATTGCCGAAGCCATGGGAGTATCAGAGCAGTTGATTTACAAAATCATTCGCAACGATATTTCTCGCACACCTGAATACGATGCTGACGGAAAGATTATCCGTAGACGAGGACGACCAGCGAAACCAGTTGCCTAATGAAGTTCATTGAACTATTCGCTGGCATTGGCGCATTTAGACTCGGACTTGAAAGAACTGGTCATGAGTGTGTTTGGGCTAATGAATGGTTAGAAAGACCGAGGAAAATTTATGCCCGAAATTTCGGAGAACAACCTGACGGACGAGATATTAGAAATGTTTCCGCTGGAGACCTTCCTGATGCCGACCTCCTCGTTGGAGGATTCCCTTGTGCGACTTTTTCAGTTGCGGGAAAGCGAACTGGATTCTCTTTGGATGACACCCGAGGGACACTCGCTTTTGAAATGTTTAGACTCGCTCACGAAAAATCAATACCGTATCTCCTCTTTGAGAATGTCAAAGGACTCCTCAATCACGACGGAGGAAGAACCTTCGAAATCATCCTCGAAGTCTTGGATGGCTTGGGGTATGACTGTCAATGGGAATTGCTTGACAGCCAAAATTTCGGAGTCCCACAGCACCGAGAAAGGGTTTTCCTTATCGGACATCTTAGAGGAAACCCCCGACCAAAAGTATTTCCTATCGGCGCAACAGGTAGAAGCGATGCTCAGTCGAACTCGCAAGAACGAGAAGGAAGGCAGGGGTTTTTCTCCGACATTTCTCCGACCCTCGACGCCCACTACTACAAAGGAGGAAACTCCCGACAATATGTAGTCGAACAATTTATTCGACGCGAAAACAATTTTAGAACTTTTGAGAATGTTGCTCCAACACTTCTCGCTCACATGGGTACAGGTGGAAACAATGTTCCTTTTGTGAGACCAGTTCTTGATGTAGCCCGAGTCAATAAGAAACCAAACGGAAGGCTTATCAAGGATGACGGAGACCCGATGTACACAATTACAGCGCAAGACCGCCACGGAGTTCTCACGGGTGATGACGATGGCTTTGCGTTACGGAAACTAACACCCTTGGAGTGCGAGCGCCTTCAAGGATTACCCGATGGATGGACGGAGTTCTACGACGATGGAAAACGAGTTTCAGATTCCGAAAGATACGAACGGTGCGGACGGACAATCACAATCCCAGTTGTGGAAGCGATTGGTAGACGACTTCATGAATTCTACTAACCACTTCAGTTTTGACACCATTCAAAATTTTGATGAGCATATTGCTCAGTCAATTCCGAATTACGATTTATTAGCCACAGCCATTTGTGACTTATCAACTTTCTTTGTTCGAGAAGATACTCGAGTTGTTGATTTAGGTTGCTCGACTGGCAAACTCCTTGAGCGAATTCCTTTTGCGGGTGAGAAGGTCGGCATTGATGTGAGTACAAACCTCTTGCCTGAATCTCATGACAACATCCTTTATGTTCGAAAGGACATTCGCAGTCTCAACACTTTTGGGAATTGCGGGTTAGTCCTATCGCTCTTCACACTTCAGTTCATCCCATACGAGGACAGACCAGCGGTATTGAGTACCATCTATGAATCTCTAGTTGAGGGTGGGGCTTTTATTTGGGCTGAGAAGGTTCAAGAGGAATCAGGCGAACTCGAGTCAATCATGAATAATGCTCATTGGGATTTCAAGCGACGCAGTTTTAGCGCTCAACAGATTTTGGACAAGGAACGCGACCTTCGCTCCATGATGAAGGTGAACTCAAGCATGAGGAATCAAGTCATGGCAGAGAACGCAGGATTTACAGTCGGCACTTTATTTTGGAAGTTCTTCAATTTTGAAGCGTGGTTGTATATCAAGTGAAAGCCAATATCAAAGTAGGGGGAGTCGCAAGTGTTTCACTTTCATCTCTTCAAGGTTATCCAACCAATCCTCGTCGCGGGGATATTGACGCAATCGCGCAATCGCTCAAGTCGCATGGTCAGTATCGACCCATTGTTGTTCAGTACGGAACGAATTTCATACTTGCTGGTAATCACACCTACAAAGCGGCTCGAAAGTTGGGTTGGAAAAAAATCAAAGTCACTTATGTTGAAGTGGATGAAGAGACGGCGCGAAAGATTGTTCTTGCCGATAACAGACTTACAGACCTTGCCTCATACAACGAACCGCTTCTCAAGAATTTATTATCAGCGCTTCCCGAACTGGAGGGAACAGGTTTCACACAAAGCGAGGTAGATACTCTCGATAGATTGATGACGGGTAAGGATAAAGAGCCTCTAGGCGGTTCTAAGCCTTTACCTAGTGACCCTGAAGTAAAGATAAGCGCTTGGCGATTCACAGTCGAACTAGACGCATACAAGGCTTGGAAAGAGCAGTTGTATCAGGAAGCACCGACAAAGCAGAAAGCAATCAAACTCATCAAAGAGCGCCTTGGATTTCCTGAGCGGAAAAAGGTTGAACCTGAACCTCACCTTGAGAGGTCAGAGTCAGACCCCGAGGATATTGAGACAGTTGGAATCAATGAGGTCAAAGTTCACCCTCTCAACCCGCGTGAGGGGGATATAGGCTCAATCAGCGAGTCCCTGAAGGTAATGGGTCAGTACCGACCTATTGTGGCTAATAAGCGCACCAAACACATTCTTTCGGGAAACCATACCTATCAAGGAGCAGTCCAGTTGGGATGGGAGAAGATTGCGGTTCATTGGGTTGATGTCGATGATATAGAAGAGATAAAGATTTTGATTGTTGATAATCGCACCTCGGACTTGGCAACCTATGACCCGATGGAGTTGAACAAACTTTTGACTTCGACTGGATTGAATGGAACAGGATTCACACCTGAAGAAGTATCTGAGATATTGGCTGGAGGAAAATCCAAGCCTGGGCATCAGCCCGTAGGTCGAACGATGATTCGAGTGGGCGAACATTCAATGCGAGTTCACACAGAGGATTTGAATGAATGGGCAAACGCTATTTATGGATGGAAAGATGTTGCTCAGTTATTATTTATACCAGTCGAGGCTTGTACAACCGAGGTAGAATAAACCCATGAAGATTATCGTAAAGATTGAACGAGAGAAGAAAGAGTTCATAGATACCTCCTGCTTCCATTGCGGTAAGCCCTTGAAGATTCATGAGCGGAACATACGAGCAGTCAATTTTTGCGATGGTTGTAAATGAGGAGACACATGGAAAAGAAGATAGGACGATACTGGTTCGCTTACGGACGCACTAGCGGATTCGCTTTAGGGTTCTGTATTGATAAATACCATTGGACGATTGACTTAGGATTTTGGTACATAGGGCAGGAGTTCTAGTGGCGACGGCAGTAGTGAAGAAGCAAACCGCCAAACCGAAAGGGCGACCGAAAGGCACAACAGTTCTACTTGATGATACAAAGCGCGAAGAGTTACTCAACCTGATTGTGCTTGGCTTGCCAGTAAACAAAGCCGTAGCCATGGTAAACATTGCTGAGTCTACTTTCTACCATTGGATGAGCCGAGGGATGACCGAGAGAGATAGGCTGGCAACAATTCCTAATGCGAAACCTAAACCCGAGGAGAAAATATATTTAGATTTTTTAGAGTCACTTACGCGGGCGCGAGCCGAGGCAATAGCCAAAAAGGTCGCAGTTATCTCAAGTGCGGCGAGCCAAGGAGATTGGAAAGCATCTGCTTGGTGGCTTGAGCGTCAAGTGCCTGAAGATTTTGGCAAGACCGATAGACAGGAAATCTTTAGTCAGTCTGAGGTCCGAGTAACTGTATCCATGGGAGAACTTCAAGAAAAGATTGCCAAGGTAATCGAGTCACGCAAAACTAGAAGCGCATAGCCCATGACCGAGAGACTTCTCGATAAGTTCCTCGAAAGTGACTCAATCAAACAAGCCGAGTTGCTGGCAATGCTTACGCCTGAAGAACGCCATGCCTTATCGGTCATGCTTGATGCTGAGTTAGAAAACCCTTGGGCTAGATGGCAAGGCGACCCTGTTGGATTCGTTGAGCAGGGATTGGGTGAGACTCTATGGAGTCGGCAGAAAGACATTTTGAATTCATTGCTGGTCAATAAAAGAACGGTAGTTCCTGCTTGTCACGCGCCTGGGAAATCTCACCTAGCGGCGCGAGCAGTTGCGTGGTGGTTATCGACGCATCCCGCAGGTACGGCAGTTGCTATCACGACAGCGACTACACACCGACAAGTTCGGAACATTATGTGGCCGCATATTCGAAGAGTTCACGCTAAACATAAATTGCCTGGGGAAGCCGATACGGTTCAATGGAAAATCAATGGCACCGTAGTTGGATACGGATTTAGTCCAAGCGCTCATGATGAAACAGCGGTTCAGGGTATCCACGCACCAAACCTTTTGATTGTTGTTGATGAGGCTGGAGGTTTATCCGACACAATCGGTACAGCCCTTGAGTCACTTATGACGGGTGGCAATACAAAACTTCTCGTCCTTGGTAACCCGCCGACGGATACAGAACAAACTTGGTTCGAAAGAATTTGTTCGAGTCCGCTTTACAACATCATTCCAATCAGCGCTTATGACACACCCAACTTCACGGGCGAAGAAACTGGTAGGTGTCGCGCTTGTCCTGATTACATTGAAGCCCACGAAGTTCGCACACACCTTGTAGATGAAACTTGGGTCAATGATGTTATCTCCGAGTTCGGAGAAGATTCGCCATTCGTGGAAGCCCGCGTCTTTGCTCGGTTCCCTAAGTCGAGTACGGGCAAGGTCATTCCTTTCGCATGGGCAGAGCAAGCAACAGAGAACGAAGAGCCATTGGAATCAAACACCATTCGCCTTGGAGTTGATATTGCCTCAGATGGTGGAGATGAATTTGTTATCGCTAGGGCAGATGGATACAAGGTCGGCATAGTTCATCGCTCATCGGGTAAGCAGAACGCCAACGCAGTTGATGTGGCTGGAGTTGTGATGCGAGAGATTGAAGCCTGTATCAAGATTCACCAAGAGCGCGGAGTCAATGAGAAGGTTCGAGTCAAAGTCGATACCATCGGTTTAGGTTGGGGAGTTGTATCCATGCTTGATAGATGGGTCAAAGAGAGACAGTTACCCGCAATCGTTATCGGAATCAATGTGGCAGAGAAGCCAAAAGACCAAGCCAAGTTCAAGAATCAAAGAGCCGAGATGTGGTGGAACGCTCGCAGTCTAATACAGCCGAGAGAAGGCAAACAGGATGTGAGATTGAATGTGGATAGGTTCGTGCTATCGCAGTTGGCAGGACCAACCTATTCCTCTGACGCATCGGGTCGAGTCGTGATTGAATCCAAGGTCGATATGAAAAAGCGTGGCGTATCCTCACCTGACCGTGCTGAAGCAATACTCTTGGCGTTATATGAAAACAAGTCAGTTATCCAAAGCATCGCCCCATTATCAATCGGGCAATCAAACGAATGGGGTCGCTTATGAGTCGCTCTGATTGGGATTTAGATTTACGGTTCGGACAAGAGGGCGAAGTTATTGTCAATTACTTTTTGACCGCTCCAGTAGAAACAGTCGAAGTCAAAAG
>Ga0214917_10001219_pt1 | contig 33420 bp, 28 predicted proteins | sample LL_1208_BB_MetaG_FD_177983 | JGI IMG/M metagenome (GOLD analysis project Ga0214917, IMG submission 177983) | Freshwater microbial communities from Lake Lanier, Atlanta, Georgia, United States - LL_1208_BB | ecosystem: Environmental > Aquatic > Freshwater > Lake | place: USA: Georgia | collected... | reverse complement strand
GGATGTGCGCATCGACCGTAGCCTGATTGAATTGCTGGCCGATCCGCTGCTGCATCTTGTGCGCAATGCCGTTGATCATGGCATTGAGCCCGCCGGTGGGCGCGGGCCAAAACCGGCTGAGGCGGTGGTGCGCGTGGCTGCCGAGCGCCTGCCCGGCCAGGTGCAGATCACCGTCAGTGACGATGGCGGTGGCATCGACGCCGCCCGGGTGCGCCGGGTGGCCGAGGAGCGCGGCCTCATCGCCCCTGGCACGGTGCTCAGCGAGGCGGCAACCCATGCGCTGCTGCTGCGGGCCGGGTTTTCCACCCGCACGGAGGTCACCGATGTTTCGGGCCGCGGGGTGGGGCTGGATGTGGTGCATGATGCGGTGCGCCGTGCCGGGGGGCATATGTCCATCGCCAGCCGGCTGGGTGAGGGTACCAGTTTCACCCTCACCCTGCCCACGAGTGCCGCCATCCAGCCGGTGTTGCTGGTGGAGGCCGGCGGCCATCCCTATGCCGTGCCGGCGGGCAGGGTCGTCTCGGTGTTGGGGGCGGAGGAGGATGCAGGCGGCTTGCCGATGGTGGCGCTGGAGGCGGCTTTGGGCCTGCCCTGGGCGCCTTGCGGCGGCATGGTGGTGCTGGAGCGCCCGGCGGGGCGCCTGGCGCTGCAGGTGGCGAGGGTGACGCGGCGGACGGATTTGCTGCTGCGGCCGCTGCATCCTGGGCTGGCGGCGCTGCCGGGGCTTTCTGCCGTGGGTATGCTCGGCAGTGGCGAGCCGGTCTTGGTGCTGGAGCCGGACGGGCTGGGCGGCTAGCACCCGCGCCTTACCATTTCTCCGCCGCCGCCTGGCCGGGCGGCAATGCCTTGCAAAGCGGCAGGCGCTGGGGCGGTTTGCGCCATCTTGCGGCGAAGCGCGCCTGGCCTCGCCGTGCCGGCGCATCGTGGCGCTTGTGGCAGGGCCGCCGCATGCAGCATGTCGGGCCAACGCAACACCACCCGGAGGTTGCCCGATGACCCATGAGATTTCCCGCCGCACGGCACTGGGTGCCGCTGCCGCGCTGGCCGCGCCCTTTGCCGCCCGCGGCCAGACCCGCGCCGTGCGCTTCTCCTTCGACTGGCTGTTCAGCGGCCCCTACGCTTTTGGCGCCGCGGGCGTGACCCAGGGCTTCTTCCGCGAGGCCGGGCTGGAGGTCTCGCTCTCGCGCGGCTTTGGCTCCGCCCGCGTACCGCTGGACATGGCGGCCGGCTCGTTTGACGTGGCGATGTGCGACCCCACGCCGCTGCTGCGTTTCATGAGCCAGAACCCCAATAACGACCTCATCGCCGTTGGCCTGATGTGGGACCAGGCACCGACGGCGGTGACGGTCCGCGCCGATGGCCCGATCACCCAGATCAGCCATCTGGCCGGCAAGACCCTGGCCGCCCCCGAATTTGATGGCGGCCGCCAGGTTTTCCCGGTCTTTGCCGCGATCAACAAGATTTCCTTCTCCTCGATAAACTGGCTGAGCATGGCGCCGGAACTGCGTGAGCCCATGCTGGCGCAGCGCCGTGCCGATGGCATCACCGGCTTCGTCACCTCCACCGCCCTGTCGCTCAAGGCCCTGGGGATGGACCTGCCGGCGCAGCGCATCTTCCGCTACCGCGAGCACGGCATGGATTTCTTCTATGGCTCGGTGCTGCTGACCACCCGCACCTATGCCGAGCGCAATCCGGATACGCTGCGCGCGCTGGTGGCGGCGCTGTATCGCTCGATGAAATGGTCCTTCCACAACCGCGCCGGCGCCATTGCTGCTCTGCAGGCGCGTGAGCCGCTGACCGATGTGGCGATTGAAACCATCCGCCAGACAATGGCGATGGATGAGCTGGTGGACGGCCCCAATCTGCGCCGGCTTGGCATGGGCGTCATCGAGGCGCCGCGCCTGCAGCGTCAGATCGAGGCGGTGAAACAGGCCTATAATCTTGGTGATATGCCCAGCCCCGACCGCTTCCTGCCGCCCGCGGCCGAGCGCGTGCTGGCATAATAACTTATTGAAATCAAAAGGCCTTTCGGCCCTTTGCAGGTGGGTTTGGAAGGGCAGAGCCCTCCCAATGACCTAAGCCCTTGGCACCCGCATCACAAACCGCGCCCCCAGCACCCGCCCCTCAGCATCGCGCCGGTTCTCCGCGCTGATCCTACCGCGCAGCCCCTCCACAATCTGTTTGCTGATCGAAAGCCCCAGGCCTGAATGCTGGCCGAAGCGTTCGCCGCGCGGGCGTTCGGAGTAGAAGCGCTCGAAGATGCCCTCCAGCTTGGCATCGGGAATGCCGGGCCCTTCATCCTCCACCACGACCTCGATATCGGGCCCAGCGCTGCGGGCGCGCAGCCAGACATGGCCATCGCGCGGGCTGAAGGAGATCGCATTGCCGATGAGGTTGCGGAAGACCTGCACCAGCCGGTCCTCAACGCCCAGCGCCACCAGCGGGCCATCGGGGATTTCGGTCTCCATCAGGGGCTCGCCCTCGTTGCGGGTGGTGTTGTGCAACTCGGCCAGCACGGCGAGGATGGGCTGCACATCCACAGGCTCAGCCACGGTGCGGGAGAGTTCGGCATCAACGCGTGACGAGTCGGAAATATCGCCAATCAGCCGGTCCATTCGCAGCACGTCATTGCCGATGATACCCAAAAGGCGTTTCTGGGCGGAGAAATCCTCCACCCGGCGCAGGGTTTCAATGGCGCTGCGCACTGAGGTCAGCGGGTTCTTCAATTCATGCGCGACATCGGCGGCGAAGCGCTCATTGGCGTCGATCCGGGCCCAAAGCGCCCGGGCGGCCATTTGCAGGTCCCGTGCCAGGATGCCGATCTCATCCTGCCGTTCCAGCAGATTTTCCGGCACGCTGCCCACCCGGCCCTTGCCCTGGCGCATATTGGCCGCGGCGGTGGCGAGTTGCAGGATAGGGTTGGCCAGGGTCTGGGCGAGGTAGAGCGAGAGCAGCGTGGTCAGCAACAAGGCCAGCAGGAACAGCACGAGCACGGAGGCGCGGATTTCGAACAGCCTTTGGTCCACCTCCCGCGCCTCGCGGGTCAGCAGCATGATGCCCACGGCCTGGCCGCCGCGCCGGGCGGGCTCGGCCACGCTCACCAGCAGCCGGCCATCGGGGGTGCGGCGGATATAGGGGGTGACGCCGCCTTCGAGCGCCATGCGCAGCTCCTCGCGCCGGTCCGGCCCCAGGGCGGGCTGCCAGTCGAAACTATCGGCGTCGGTGGCGATATCCACCACCACCGGCGTGCGAGCCTGGCGCGGCAGCAGGGCGAGCAGGCGCTCATATAGCCCGGCCAATTGCTCGGAGACGGCGCCGCGCGGGACGGGGGGGGCCAAGGGTTCGGTCACCACCGCACCACCCGCACCTTCTCGCACGCGGCTATCGGCCACGACCAGGCCGGTGATGTCGAACAACCGCGCCTGGGTATTGGGCGAGGGCTCGACCAGCCGGCGCAGCAGCGGGCGGGCGAGCTCGGGCACCAGCACCACCCGGTCATTCTCGATGCGAACCGCAGCCTCGCCGATGGCGCCGGCATAAATCCTCGCCTGGGTCCGCATCGCTTCCACATCACCGGCCAGAAGGCCGTTCTGATACTGGTCGAGATAGAGCAGGGCGGCGGCAAGCAGGGCTGGCGGCAGGGCGTTGAGCAGCAGGATGCGGCGCAGCAAAGGGCTGACCCAGCGGCGGCGGCGTGGCGGCTCGGGCAATGCCACGCGGGGTTCGGGCAGAATGGTGCCGTCTGGCATGGGGCTAGCGCTTTGGGTTGTGGCGCAGCTGCAATGCGATGGCGCGGGCCATACCTGCATTCATCTGGGCACGGGGGACGGCAGGCTCCGGGCGCGGTGTGCGCTCCACATCGGGGCCATTGCGGTTGAGCTTCTGCATCGGACCATCATACAGGCCGGCGGGCGCGAAGTCTCTTGCATAGCGGCGAGCGATGCCGCATGGCCTTCAATGATGGACAAGGCGAATGATCTGGTGGCGCGCGGCGCCGACCGGCACCGGAGCGGCAGGCTGGCGGAGGCGGAGAGCCTGTATCGCCGTGCCTTGCGGTTGGATGCGAACCACCCCGATGCGCTGAACCTGCTGGGCCTGGCAATGCGCAGCCGTGGCGCTCTGGCCGAGGGGCTGGCCCTTTCCGCCCGCGCCATGGCCCTGGCGCCTGACAAGCCACTGATTCTTGCCAATTACGGCGCAGGCCTGGCCGAAGCCGGGCAACTCGACCAAGCCATCGCGGTAATGCAGGCCGCACTCGCCCGGGCGCCGGCCGATGCGGTGACCTGGCGCAATCTGGGTCAGGCTCTGGCCGCAAAGGGCGAGGCGCGCGCGGCGCTGGAGCCGCTGTTGACCGCGGCCAGGCTCACCCCCGATATCCCCGAGGTCTGGCTCGCCCTGGCCCATGTGCATGCCGATTGCGGCGATGCGGTGGGGGCGCGGGCGGCGGCCACGGCGGCGCTGACCTGCGCCGGGCGCGACCGCGCCGCCGCCGAGCAGGCCCGCTTCATGCTCGCCGCACTGGGCGAGGGCGAGGCACCACCCCGCGCCCCTGCCGGCTATGTGCGCAAGCTCTTCGACCAATTCGCGCCGCGTTTTGATGCAGAGTTGGAAGGAAGGCTGCACTACCGCACCCCGGCTTTGCTGGCGGAGGCGATAGGCGTGGTGCTGCCGGCCAATGCGGCGCTCTCGGTGCTGGATATGGGCTGCGGCACCGGGCTTTCCGGGCTCGCCCTCAAACCCTTCGCGCGGCGGCTGGAGGGGGTGGACCTCTCACCGCGTATGCTCGATGCGGCGCGGGCGCGCGGCATTTACGCCGCGCTGCATGAGGCTGACCTGCTGGCCTTCCTGCCAACCCGCCGCGCCGGCTATGACCTGATCGCCGCCGCCGATGTGCTCAATTATCTGGGCGATCTGACCCCGGCTTTGGCCGCCATGCGCGCCGCGCTGCGCCCCAATGGCGTGGCGGCCTTCAGCCTGGAGACAGGCGAGATTGCACCCTTCGAATTGGCCGAGGGCATGCGCTATCGCCATGCGCCCGGCCATGCCCGCGCATTGGCCGAGGCTGCGGGCTTTCCCGTGCTGTCCGAAACCCCGGTCATCTTGCGCGAAGAGCGTGGGCAGCCGGTTCGCGGGCTATTGGTGATCCTGCGCTGAGCGCCATCATCCACCCCGCCATATGCTAGCTTGACTCGCCGCGCTGATTGCAACGACGCTTGCCGATGCAAGACCCTGCGGCTGCGCCCTGCGTTCGGGCGGATGACACGCCGGGCCAAGTTTGGGGAGATAACGCCGTGCACGCCACCGCCCTGCACCAGCTTTTCGCCGCCCGCGTCGATGGGTTGGACCTGCGACAGCCACTGACCGCCGAGCAGGCCCGCTGGGTGGAGGCGAGGATGGATGAATACGCCGTCCTCGTCTTTCCCGGCCAGAACCTGACCGATGAACAGCAGATCGCCTTTGGGGAGAATTTCGGCCCGCTGGAGGGCGAGACCGCCACGGTGGATGTTCACCGCCGCCGCCTCGCCTATGCCCGGATGAATGACATCTCCAACCTCGACGAAAATGGCGCGCTGCTGGCCGCAGATGACCGGCGGCGCTTCTTCGCCCTGGGCAACCGGCTGTGGCATAGCGACAGCAGCTTCAAGCGCGTGCCGGCGAAATACTCCGCCCTGCATGGCCGGGTGGTGCCGGCCCAGGGTGCCGATACCGAATTTGCCGATATGCGCGCTGCCTGGGACGCGTTGCCTCCTGAAATGCAGGCGATGACCCGCGAATTGATCTGCGACCACTCGCTGATCTATTCCCGCGCCCTGCTGGGCTTCGAGGATTACACCGCCGAGGAGCGGGTGAAATTCGCCCCCGTGCCCCAGCGCCTGGTGCGGCGCCACCCTGGCTCCGGCCGGCAGACCATCTATCTCTCCGCCCATATCGGCCAGATTCATGGCTGGCCGCGGCCGGAAGCGATGATGCTCATCCGCGACCTGATGGAACACGCGACGCAACGCCAATTCGTCTATCGCCACAAATGGGCGCAGCACGATCTGGTGCTGTGGGATAACCGCTGCACCATGCATCGCGGCACCCGCTTCGATGATAAATCAGAGGTGCGGGATATGCGCCGGGTGACGCTGAGCGACAGCGCCTCCAGTTTGGAACAGGCGGCCTGAGGGTTAAGCGCCTGGCCCGGGGGATGGCTTTCTCATGGTTTCCAAAGGTCTGTCGGCCTTTGGTGGGGGGAGGTCCGGAGGGGGGCAAAGCCTCTCTCCGCTCCGCGCGTAAAACCCTCACGCCAGCGTGGTCAAATCCTGGAACCAATGCTGCGCCTGGGTATAGCCGCGCACATTACGCCCCAGCGCACGCGGGTTGGTGTCATGCACCACGAAGACCAGCAGCGCCTCATCGACCACCTTCTGGTGGACCTGGGCCATGAGGCGGTCCACCGCGGTGTCGTCGAAGGTGTTCATCGCCTCATCGATCAGCTTGTCCATGGTTTCGTCGCGGTAGTGTGACCAGTTCACCCCGCGCGGGGCGATCTGGTTGGAGTGGAAGAAGCGGATCAGGGCATAGAGCGGGTCGGAGGTGACATAGGCGACGTTATTGGCGGTGATATTGCCCTGCCGCGCGATATCGCCGGCCGCGCCCTGGCGCCAGGAGGTATAGCTCACCTCCAGTTCCACCACCTGGAAGGTGATGTCGATGCCGATCTCGCGATAGGCGGATTGGATATATTCATTGATCGGCATCGACAGCATCTGCCCTGAGCCGCCCGAGGGCACGAGGAACTTGGTGCGCAGCGGATTGGCGCGAGAGAAGCCGGCCTCCTGCACCAGGCGGCGCGCGCGGTCCGGGTCATGTGTGATGCGGAAGCTGGGGCGGCCGTACCAGGGTGAGGTGGCATCCACCACGCCGGTCGCGGGCTTGGCCAGGCCGTTCATCAGCGCCACGATCTCGTCGCGGTTGATGGCGAGGTTGGCGGCCTGGCGCAGCCGCAGGTCCCGCCAGGGCGAGCCTTCGAGCAGGCTGAGGTGGTAGTTCCAGACATGCGGGGTGACGTTCTCGCTGATGCGGTTGCCAGCGGCGCGCAGCCTGGGCACCAGATCGGGCGAGGGGTACTCGATCAGATCGACCTGATTGGTCAGCAGGGCATTGGTGCGGGTGGTTTCTTCGGGAGCCACGACCAGGATCAGCCGGTCCAGCTTCGGCATGCGGGCGGGGTTCCAGTAGCTGGTATTTTTCACCATTTCGGCGCGCTCGCGCGGCACCAGGCGCGTCAGGCGGAAGGGGCCGGTGCCGGAGGGTTCATTGGCAAAACGCTCCCAACTGCGGCCCAGGCGCTCATAATGCGCCGGGGATGAGATGAGGAACCAGAGCATCTGATACGGGAAAATACTATCCACCGTGCGGGTGGTGACTTCCACATGCAGGTCATCGCGCTTGCGATAGCTGGCAACGCTGGGCAGCCGGGGGCGAACCTGGGCGGCTTGGCGGTTGTCGAAATGCGGCGCCTGCGGGTTGAGGACTTTTTCGAAGTTCCAGATCACCGCATCGGCGTTGAAGGGCGAGCCGTCATGGAAGGTGACGCCGGGGCGCAGTTTGAAGGTCCATTTCGTGCGGTCGGCCGGGTTGGCGGCCCATTCGGTGGCAAGGCCGGGTACCAGCTTGCCCGGGCGGTCGGCCACATCCATTTCCCAGGCCACCAGCGGGTCATACAGCGTGTAGCCGGTGAACTGATAGGCGCCGGCGCCGCGGTCCGGCTGGCCTGTGGTTTGCGGGATATCGGCCATGGAGATGGCATAGCGCAGCACGCGCTCTGCTTGGGCAGCGGCGGGGGTGATTGCACCGGTGCTGGGCAGCAGGGCGGCGGAGGTACCGGAGGCGGCCAGCATGTTGCGGCGGGAAAGCGTCATTGGGGTATCCCTATGCTTGAGGTCGGGTGGCGTCGCGGCGGTTGGGGGTGCGCCTTGGCAAAGGTGCTTGCAATTTGGGTGCCACTGCGCGAAGCGGGAAATATGAGGATGCCTCGCCCCCCGATCATCGCGCTCATGACATGTCTTGCCGCTGGCATGGCCCAAGGGCAGGTGGAGCGGCAGGTGGCCGCGCCGATCATCCCGCCGGTGACTGCGTCGCCCATGCCGGGCCTGCCCAGCTTCGCCGATCTGGTGGCACGGGTGCGCCCTGCGGTGGTCACCATCACCGCCACCGCGCCGGCCGAAGCCTCGGCGCCACAGACACCCGCCCGGCAGCTGCGCCCCATGCTGCGGCGCGAGGGGCAGGCCCGGCCGGTGCAGGCGCTGGGCTCAGGCTTTCTGATCGATGCCACGGGCACCATCATCACCAACAACCATGTGGTGAGTGGCGCGCTGGCCGTCTCGGTCACGTTGGATGACGGGCGGCATCTGCCGGCCCGGCTGGTGGGCAGCGACCCCTGGACCGATTTGGCCGTGCTGCGCATCGATGCCGGCACGCCGCTGCCCTGGCTCAGCCTGGGGGCTTCCGAAACCCTGCGGCCGGGCGATTGGGTGGTGGCCATGGGCAACCCCTTTGGCCTCGATGGCACGGTCACCGCCGGCATCGTCTCGGCCCGGGGGCGCAATATCGGCCAGGGGCCTTATGATGATTTCATCCAGATCGATGCGGCGATCAACACCGGCAATTCCGGCGGGCCGCTCTTTGCCGCCGATGGGCGGGTGGTGGGGGTGAATAGCGCGATCTATTCGCCCAGCGGCGGCAGTGTGGGGATTGGTTTCGCCATCCCCACAGATCTCGTGCGCGAGGTGGTGGCGGCCTTGCTGGCCAATGGTCGGGTGGAGCGTGGTTTCCTCGGCGCCACCTCGCAGCCGCTCACACCGGCCCTGGCTGCGGCGCTGGGCATGCCGGGCGTTACCGGCGCGCTGATCGATGATGTGGTGCCGCGCGGCCCCGCCGCCCGCGCCGGGCTGCAACCGGGCGATGTGGTGACGGCGGCCGATGGCGCTCCGGTGGCCGATGCGAGGGCGCTGGCGCGCATCGTGGCGCGAAGCCGGCCCGATGCCGTGCTCTCGCTGACGGTGCAGCGCGATGGCGCCAGCCAATACATGCTGGCCCGGATCATTCCCGGCCCGGAGACGGCCAACCGCCCGCCCGCGCTGCCCGAGGGCCGCGGCCCTCGCTTTGGAATAACCTTGACGGCGTTGACAGATGCCGCCCGGCGCGAGGGCCGCATCCCGCGAGAGGCACGCGGCGCCTTGATCACTGCGGTGGCTCCCAATGGCGGCGCTGCCCTGGCTGGGGTGCAGCAGGGCGATGTGCTGGTGAGCATTGGCGGCCATGAGGTGGTGGACCCTGCCTCGGCGCTGGCGCTGATGCGGCAGACTTGGCCGAATGCCACCGTGCTGCGGGTGCTGCGCAATGGCGCGGGGCTGTATTTGGCGCTGCCCGCCCTGTGAGATATGCATTTGCGCCATGGCGGCGCCCGTGCTGCGGTGCTGGAGCAGGCCGAGACGATGATTCAGCGTTTTCGGCGATTCCGCCTCAACGCATCATGCTCTAGGCTGCCGCCATGGACGAAAAAACCGCAGAAACCCTCGCTATCGCCGCCGGCCTTGAAAAGGCCTGGGCGAATCATCGCGCCGATGTGCTCGATGCCCTGGCCACCCTCGCCGCGCATAAGGCCAATCTGCCCCGCGCGACAAATGCCGCGGTGGAACCGGTGCCGGCCTATAGCCTGGCGCCCCGCCGATGAGCGCGCATAGTCTCTCCCTGGCCGAGGCCAGCCGCCGCATCGCCGCCAAGACCCTCTCACCCAGCGAATTGCTGGATGATTGCCTGGCCCGCATCGCCGAGGTCGAGCCGCGGCTGAATGCCTGCATCCGCCTGATGGAGGATGGTGCCCGCGCCGCCGCCCGCGCGCTCGACAATGAGGCCCCGCGCGGCCCGCTGCATGGCATCCCCATCGGGGTGAAGGACATTATCGACATCGCGGGCCTGCCCAGCACCTGCCATTCCGCCCAGCGGCTGGACCATATGGCCACGGCGGATGCGGCGGTGATCACCCGGCTGCGTGCGGCCGGCGCGGTGTTTCCGGCCAAACTCGCCACGCATGAATTCGCCATTGGCGGCCCGGCCTTCGACCTGCCCTTCCCGCCGGCGCGCAACCCATGGAACCGTGACCATCATCCGGGCGGGTCTTCCTCCGGCTCGGGTGCGGCGGTGGCGGCGCGGATGCTGCCCGGGGCGCTGGGGACGGATACTGGCGGCTCGGTGCGCCATCCCGCCAGCCATTGCGGCTTGGTCGGCCTTAAGCCGACCTATAATCTCGTGCCGCGCGAGGGGGTGTTTCCGCTGGCCTTCTCGCTCGACCATGTCGGGCCCTTGACCCGCACGGTGGAAGATTGCGCGCTGATGCTGGGCGTGATGGCCGGTGGTGACTTTGCTGGCGGTCTGACCAAGGGGCTGAAGGGCCTGCGCATCGGCTATGTCCGCCATTTCCACGAAATCGATCAGCCGGCCGACCCGGAAATGGCGGCGGCGCTGGATGAGGCGGCGCGCGTGATGGTCGCCGAGGGTGCGATCATTACCGACATCAGCCTGCCGCCGCTGCAACAATTCGCCGCGGTGAACCGCACCATTCTCTATGGCGAGGCCGGGGCCATCCATGAGCATTGGCTGAAGAACAGCCCGGAAAACTACGCCGGCGTCACCCGTCGCCGCCTGCTGCCGAGCCAATTCGTCTCGGCGGCCGACCATGTGCAGGCGCAGCGCCGCCGGGGCGAGATGGTCGCCGCCGTGCAGGAGGCCTTCACCCAGGTGGACCTGCTGCTCACTGCCAGCAGCATGGACCCTGCCTGCCGGATCGACGACACGCCAATGGTGGAGCGCACCTATCCGCGCCAGGCGCGCACGCCCTTCAACGTCACCGGCCACCCGGCGGTGACGATCATGAACGGGCTGCACAGCACCGGCCTGCCGCTGAGCCTGCAATTGGTGGCGCCGGCCTTCGAGGAGGCGCTGCTGCTGCAGGCCGCCGCCGGCTATGAGCGTGCGGCGCCCTGGAAGGACATGGCGCCCAACCCGTGAGCCTGTTGGTGGTGGTGGGTTTTTCGGCCGAGGCGGCGTTATTGCCGCCGGGCACCGCTGTGCTGAACGCGGCGGCAAATCCTCAGAAACTCGCCGCTGCTCTGGCTGAATTGCGTCCCTCAGCGGTGCTGAGCTTTGGCATTGCCGGCGGCCTGGACCCGGCGCTGCGGCCGGGTGCGCTGCTTGTGGCGCGCGCGGTGGTGGCCGAGGCGCGCTGGCCCGCCCATGCCGCCTGGAGCGCTGCGCTGGCTGCCGCCACCGGCGCTGCCATGGTCGATATGGCTGGTGCCGAGCGGGTGATCGCCACCCCGGAGGAGAAGGCGGCACTCCATAGGGATACCGGCGCCTCCGCCGTGGATATGGAAACTGCGGTCATTGCTCGCTCTGGCATACCCTTTGCCGTGCTGCGCGCCGTGGCGGATACCGCCGATGAAACCTTGCCCCCGGCTGCGGCCGAGGGTTTGGACGAGGCCGGCAACCCTGCGCCCTGGCGGGTGATGCGCGCCCTGCTGCGCCGGCCAGGGGATTTGCCGGGGGTGGTTCGCATGGGCCTGCGCAGCCAGGCTGCGCTGCGGGCCCTGCGGGCTGTCACCGCCCAGGCCTTGCGCCTACCGCCTGGTTAGGGCGCTTCGCCCAGGCCCTGCTCGCGCCACATCTTGAGCAGCCCATAGCCCACCGCCAACAGAGCGGGCCCGACGAAAAGTCCCAAGAAGCCGAAGGCGATGATCCCCCCGAACACGCCCAGGATGATGAGCGTGAGCGGCATGGCGCTGCCACGGCTGATCAGCAGCGGGCGGATAATATTATCGCCGAAGGACACCGTAATGCCCACAACGATCATGAAAATCGCCCAGACCGAATGATCCTGCCCGAACAACCACCAGGCGGAACCCGCCCAGATCGGGATCATGGCAGGGGCCAGAATCTGCGTGACGGAGAAGACGAAGGTCAGAAAGGCCAGCACCAACGCTCCAGGGACCCCGGCAATCGCCAGCCCGAGCCCCAGAATGACCGCCTGCAGCAAGGCCGTGCCGATCACGCCCCAGGCGACGCCGCGCACGGCACCGCCCGCCTCGTCCACCATCGCCGCTGCTGCTGGGCCGCCGATGCGGCCGAATATGTCGCGCAGGGCATGCGCCATCTCGCTGCCATTGGCCCAGAACATGGCGGTGACGATGAGCGAGAGCAGGATCTGCAGCACGCTCTCCACCAGCCCCTGGCCCAGATTGACCAGCAAGCGGGTGATCTGGCCCGACCAGGGCGCGATCAAGGCGCTGATATCGCCCTGCGCCGCCTGCAGGCGCGGCCAATATTCCTGCACATAGCCCTTCACCACCGGAATGGAGGTCAGCAGCGAGGGCGGGTCGGCGGGCGCCTGGGCCAATGTCGCGCGCAAGCGCTGGGAGAGGCTGGCGATCTGTTCGGGCAAGATGGGCGCGAAGAGGATGACAGGCAGCGCCACCACCAGCAGCACCAGCAGCAGCATCCCCGTGGCCGCCTGCGCCGGGCTGAGCCCCGCACGCACCACCGCCTGGCGCAGCGGCCAGGTGGCAATGGTGACGAAGGCGCCGAACAGGATGGCCATGGCAAAGGGCTGAAGCACCCACAATACGCCAATGACCAGCAGGGCAACCAAGCTCAGCGCCAAAGCGCGCTCGATGATCACCCGGGTATGGCCGTGGCCGGTGGGGATGGGTGTCTCCATGAAACGCCGGCTCCGTCGCAATGAATTTGTGCGGCGCAGCAAATCACGAATGGGTGGCTTTGCGAAGCCAATCACAAATTGGACATTTGGCGAATAAACGCGCCGCGAAGGCTGCTGAGCGCAGCTTCAGGCTGTTTTGGGCCGCCTTGGGGCTGTGTTGCTGCGGTGGGAAGCCGTTTTTGGCCGATTCATCTTTTGGTGAGGCTTTTCGAGGATAAGTGTAGACATGATTTCGCTCAGCAGCCTTTCGGCCTTCTCGCAGGAGGCCTCCCGTATCCGACCTGGCCAGGGCGTGGACGCGCCCCGGCCGGTGCAGCCCGTCAATGGCAAGCCTGTTGAAGGGGCGGGTGCCGGTGATGCGTCGGCCAAGGAGGCATCCACCCCGCAGCGCCTCTTGGGCAGCGTGCCGCCCATGCCCGATCGGCCATTGCCGCGGGGCTCCTTGCTCGATCTGAAAGTATAGGCGGAGCGTTCCTGCAGCGCTGGGCTTGGGTTATCCCGTTGTAATGCCCGGACCACGCGTGGCCTATTTTGCGGCCGCCGCGCTGCATGCCCAACCCGGCCATGCAGCGCCCAAGTTTTGCGCGATGGAAAAGCGCCTCTTGCCGCCGGTTTAGAGCTTGCCGAACAGCGCCGCAGTGTCGCTCATCCGGTTGGAGAAGCCCCACTCATTATCATACCAGCCCATGACGCGGACCATGCCGCCATTGTCCAGGCTCTGGGTCTGGGTGGCGTCGAAGGTGCAGCTGGCGGGGTTGGTGTTAAAGTCGATGCTGACCAGCTGCTCGGTCGTATAGTCGAGAATGCCCTTCAGCTCGCCTTCCGAGGCCTTCTTCAGCGCTGCATTCACCTGCTCCTTGGTCACGCCCGCGGTCTTGAGGTTCACATCCAGCGACACCAGCGAGACATTGGGGGTGGGCACGCGAATGGCCGTGCCATCCAGCTTGCCGGCCAGGGCGGGCAGCACCAGGCCCACGGCCTTGGCAGCACCTGTGCTGGTCGGGATCATGCTCACGGCTGCCGCGCGGGCGCGGCGCAGGTCCTTATGCAGTGTGTCCACCGTGTTCTGGTCACCGGTATAGGCGTGGATGGTGACCATATAGCCGCGCTCGATGCCGAATTCCCGGTTCAGGATATAGGCCATGGGGGCGAGGCAATTGGTGGTGCAACTGGCATTGGAGATGACCGTCATATCGGCGGTCAGCGTCTTCTCATTCACGCCATAGACGATGGTGGCATCGGCATTGTCACCCGGTGCCGAGATGATCACCTTGCGCGCACCGGCAGTGATGAGGGCCGATGCCTTTTCCTTGCTGGTGAAGATACCGGTGCATTCCATCGCCACATCAACGCCCTGGAAGGGCACCTTGGCGGGATCACGCTCGGCGCTGACCACGATGGGGCCATAAATGCGGCCATGGCGCTTGATGGTGATGGCCTGGCCATCCACCGTCACCTCGCCATCGAAGCGGCCATGCACGGTGTCATACTTGAACAAATGGGCATTGGCCTCGACCGAGCCCAGATCATTGATGGCGACGCATTCCACATCGGTGCGCCCGCTCTCGATCATTGCGCGCAGCACCAGGCGGCCGATGCGCCCGAAGCCGTTGATGCCAATTTTCACGCTCATAGTCTTACCCCTTTTGTCGCGGAATGTGTCGGTGCAGCGAGCCAGGCCCGCAAGCATGCCAATTCATCTGGTATCCAGCCTCATGATTGCGGCCATAACACCAATTCAGCATTTCCAGAATGTTACCATAGGCGTCGCGCTCACCGCAGGCCTGCCATGTGGGCTGCTGGTCACCCGAGCCGCCGCGGCAACGCCCATTGGCCTCACGCTCGAGGCGGATGATGGTCTGCGGGTTCACAGATTGCGCCCATGCGGGCAGCGCCATGCAGGCCAGCAGCAGGATCGCACGCATTCACGCCACTCGTTTTTTGACCGCCGCAACCACCGCTGCGGGCGTGATGCCAAAATGCTCGAACAGCTTATCGGCCGGGGCGGAGGCGCCGAAGCCGGTCATGCCAATGAAGATCCCATCGGCGCCGATCAGGCTGTCCCAGCCGAAGCCCATCGCGGCCTCGATGCCCACCCGCGGCGCAGCGCCCAGGGTTTCGGCCTGATATTCGGCGCTTTGTTGGGCGAAAAGCTCCCAGCAGGGCAATGAGACGACAGCGACAGCGATGCCCTCCTCGCGCAGCAGCGCCTGGGCTGTCATCGCCAACGAGACCTCGCTGCCGGTGGCGATCAGCGTGGCCTGGCGGGCGCCATCGGCTTCGGCGATCACATAGCCGCCGCGGGCAGAGCGATTCTCGCCGGCATCGCTGCGCAGCGCGGGCAGGGCCTGACGGCTGAGCGCCAGCACCGATGGGCCATCGGCGCGGCGCAGCGCCATTTCCCAGCATTCCGCCGTTTCCATCGCATCCGCCGGGCGGAAGACGAAGGTATTGGGCATGCAGCGCAGCGAGGCCAGGATTTCGACCGGCTGATGCGTCGGCCCATCCTCGCCCAGGCCAATGCTGTCATGCGTCAGCACATGAATGGCGCGGGTGCGCATCAGCGCGGCCAGGCGCAGCGAGGGCCGCAGGTAATCGGCAAAGATGAGGAAGGTGCCGGAATACGGGATGATACCGCCATGCAGCGCCATGCCGTTCATCGCGGCGGCCATGCCATGCTCGCGCACGCCCCAATGAATGTAGCGCCCGGCATAATCACCCGGGCGCATGGCCGGGATGCCCTTCACATCGGTGTTGTTCGAGCCGGTGAGGTCGGCCGAGCCGCCGATCATCTCGGGCACCGAGGGCACCAGCGCGCTCAGCGCCTGCTGGCTGGCGATGCGGGTGCCGATTTTGGGTTTGCTCTCTGCAATCGCAGCGCGATGGGCGTTGAGCGCATCGGCCCAGCCCTCGGGCAGGCGCCCGGCCATGGCGCGTTCGAATTCGGCCTTTTGCGGGTGGCGGGCGAGGCGTTTCAGCCAGGAACGTCGGGCGCCGCCGCCGCGGCTGCCGGCCTTTTCCCAGGCAGCCTTGATGTCTTCGGGGATCTCGAAGGGCGGGTGGGTCCAGCCCATGGCCGCGCGCGCGCCGGCGATTTCCTCAGCCCCCAGCGGTGCGCCGTGGCTGCCCGCCGTGCCGGCCTTCTTGGGAGCGGCAAAGCCGATGATGGTGCGGCAGGCGATCAGCGTCGGCTTACGGCTGCGCAGCGCAAAGCCCATGGCGCCCAGCAGTGCCGAGGGGCTATGGCCATTCACCCGCTTTACCGCCCAGCCATAGGCCTGGAAGCGCTTCAGAACGTCCTCGGTGAAGGACAAATCGGTGCCGCCATCGATGGAAATGCCGTTATCGTCCCACAGCACGCAGAGCTTATCGAGGCGGTAATGGCCGGCCAGCGAGGCCGCCTCGTGCGAAATCCCCTCCTGCAGGTCACCATCGGAGGCGATGACCCAGGTGCGGTGATCGACCAGGGATTTGCCGAAGCGCGCCGCCAGATGCCGCTCGGCCAGGGCCATGCCCACGGCGGTGGAAATGCCCTGGCCCAGCGGCCCCGTGGTCATTTCAATGGCCGGATGCTCGCCACGCTCTGGGTGGCCGGCGGTCACGCTGTGGAGCTGGCGGAAATTGCGGATGTCGTCCATCGACATGCCGGCATGCCCGCTCAGGTGCAGCAGCGAATAAAGCAGCATGGAGCCATGCCCGGCCGAGAGCACGAAACGGTCGCGATCCGGCCAGGTGGGGTCGGCTGCGTCGTATTTCAGCATGCGTGACCACAGCGCGGTGGCGGCATCGGCCATGCCCATCGGCATGCCCGGATGGCCGGAATTGGCCTTTTGCACCGCATCCATGGCCAGGACCCGGATGGCATCGGCCATCCGTCTCTCCTCGGTCACCGGCAGCGCGAGTAGCGCGGCCTGTGCGGCCAGGGCGGGGTTGGAATCGGAGATGGGTGCGGTGCTGGCCAAAATCGGTTCTCGCTGGGACGTGCGGTTTGTCTAGCGGCGGGGGGCGTTGGGGGCAATGCCGAGGGGGCAGAGCCGCCATGCTGGCTGGTTCCAACTGATGATTTGCGGCGGCAGTCACCTCTGACATAACAGGGCGATGAGACAAGCCATCCTCCACCGTGTTCCCATGCGCCACCCAGGCGACGTCTCCGGCGTCGAGGCGCTTTTCGATGCCGGCCTGCCCCCTGGTCAGGTCGTGGCCATCCTGGGCAAGACCGAGGGCAATGGCTGCGTGAATGATTTTACCCGCGCCTATGCGGTGCAGGCGCTGCAACACATGCTGGCGCGCCGCGGCGGCCGGCCGGATGTGGCCATGGTGATGTCTGGCGGCACCGAGGGCGGGCTTTCGCCACATTTTCTGGTATTTGCGGTGGGCGAGGGGCCGGCGGTGGCGGGCGGGCGCCTGGCCATGGGCGCGGGTTTTACCCGTGAATTCCGGCCCGAGGAGATGGGCCGCATGGCGCAGGTGGAGGCCACGGCGGCGGCAGTGCGCACTGCCATCGCCGAGGCCGGCATCACCGAGGTGCATTACGTCCAGGTCAAATGCCCGCTATTGACCTCCGAGCGCATCGCCGATGCCCTGGCCCGTGGCGAGACGGTGGCGACGCATGACACCTATCATTCCATGGGCCTCTCGCGCGGCGCCTCGGCGCTGGGCGTGGCGCTGGCCCTGGGCGAGGTGGCGAGCGTGACGGATGCCGATATCGGTGCTGACACGGCCAAATTCTCCGGCGTGGCCAGCGCCTCGGCTGGGGTGGAATTGCTCTGCAACGAAATTCTGGTGCTGGGCAATTCGCCGCATTGGGGCGGGAATCTGCGAATTTCCCATGCGGTGATGCGCGATGGCATTGATTTTCCGGCCGTGCAGGCCGCTTTGCGTGATGCAGGCTTTGCTGCCCAGGGCCAGCTTTCCCCCGAGGATGAGGCGCGGGTGCTGGCCGTGCTGGCCAAGGCCGAGCCCTCCACCACCGGCCGCATCCGCGGTGCCAGGCACATCATGAATGATGACAGCGACATCAACGCCACCCGCCACGCCCGCGCCCTGGTGGGCGGGGTGATCGCAGCGGCGGTGGGGCGGACGGAGCTTTTCGTCTCCGGCGGCGCGGAGCATCAGGGGCCGGATGGCGGCGGGCCTGTTGCCGTGATCGCCAAGGTTCTAGGCTAGCGGCATGCTCCCTTTCCACTCTCTCTATCGCCACGGTTTTGTCAGGGCAGCGCTCTGCGCCCCGGTGCTGGCGCTGGCCCATCCGCGCGCCAATGCAGAGGCCACCATCGCCATGGCGCGCGAGGCGGCGGGTGATGGCGCGGGCCTGGTGCTGTTCCCCGAAATGGGCCTCTGCGGCTATTCCACCGAGGATCTGCTGCTGCAGGCCGCCATGCTGGAAGCGGTGGAGGCGGCGGTGGCTCGCGTGGCGGAAGCCACTGCTGATCTGCGGCCGCTGATCATGCTGGGCGCGCCGCTGCGGCTTGGGCATTCGGTGTTCAACTGCGCCGTGGTGCTGCATCGCGGTCGGGTGCTGGGCGTGGTGCCGAAAACCTTCCTGCCGAATTACCGGGAATTCTACGAAAAGCGGCAGATCGCCCCGGCCGCCGCCGCCCCGGCACGGGAGATCAGGCTGGCTGGCCAGATGGCGCCCTTTGGCACGGATCTGATTTTTGCCGCGCGTGATGTGGCTGATTTCATTGCCCATGTGGAGATCTGCGAGGATCTCTGGGCGCCGGTGCCGCCCTCCATTGCTGGCGCTTTGGCCGGTGCCACGGTGCTGTGCAACATGTCCGGCTCGCCCATCACGGTGGCCAAGGGCGAGGACCGGCGGGTGCTCTGCGATGCGCAATCCCGCCGTGCCATCGCGGCCTATCTCTACACCGCCGCCGGGCAGGGCGAATCCACCACCGATCTGGCTTGGGATGGCCATCTGCAAGCCTTTGAATATGGTGAAGAATTGGGCCAGAGCAGCCGCTTCGCCGATGGCCCGCAAATGCTGAGCGTGGATATTGATGTCGAGCGTCTGGCGCAGGAGCGCAGGCGTGTGGGCACCTTTCGCGATGGCGCCATGGCCGCGCCGGCTGCCTTTCGCACGGTTGAATTCACCCTCGACCCGCCGGCGGAGGAATTGCCGCTGCGCCGCCTCATCCCGCGCTTTCCGTATGTGCCAGATGCCCCCTCGCGGCTGGACCAGGATTGCTTCGAGACCTGGAATATTCAGGTGGCCGGCCTGCTCACCCGGCTGCGGGCGACGGGGTTGCAGAAGCTGGTCATCGGCGTCTCCGGTGGGCTCGATTCGACCCAGGCCTTGATCGTGGCGGCGCGCACCATGGATCGGCTGGGCCTGCCGCGACACAACATCATCGGCGTCACCATGCCGGGCTTTGCCACCTCGGCGGGCACGAAATCCAGCGCCTGGGCGCTGATGCGCGGCCTGGGCGTGGATGCGCGCGAGGTGGATATCCGCCCACTCTGCACGCAAATGCTCTTGGATCTCGGCCATCCTGGCCCGCCGGTTTATGACGTGACCTTCGAGAATGTGCAGGCGGGCTTGCGGACGGATTATCTGTTCCGCCTGGCCAATCACTCTGGCGGCCTGGTGGTGGGCACGGGTGATTTGTCAGAGGCGGCGCTGGGCTGGTGCACCTATGGCGTGGGCGACCATATGTCGCATTACAACGTGAATGCATCTCTGCCCAAGACACTGATTCAGCACATGATTCGTTGGGCTATCGCCACTTCCCAATATGATGCCTCGGTGGGTGAGGCGCTGGAAACCATCCTGGCCACCGAAATCAGCCCTGAACTGGTGCCGCCCGATGCGGTGACGGGTGCGGTGCAAAGCACCCAAGCCGTTATTGGGCCTTATGAGCTGCAGGATTTTCATCTCTTCTACACGCTCCGCTGGGGCTTCCGGCCCTCCAAGGTGGCGTTTCTGGCGCTGAGCGCCTGGGGGGAACGCGAGCGTGGCGCATGGCCCCCCGGTGTCACCGAGCAGAACGCCTATCCGCTGCCGGAGATCAAGAAATGGCTGGCGGTGTTCCTGCGGCGGTTTTTTGCCACCAGCCAGTTCAAGCGCAGCGCGGTGCCGAATGGGCCGAAGATTTCTTCCGGCGGCTCGCTGAGCCCGCGCGGCGATTGGCGCGCACCTTCGGATTCGCTGGCCGATGCCTGGCTGGAGGAATTGGCCAAGGCGGTGCCTTGATGCGCGGCGGGCCTATTCGGCCCGAATGCCGAGCCTGCGGATCAGCGGCAGAATGACGTCGCGCTGCTCGCGCAGCAGGGCGGCGAAGGCATCGGGCCCGCGCGGCTCGGGTTCCAGGCCAATCTGTTCTAGCTTTTCGCGCACCGCGGGCATGGCCAGGATTGCGGTGAGCTCCGTGACCAGCCGCTCCACGATGGGGGCGGGGATATTGGCTGGCCCCATGATGCCGTTCCAGCCGCCAATGCCATAGCCAGGCAGCCCGGCCGCCTCGGCCAGGGTGGGCAGGCCGGGTAGCAAATTGGTGAGGCGCGGCAGGCTATGCCCCAAAGCACGCAGCGCGCCCTGGCGCACCAGCGACCAGGCGCCGGCCGGGGTTTCTATGGCATAATCAACCGTGCCGCTCATCAGCGCGGCCATGGCGGCGGTGCTGCCCTGGAAGGGGACATGCAGCGTGTCCAGCTCGGCGCGGGCATTGAACACCGCTGTCACCAAATGCTGTGAGCCGCCCACGCCAGAGGAGGCGAAGCTATATTTTCCCGGATTGGCGCGCAGAAGGTCCACGAATTCGCGCGCATTGGCGGCGGGGAACTGGCTGCGCACCACGAGAATATAGGGCGAGATGCCAAGGCCCAGGATGGGGGTGAAATCACGCTCCGGGTCATAGGGCGTGCGCTGCACCATGGGCACGAAGGTGATCGGCCCGCCCGAGGCGGAGAGCAGGGTATAGCCATCGCCAGGGGATTTCGCGACGGCATCGGCCCCGATCGTGCCGCCGGCGCCAGGGCGGTTCTCCGGCACAACGGTCTGGCCCAGGCGCTCGCCCAGATGCTGCGCAATCAGCCGGCCGATCAGGTCAGTGGCTTGGCCGGGCGGCCATGGAATGACCATGCGCAATGGCCGGTTGGGCCAGGCGGCTTGGGCAAAACCAGGGCGCGCCAGCGCAATGGCGGGCAGGGCGAGGGCCGTGCGGCGGTTGAACATGGCTTTGTCCTTGGACGGTGTTGTTTTGCCGGATGCTGAACCATCCTTGCGTTATTGGCCACTGGTTAAAAGAAGGGCCGCTGAGCCCTGGCACGGCTTTGCAGTCTCGCAGTTTGAGGCTCTAGGCAGCCCAGAAATCCCTGCCTACACTCCCCGATGAAAGCGCTTTCGCGCATCGCTGAGAGTCAAAAATCCATCCACGTCTTGGATGGATGCAGGGTGAGGAAACGAAAAATGGCCATCAGTCCCGCGGGCGGGTCGCGCCCGTCCCATGCATGCCGCTCACCGGAGGTTCGCGCCGGTGAATAGTTTTCATGCCCTGAAGGATCGCATCGCGATCGTGGGTGTCGGCAATACGCCCTATGGCAATTTTCCCGAGATCGATGATTACGGGTTGGGTGCGCGCGCCTTCCGCAATGCCGTTGAGGATTGCGGCATTGAGAAGGACAAGATCGACGGCCTGCTGGTCTGCCGCGTGCCGCAATATGCCCGGATGGGCGAAATCCTGGGGCTGAACCCGCGCTGGACCATCCAGATGCCGCCGCATGGCCGCATGTCGGGCATGGCGATCATTGAGGCCGCGGCCGCGCTTGAGGCTGGGCTGTGCGATTACGCGGCGCTGATCTATGCCAATATCGGCCGCTCGCGCCGGGTGAATTATGGTGGCGAGGAAAGCCCCGGCGTGTGGGACCCCTGGGGCTTCACCTCCCCAGGTGCGGCGCATGCCATGATGTTCCAGCGCCACAGCGCGCTCTATGGCACCACCACGCGGCAATTGGCCGAGGTGTCGGTGGCGTTTCGCCACCATGCCTGCCTGAACCCGGCCGCGGTGATGAAGCAGCCCATCACGATCGATGATCACGAGGCGGCGCGGCCGATCACCGAGCCGCTGCGGCTGCTCGATTATTGCCTGATCAATGATGGTGCCGTGTGCATCATCATGACCACCAAGGAGCGGGCGCGGGACCTGAAGAAGAAGCCGGTGATGATCTCCGGCATCGGTGCCCGCGAGGCCTATACCACCAGTTCCATCGGCAATTTCGATTTGAACTTCTGGTATGACGAAATGCGTGACGTCGCCTCCCAGGCCTATGGCATGGCTGGCGTTGGGCCCGCCGATGTCGATGCGCTGATGTGCTATGACAATTTCAGCCCCACCGTGCTGTTCAGCCTCGAAGGCCTTGGGTTTTGCAAGCAGGGCGAGTCCGGCAGCTTTGTGGAGGGCGGCACGCTTAAGCTGGGTGGCAAGCTGCCAACCAACACCGATGGTGGCCATCTCTCCAATTCCTACATGCAGGGCTGGGCCCTCAATATCGAGGCGGTGCGCCAGATCCGCGGCGAATGCGAGGCCCGCCAGGTGAAGAATGCCCAGGTGGTCCAGTATTGCGGCGCGACGCCTTGCTCGCGCTCGATCATCTATACGCCAGGTTGAAGGAGCTTCCGATGCAAACCGCCATCGCTGCCAAGCCGCGCCCGAAGATTGACAATGTCTCCCGGGGTTTTTGGGACAATGCCCGTGCCGGCAAGCTCTCCATCCAGGCCTGCCGGGCCTGTGGCCATTCGCATTTTCCCGGCTCCCCGGTCTGCCCCAAATGCCTCTCGGAGGATCAGAACTGGGCGGAGGTGTCCGGCAAGGGCAAGCTGCTCTCCTGGGTGCGCTTCCACCGCGCCTATTGGGACAGTTTTCGTGACGATCTGCCCTATCTCGTCTGCCTCGTTGGCCTCGATGAAGGGCCGCTGCTGGTGAGCAACCTCGTGGGAGTTGAGCCCGAGCAGATCACCATCGGCGCCGCGGTCGAGGTGGTCTTCGAGAAGGTGGATGATGAATTGACGCTGCCTAAATTCCGAATCTGCGACTGACAGGCCCAAGCAAGGCGCGGGACAGCGCCGGGGCTACAAAGGGAGAAGATCAATGAAGCGCTTCATTCTGATGGTGGCCCTGTTGCTGGGCCTGGCCGTGCCGGGTGCTGGCATCGCGCAGGACCGTGCCACCACGCTGCGTGTGGTGGTGCATGCCAATCTGCAGATTCTTGATCCGGTCTGGACCACCGCCTTCATCACCAATCGCCACGCCTATCTGATCTACGACACACTCTACGCCATGAATTCGCGCTTCGAGCCGTTGCCGCAAATGGCCGAGGGGCACGAGGTGCTGGAAAATGGCCTCGTCTACCGCATCACATTGCGCGAAGGACTTCGCTTCCATGATGGCTCGCCGGTGCGGGCGGCGGATGCCGTGGCCTCGCTGCGGCGCTGGATGGCGCGCGACGCGATGGGCCAGCGCATGGGCTCGGTGACGAGCGCCATCGAAGCCACCGATGAGCGGACCTTCGAGATCCGGCTGCGCGAGCTTTGGGGCTTGGTGATCGAAACCCTGGCCAAAGCCTCCACCCCCGCCTTCATCATGCCTGAGCGCATTGCGATGACGCCGCCCAATACGCAGGTAACGGAGACGATCGGCTCAGGCCCCTTCATCTTCGTGCGCGATGAGTGGCGGCCGGGCAACCGCGTTGTCTATCGCCGCAACCCCGATTACGTGCCGCGGGCCGAGCCGGCCGATTATATGTCCGGCGGCAAGCGGCCGCTGATGGAGCGCATCGAGTGGCTCTATATCCCCGACCAGAACACCGCGCTGGCGGCGCTGAATGCCGGTGAGATCGACTATTACGAGGCGCCGCCGCTGGATTTCATCGCCAGCATGGAGCGCAACCGCAATATCCGCATCGTCAATATCGACACGCTCGGCACCCAGGGGCTGATCCGGCCGAACCACCTCTTCCCGCCCTTCAATGACCCGCGGGCGCGCCAGGCGCTGGCGCATCTGGTGCGGCAGGAAGACTATATGCGGGTCGTCGTCGGCAATCCCCGCCTCTATCAGAATTTCTGCGGCGCCTTTTTCCAATGCGGCTCGGGCAATGACACCGCCGTGGGCAGCGAGGCCTTCATGCGGCCCAATATCGACCGCGCGCGGGAATTGCTGCGCGAGGCCGGCTATAATGGCGAGCGCATCGTGGTGATGCAGCCCACCGACCGGGCGCAGTACAATGCCGCCACCATGGTGTTGGTGCAGAGCCTGCGCCGGGCGGGCGTGAATGTGGATGTCCAGGCGATGGATTGGAGCACGCTGCTCTCGCGCCGGGCCAGCCGCAACCCGCCGGAGCAGGGCGGCTATCACCTCTTCATCACCACCCATGGCGGGCCGGATACCGCAGCACCGGTCTCAAACATCTGGTTCAACTCGCGCTGTGAGCGGGCCAATCCCGGCTGGGCCTGCGACATGGAACTCGACGCCATGGTGGCCGATTGGGCACGGGAGGCCGACCCTGCCGCCCGACGTCCCATCTTGGAGCGCATCCACCGCCGTGCCTGGGAATCGCTGCCCTATATCCCCTATGGCCAATACACCCAGCCCATCGCGGTGCGGGCCAATGTGCAGGGGATCGTGGCGGCAGGCATGCCGGTCTACTGGAACATCGAGAAGCGCTGAACGATCATGTGGTCCTATGTCACGCGCCGGATTTTGGCGACCATTCCGGTCCTCGGCGTGGTGGCCATTGTCGTCTTCCTGCTGCTGCGGCTCAGCCCGGGTGACCCGGCGGCCATCATCGCTGGCGACAATGCCTCGCTGGAAGATATCGCGATGATCCGCGAGCAATTGGGTCTCGATCGGCCATTGCTGCAGCAATTCATCCTCTGGGCGATGCAGTTGCTGGGCGGTGACCTTGGCAATTCAATCTATCTGAGCCGGCCGGTGCTGGGGCTGATCGTGGAGCGGGTTGAACCCACTGTGGCTCTGGCGTTGACCACCATGGTCTTCGCCATGCTGCTGGCCATCCCCATGGGTGTGCTGGCGGCGTGGCGGGCGGGGTCATGGGTGGATCAGACCATCATGGCGCTGTCGGTGCTGGCTTTCTCGGTGCCGGTGTTTCTCATCGGCTATGGTCTGGTGATCGGGCTGTCGCTCGAACTTGAGTGGTTGCCTGTGCAAGGCTTTGTCAGCTTCGCTGAGGACCCCATGCGCTTCGCGTCGCATCTGGTGCTGCCGACAGTCACCTTGGGGCTGGTCTATATGGCGCTGCTCGCCCGCATCACCCGCGCGACGATGCTGGAGACGCTCAATGAGGATTTCATCCGCACCGCCCGCGCCAAGGGGCTGGCGGAGCCGCGGGTGCTGCTGCTGCACGCACTCAAAAGCGCCGCCGTGCCGATTGTCACGACGATAGGCACCGGCCTCGCATTGCTGATTGGCGGCGTTGTCGTCACCGAAAGTGTCTTCGCCATTCCAGGCATTGGCCGGCTGACGATCGAGGCCGTGCTGCAGCGCGATTATCCCATTATCCAGGGCGTCATTCTGGTGATCGCCACCGTCTATGTGCTGGTCAATCTGGCGATTGACCTCGCCTATCCGCTGCTCGACCCGAGGATCAGGTTCTGATGAGCGCGACCCTCACCGCGGCCCCGCCGCGCAAGCCGGCGAGCCTGCTGCGGCGCATGCGGCGCTACCCACTGCCCACCTTCGGCGCGCTCATGCTCATCGCCCTGGTGGCGACGGCGCTGGCCGCGCCATGGATCACCACGCATGACCCATTCGAGATGAATGTGGTCGACCGGCTGCAGCCGCCCAATGAGGAATACTGGTTCGGCACGGATGCCTATGGGCGCGACCTGTTCAGCCGCACGCTGCATGGTGGGCGGGTGTCGCTCGCCATCGGCATAGCCGTGGCTGTTGCGAGCACATTGATCGGCCTGCTCATCGGTGTGGTGGCCGGCTATTTCCGGCTGGCTGATGCCATATTGATGCGGGTGATGGATGGGCTGATGGCCATTCCCGGCATTCTGCTTGCCATCGCGCTCATGTCGCTCACCCGGGCCAGCGTCGGGGTGGTTATTATCGCCATCACCATCCCGGAAATTCCACGCGTGGTGCGCCTGGTGCGGGCGGTGGTGCTGACGGTGCGCGAGCAGGTCTATATCGAGGCAGCAACGGCCATTGGCACCCGTTTTCCCCGCCTCATGCTCAAGCACATCCTGCCCAATACCCTGGCCCCGCTGACCGTGCAGGCGACCTATATCGCCGCCTCCGCCGTGCTGGTGGAATCCTATTTGAGTTTCCTGGGTGTCGGCACGCCGCCGGAGGTGCCGAGTTGGGGGAACATCATCGCCGAGGGGCGGCTTTATGTGCAGATCGCCTTCTGGAACATCCTCTTCCCCAGCGTCTTCCTGGCGCTGATGGTGCTCTCCATCAATATCCTCGGCGATGGCCTGCGCGATATGCTGGACCCGCGCCTGGCGCGGCGGCTGTGATGGCGGAGGTGGTTCTCGCCGTTGAGGGGCTGCGCACCGAATTCGCCACCGGCGAGGGGGCGCCCATTGTCGCGGTGGATGATCTCTCCTTCACCGTGCGCCGTGGCGAGACGCTATGCATCGTGGGCGAATCCGGTTGTGGCAAGAGCCTCACCGCGCTGTCCATCCTGCGGCTGCTGCCGCGCCCCTATGGGCGGATCGGCGCCGGCCGGGTGCTGCTCGACAATCAGGACCTGGCGCGGATCAGCGATGCGGAAATGCGCGGTATTCGCGGCCGCGCGATCTCGATGATTTTCCAGGAGCCCATGAGCAGCCTGAACCCGGTGCTGACCATTGGCCGGCAAATCGCCGAGACGGTGATGGTGCATGAGGGGCTCGCCTGGGATGCCTGCATGGCGCGCGCGCTGGAGATGCTGCGCCAGGTGCGCATTCCGGAGCCCGAGCGCCGCCTGCATGAATACCCGCACCAACTCTCCGGCGGCATGCGGCAGCGCATCATGATCGCCATGGCCCTCGCCTGCCGCCCCCGCCTGCTGCTGGCCGATGAGCCGACCACCGCACTCGATGTGACCATCCAGGCGCAGATTCTCGACCTGATCCGGGAGTTACAGGAGCAGACCGGCACGGCGGTGATTCTGATCACCCATGACCTGGGCGTGGTGGCGGAAATGGCCGAGCGCGTGCTCGTCATGTATTCCGGCCACAAGGTGGAGGAAGGCAGTGTCGAGGAAATTTTCGACGCGCCAACCCACCCCTATACCCGTGGTCTGATGGCGGCCATGCCGCATTTGAGCGGCGGGCAGGGGCATCGGGGCCGGCTGAACGAAATTGCCGGCGTGGTGCCGGCGCTCAATGCCCGCCCGCCCGGCTGTGCCTTTGCGCCGCGCTGCGATCTCGTCACCGATCAATGCCGCATCAGCGCGCCGCCCATTACCAGCGTGGGTGGCACCCATTCGGTGGCCTGCTGGGTGACCGCTGGCCAGGAGGCAGGGGTATGACGCCGGTTCTGCAAGTCGAAGGACTGGTCAAGCATTACGGCATTCGTGGTGGCCTCTTTGGGCGCACCGTCGGCCATGTGCGGGCGGTGGATGGCGTCAGCTTCAGCATTGCACCGGGGGAGACTTTGGGCCTGGTGGGCGAGAGCGGCTGCGGCAAATCCACCGTGGGCAAATCCGTGCTGCGCCTGGTGGAGCCCAGCGCCGGGCAGATCATCCTCGAGGGCGAGGACATCACCGCACTCGACCGCGCGGCGATGATCGCCAAGCGCCGGCGCATGCAGGTCATCTTCCAGGACCCCTATTCCTCGCTCAATCCGCGCATGACCGCGGGGGATATCGTGCAGGAGCCCCTGATCAATTTCGCCATTGGCAGCCGGGCCGAGCAACAGGAGCGCGTGGCCGCACTCTTCGCCCGTGTCGGGCTGCGGGCGGACCAGCGGGGCAATTACCCGCATGAATTCTCTGGCGGCCAGCGCCAGCGCCTCGGCATCGCCCGTGCGCTGGCGCTGGGCCCTAGCATTATCATTGGCGATGAGCCGGTCTCCGCCCTTGATGTTTCGGTGCAGGCGCAGGTCATCAATCTGATGGTTGATCTGCAGGAGGAGCTGAAACTCAGCTACCTCTTTGTGGCGCATGATTTGGGCGTGGTGGAGCATATCAGCCATCGCGTGGCGGTGATGTATCTGGGCAAGATCGTGGAGATCGCGCCGCGCCAATCGCTTTTCCAAGCACCGCGCCATCCTTATTCGGAGGCGCTGCTGGCGGCGGTTCCCGTTGCCCATCCGCGGCTGCGGCGCAAGCGCGTGGTGCTCCGCGGCGATGTGCCCAGCCCGATCAATCCTCCACCGGGTTGTCGCTTCCACACACGCTGCCCGATTGCCGTGGCCAGGTGCCGCGAGGCTGAGCCGCCCTTGCTGGCAGACGCTTCCGGCCATGCCGTGGCCTGCCATCTTCGGGCCCCGGCGTGAGCATAGCGGCGCGGCCGAAGGTGCGGCTGGAGGAGGTGGCGCGGATGGCGGGGGTCTCCGCGGCCACCGTCTCCCGCGCGCTCAATACCCCAGGCCTCGTCAGCCCGGAATTGCGGGCTAGGGTGGACAGTGCCGCCCGGACACTCGGTTATGTTGCGCATGGTGCGGCCCGGGCGCTGGCCTCGCGCCGCTCGCGCGTGCTGGGCGCTGTGGTCCCCACCCTCGCCAATACCATCTTCTCCGAGGCGATCAGCGCCTTCCAGCACCGGCTGGAGGCCGATGGCTACACCATGCTGCTGGCCACCTTCGAGTATGATGAGGCGGTCGAGTACCGCAATGTGCGCACCATGGTGGAGCGTGGTGTGGATGGCCTCATGCTGGTTGGCGTGTCGCATGGCAAGGCGCTTTATGATTTGCTGGAGGCCTCCGGCACCCCCTTCGTGCAGACCTGGGCGCCGCCCAAAGCCAGCCCATACCCCACCATCGGCTACGACAATGCGGCGCTGGCCCGGATTGTGGTGGACCATTTGGTCGGGCTGGGGCATCGCGATATTGGCGTGATCGCCGGGTTGACCGGACATAATGACCGGGTGCGCGCGCGCATCGCCGGCATCAGGGCCGCGATGCGCCGCCATCGCCTTCCGCTGCGGGCGGAGCGGGTTGTCTATACCAGCTACCGGATCGATGCGGTGCGCGCCGCCTTCCGTGAGATGCAACAGCGCGGCCCCATGCCCACGGCGCTGGCGGCCAATAATGATATCGTGGCGCTGGGCCTGCTGCTTGAGGCGCAGGCGCAGCGCATTCGCGTGCCGCGGCAACTCTCCATTGTCGGTGTCGGCGATCTGGAGATGGCCGGGCATCTCCATCCACCGCTCACCACCATCCGCACCCCCAAGCGTAGCATTGGCAGCCTGGCCGCCGAATACCTGCTGGCCCGTGTTGGCGATCGCCCGATTGGCCTGCCGCCTGAACTCCCATTGGAACTCGTGGTGCGCGGCACCACTGCGCCACCCCACCGCAAGGACTAGACCGAATGACCAATCCTCAGACCCCCGGCCCGCTGCCCCGCCAGGATGCGGCCCACCTGCCCGGCATGCTCGCCGGGATTCGGGTCATCGAGGTGGCGGATGAGACGGGCGAATATGTCGGCCTCACTTTGGCCGGCTTGGGTGCGGATGTGGTCAAGGTCGAGGCGCCGTCAGGCTCGCCCACGCGGCATATCGGGCCCTTCCTCAATGATGAGCCAGGGGGCGAGCGCTCGCTGCATTTCTGGAACTACAATCGTGGCAAGCGCTCGGTGATGCTGGATTTGCAGACGCCGTCCGGCATCGCGGATTTCCGCAGGCTGCTCGCCTCGGCCGATATCCTGCTCGATGCCAGCAGCGGCGCCGTGGCGCGCGCCTTGGGTGTGGAGCCCGGTGCCATCGCCGGGCTCTTTCCCGGCCTGATCACCACCCGCATCACGCCTTTCGGCGATGTGGGGCCATGGAAGGACCACAAGGCGTCGGATCTGGTGCATCTCGCGCTTGGCGGCATCATGATGAATTGCGGCTATGACCCTGATCCGGCGCGGCATTACGATATGCCACCCATCGCGCCGCAGCTCTGGCACGCCTATCACATCGCCGGCGATCAGGCGGTGGTCGGCATCATCGCCGCCCTGACGCACCGCCTGCACACCAGCGAAGGCCAGGATATCAGCGTCGCCATCCATGACGCTGTGTCGAAGAACACCGAGCTGGATGTGATGTCCTGGGTGATGCGGCACGCGCCGCTCTACCGACAGACCTGCCGCCACGCGATCGAGAACCCCACCCATGTGCCCTCCATTGGCCATACCAAGGATGGCCGCTGGTATATCGCCACCGGCGTCTCGGTACGCGATCAGACGAACCTCGTGCCCTTCCTCGCCAAATACGGGATGCAGGCTGATCTGGCCTTGCCGAGTGCGGAGGCGGATACCAAGGCGCGCAACGTCCCCGGCTCGGGCGCCAATGACGAGAGCAAGGCGCATGTGCTGGAAATCGTCCAGCGCTTCATCCGCGCCCATCGCTATGACAGCATGCCCTGGCGTGAGGCGCAGGATGCCGGGCTGCTCTGGGCGCCGCTGCGCAAGCCACAGGAGAATGTGGCGGATGTGCATTGGCAAACCCGCGGTACCTTCGCCGAGGTCGAACACCCCGAGCACGGCCGCAGCTTCCATTATCCGGTGAGCCGCTGGCTTTCGACTGGAACGAGTTGGCAGACCGGCCGCCGTGCCCCCCTGTTGGGCGAGGATACAACCGCCGTGATGGGCGCGCTGGAACCCCGCCCAAGGCTGACCCAGCCGGCCAGGCCGCGCGCCGCCACACCCGCCCGGCTTTCCCCCCTGAACAAGCCGTTTCCATTGCAAGGCGTGCGGATCTTTGATTTCTCCTGGTTCCTGGCCTCGGCCGGGGGAACCCGCTTTGCCGCAGCGCTGGGCGCCGAGGTCATCAAGGTGGAGTGGAAGGACAATCCCGATACCCGCCTTGCCGCCATGTCGCCGGTGGGTGGGCGTGCGGCCCGCAGGGCGGCAACCGGCCCGCTCAAGGGCGTGACCGATGCCGATATGGGCGGGCAGTTCAACAACAAGAATTCCGGCAAGAGCGGTATGTCGCTCAATATCCGCCACCCCAAGGGGCTGGAGATCGCGCGGCGGCTGATCGCGCAATCCGATGTGGTGGCCGAGGGCTTCTCGCCTGGCGTGCTGCAGCGCCTGGGCCTGGGCTATGACGTGCTGAAATCGCTGCGGCCGGACATCATTTACATTCAGCAATCGGGCATGGGCGGCGTGGGCAGTTATGGGCGTTTCCGCACCATTGGCCCTGTTGCCGCGGCATTCGCCGGCACTTCCGAAATGTCGGGCATGCCCGAGCCGGCTATGCCGGCCGGTTGGGGCTATTCCTTCCTTGATTGGATTGGCGCCTATAGTTTTGCCACCGGTATTATGGGCGCGCTGTTCCATCGCGACCGCACCGGGCAGGGGCAATGGATCGATTCCTCACAATGCGAGTCCGGGATTTTTCTCGGCGGCGTTCCGGTGCTCGACTGGTCTGCCAATGGGCGCATCTGGTCGCGCATCGGCAACCGTTCACCCTATAAGCCGGCCGCGCCGCATGGCGCATATCGTTGCGATGGCACTGATCGTTGGATTGCCATCGCCGTCTTTAATGACGCCGAGTGGCAGGCACTGGCCCGGGTGGCGCAGCGGCCAGGCTGGCTGAGCGACCCGCGCTTTGCCACCCTGCAAAGCCGCCTGCTGCACCACGATGCCCTGGATGCGGCCGTCACCGAATGGACCCAGAGCCAGGATGCCTATGCCTGCATGGATGCCTTGCAGAAGGCGGGTATTGCCGCCGGCGTCTGCCAAAATGCCGAGGACCGGGTTGAGCATGACCCACAACTCGCCGCGCTCAACTGGTTCACCGAAGTGACAGGCACGAAGATCGGCCAATGGCCTGTCACCGAATTGCCGATGAAGCTCTCCGCCACCCCGCCCTATAGCGGCGGCATCATTGATCGCGGCGCGCCGGGCTATGGCGAGGATAATGCCCGCATCCTGGGCGAGATGCTGGGCTATTCCGCCGCCGAGGTCGCCGCCCTCGCCGCTGAAGGCGTGATCTGACATGGCCGTTGGCGCGCCCGGCCCGGCGGATGTGGTGTTCATCGGCGATATCCACCGCCAATGGCACCATATCATGCGCGGCCTGGCGCAATTGCCGCGGCTGCCGCATGCGGCCGTGCTGCTGGGCGATATTGAATGTGATCGCCCGCTGGATGAGGTGGCGGCACCGCTGCTCGATGCCGGCATTGCCGTGCACTGGATCTGCGGCAATCACGATTATGATGGCGGCCCCGAGATGTGGGCCAATCTGAGCGATCCGGCGCGCAACCCGCGCACCCATGCCGGCCGGCTGAATGGCTGCGTGCGCGAGATTGGCGGGCTGCGTATCGCCGGCCTGAGTGGCACCTTTCGCCGCCGGGTGTGGGAGCCGCCGCATCCGCGCCGCCTGCATTCGCGCGATGAATTGGCCGATGACGTGGCCAGCCTGGGCGATGACTGGACCCAGGCGCAGCGCGAGGCGATGGCCCATGCCCTCGCCGCCATGGCCATCTGGCCCGAGGATTACGATGCCCTGGCGGGGCTGCGCGCCGATGTGCTGGTGACGCATGAGGCGCCATCAAGCCACCCGCAGGGTGCCGCCATGCTCGATGATCTGGCCCGCATGATGGGTGCGCGCCTCGTCATCCATGGCCATCACCATGTCTGCTACCGCGCCCGCTCCGAGGATGGCCTGCATGTGCAGGGCGTGGGGGCCGGATGGGCCATGGGCGTGGATGGCGCCCCCTGGTGGCCCGGTGAAGCAAATCGCTGGCTTGGGGCATTGCCACGGCCCTGGCAGCAAGCCTGAGGAACGGGGAAACACAGATGCGCATCACGGATTTACAGGGCAAGGCGGTTCTCGTCACAGGGGCTTCCACCGGCATTGGCGCGGCGGTGGCGCGCGGCTTTGCGGCGCAGGGTGCGCGCGTGGCCATTCACTGCAATGCCAGCCGCGACGCGGCCGAAGCGCTTGCTGCCGAGATTCAGGCCGCGGGCGGATCAGCCATTGTGCTGCAGGCAGATGTTCGCTCGGTGGAGGCTTGCACGACGCTGGTGCAGGATGCCCATGCCGCATTGGGCGGCCTGGATGTGCTGGTGAACAATGCCGGCGGCGTGGTGAAGCGCCACCCGCTGCGTGATATTGATGATGCGCTTTACGATGACATCGTGAACCTCAATGCGCGCTCGGTCTTCGCCTGCTCGCGTGCCGCTATCCCGCTGATGGATGCGGCCGGGGGTGGCTGCATCATCTCCACCACCTCGCTCGCGGCACGCAATGGTGGCGGCAGCAAATCAACGCTTTATGCCGCCTCGAAGGCCTTTGTCTCGAACTTCACCCGCGGCCTGGCCAAGGAGGTGGCGCGGCATGGCATCAGGGTGAATGCCATAGCACCGGGCGTGATCGGCAAGCCCAATCAGGCCAAGACGCAGCCGGCGCATCAATTGGAGGCCTCGATCAAACTGACGCCGATGCGGCGCATCGGCACGGTTGAGGAGTGTGTGGGCGCCTATCTCTTTCTGGCTTCCAGTGAGATGGCCGGCTTCATCACCGGGCAGATCATTGAGGTCAATGGCGGCCTGCAAATGCCCTG
>Ga0214917_10001218_pt1 | contig 33430 bp, 26 predicted proteins | sample LL_1208_BB_MetaG_FD_177983 | JGI IMG/M metagenome (GOLD analysis project Ga0214917, IMG submission 177983) | Freshwater microbial communities from Lake Lanier, Atlanta, Georgia, United States - LL_1208_BB | ecosystem: Environmental > Aquatic > Freshwater > Lake | place: USA: Georgia | collected... | reverse complement strand
ACCCGGACCGGCCGGTGATTCTGGGCGCGGTGCCCAACCCGCGCAATAAGGCGGTGGTGACGAGCGACAATTCGCTGCAGAACCGGCTGGTTACCCGCTCGGGCATGGGTTTTGAGATGAGCAATGATGGCGGTGATGGGGGTGGAGGAAGCGGTTCGGGCGGCAGTGATGGTGTGAACGCCTATGGCGCTGCGCCGCCGGCCGAGCAGCTTGGGGACTTGGCGGTACCCAACGCGCTGGGGGGGCAGGCTCAGCCGATGATATTGACAAAAGCGGGCAATGCCGAAGCGCTGTCAACACCAGATGCTTTATCGTCGAGCGTAGAATCCGGCGCAAGCAGTAATTATGCCCGAATGTTCGTGCAGGATTACGTTACCACGACCACTGGCCGAGGGTGGCTTAGGAGAACCACAACAACTCTGGGGGGCATTACACAAGAATTAAGACTAGGTGCGGTCCCAGGCGCTACGGGACTGACGGCTGAGCCTGAAAAACTCACCAAACCGGGCTCGCTCGGCTACCTCTCACCGACCGCTGGGACAGCAGAATCACCCAGCGCTGAGGGTCAGGCCCGCACTGATAAATTGTTTGATAATTCGTCAGGTATCTACAGTTACACTACCGGAAAACATTTTACCAGGTCTGAAAGTCATTTGGGCATAAGGGCCGGGGGCGACATTATCATTGCTGCTGGCGTTGGTCAGACTGACAATGACAAGGGAGGTGTTGGCAAAGATTTAGACCTTAGTGCGATTGGTGATATTAGGCTTTGGGCAGGTGGAAAGGTACAGCAATATGCCAAAGGTGATTCCACAAATTACTATCACGGAACACGTAAAACAACAGTGGTTGGAACAAACGAATCAATTGTTTACGGAGACAATATTTCTAGAACAGCAACCAATACTGTTACTAACGTGCCAGGAAATAGAAAAACCTACGTAGATGCCAATCAAATTACTGAGATTAATGGTGATTCGACCTCAACTACTCGCGGCAATAGTGATTCTAAAACGTTTGGAAATCGAAAAAATCACGTTGTTGGTAATTCGCAAGATATTTTTATCGGTTCTAGGCTTAATTTTAGCATGTCTGCTTCTACTAATTTTGCAATAGCCGTTCAAGTTAACTTAAACCTAACTTTTAGTTTTGCATTTAATTATGCGTTTACATTGTCTTATCATTTAGGGATCAGTAGTTCTGTCTTTTTAACTGGAAGAACTACAAATATTACAGGTTTGGATTTCAAAACTGTTGTCGGAATGGACATGAAAATCGTAGATTTTGCCTGTGATATTAAAATAAATGAGATAAAAAAAGAAGATTTAGGCGTTGAGGTAAATAACGCAATTAAAGCACGCAAGGAAAGCACTAAGGCGACGTTGGGTGACATGGAGGCAAAGGCAACAAGTTCGATAGTCGCGTTCTTGTAACGCAGGGGAAATGACGATAAAAAAAGAAAAGTTCATTTATATATTGTTTATTGCATGAAATTTCAGTTTTGAGGCAGTTTTATGCCATGTTTAAATCAATCTATACTGCCATTAGCTGAAAACAATTTCTGCAAAGCTCGGTGCGAGCAGGGCTATCTGTCTGTGGCCAAATATTGCTCGACCGTGTTGGTCGCTTGCATTCGCGGCGAGTGTAACTTGCGTTCGGTGTAACTGATGGTATATAATATAATGTGGAGTGGTATACAAAAAATATGATATAACATCAGTGTGTAAAAGTCGAAGGTATCGTGCCGCATTGGCAATGGTAAGAGAGACAGAACACCATGGTCTCCGTCAACGCCTCCGGCCTGACCCCAGGCATGTCTATGGGCCTGCCCCATGTCTGCATAACGCCGCTCGGCGCACTTGTAGTGGTAATCCGCTTTCACAACGTGCCCGCACAAGCGTCATCGCCTGAATAGGCAAGGCAACGGCGTACCGCATTTCCTAATGGGCGACCGCTGCCTCTCCCACTCCACCGGAAACGGCTCCATCAGCCCCGGCAGCGTCATCCCCTCCGGCTGCCGTCCGTCCAGGATCGCCTCGACGATATCCGGCGCCAACAGCGTGAGTCGCAGCAGGCGCGAGACATAGGACGAGTTGATCTTCTCGGCCGCCGCCAACTCGTCTATCGTGCCTTGGCGCTCCGTTTCGAGCATTCGGCGCCACCGGAACGCCCGGGCCAGCGCCTTCACCAGCGTGGTGTCCGCAGCCGAAGCGCCGCGGTTCACCATACCGCCCGGCGTCAGGATTAGCTTCCGGCCACCCCGTGGCTTCCGGACTGCCAGCGGCACTCGCACGGTCAGCATCTGCGCGGCGGCGGTCACGCAGCCGCCCTCGCCAATTCGGCCGGCGACCTGGACGTGCTGGGCTTTTCCGGCATGGAACTGGATCGGCTGCGGCGGGCCGTCCTTCTGGAGATCGATCCCGCCTATGCGGATGTCATCGTCTGGCGGTGGCAGGAGGCGACCGGTGAGGCCGCTGTTCTGGAGGGCGAGAACTGCAATTATAATGAAATAAAACTGCAACGCTCATTATGATCAAGGGCTGTCTCGGCGCCTAAGATGCTGTCAAGCCGGGCCTGTGAATTGGATACGAGATTTTTCGTTATGCTAGGCTAATTATTTGTATGCAAACAACCAATGACATTTATATGAAAGCCCTATCCCATTGTCGGATATTGTTTTTTATGACGAATCTGCATTTCAGACGGCATAAAACGTTCTCTAATTTTGTCCCCAGATTCTGTGGATAAAGCTGTGGGTGAGATAGTTGGAACCAAGTGACGAGGCTGTTGTTTCAAGACCTTTGTCGGATTGCTCGAAAGCGAGGCATACTCACGCGAGGCATGATATTGCCATAATCATCGCCCGGTGATGGGCTTCACGGCCGTTCGGATTGGTTTGCGCGTTGGCGGAGTGTGTCGAAATAAGCGTCGTCCGCGGGTGCGGCCGGGGGTGAGGCTGCGCCTTCCTGGAGTAGACCGCGCAGTTGCAGGCAATCCTGATCCTCGCGGATCAGTTGAGGTACATTTTCGGGGCTGGTGCTGTAGCCACATGCGCTGACCCGCTCATCCATGAAGGCGTTCAGGCTATCCGGCAGTGTGACGTTCTTGGAGCTCATGCAAGGACAATAACCATTTTTGGAAAGAAAAGGTAAGAACTACGTGCGGCAGGCCCGTGACGGAGGAGCTCGCCATGCTCGACCAGGCCCTTGCGGCACCCATCGCCACGCGGCGGACCAGCCTGCGCGATGCTGCTACGGCCATCCTCGCCGCCTGGGATGACGATGCCAACCGCGAAGGTGACCTGATCGGCGGCCTGCACACGCCGATGGAAGCGCTCCGCACACTGCTTGCCGGCAAGCCCGCCCGCGTGCCGCGGGATCCCGGCGCGCCGCGCAAGCCGCGCGAAGGCACGAAGCAGGAGCTGGTCCTGGCCATGCTGCGTCGGCCCGAAGGCGCCACGGTGGCGCAGATCGCCGATACCACGGGCTGGGCGCAGCATACGGTGCGCGGCTTTTTCGCCGGTCTTAAGAAAAAGGGCCACGCGATTGAGGTCCGGGACCGTGTTCGCCAGGTCGGCCCGAACAACACCGGTGCGTAAGGCTCCTTCACCATCTACGCCCTGGCGGAGTGAAGCGTGTACGCATGTTTCCAAACGGCAGAGCGCCGGATGGAAACACGCCATCCTCCAATGCGGCAGCATGCCTCATCGGCCAGTTGCCCCTCTCCTCCGAAGATTGCCGTGCCCTGCTGGAAGCCGCCATCACCTGTGGCGTGGCGCCCGACCGCCTGCTGCCCTGCACTGGCGTGGCGGCGTTGATGGAGACGGCGACGCTGATCCGCCATGCGCTGGACTGCGGCGTCACCTCCGTCGTGATGCTGCCGCCCTTCTTCTAAATAGGCGAGGCCGGGTTGCCCGGCTTGGAATTCCAGTCCTGGTATGGCGTCTGGCCCCCCAAGGGCACGCTGGCCGCGATCAATGAGCGCGTCGACGCCCCGATGCAGGAGACAATGCGCGACCCCGTCACCGTCTCCAGCGCCTGACCAGCCAAGTGCTGGAGAAGGTGACGGAAAGCATCACCGAGACGCGTCGCTTAATCGCCACCGAGATCAACCACGCGACGGAATTGCTGCGCAGCGTAAACTACCAGCCAGAGTAGCAGCGGCCCTCAATGCGGTGTCTGATCGCCCTCCAGGGCGATCAGCGCATCCAGCGCCTGGCCGCCCTTCGCCTGCACCAGGAAAGGATTCACCTCGACCCCGGTGACCTCCTCCCAATGCGCGACGGCGAAGCGGCTGATGGCGCAGAGCGCCGCCACCAGCGCGGCGCGGTCCAGCGCGGCCGCCCCGCGCCAGCCCTCCAGCAGGCGCGCGCCTCGGACACTGGCGACCAGCGCCTCGGCGCGCTCCAGCGTCAGCGGCGCGGAGGCGAAGGCGACGTCGTTGAACAGCTCCGCGGAGGTGCCGCCCAGGCCGAACATCACCATCGGGCCAAACACACGATCCCGTTGCACGCCGATGATGGTCTCCACACCGCCGGAGACCATGGGCGAGAGGAGAATACCCTCCAGCCGGGCTTGTGGCTTGTGCAATCGCGCACGCCACATGAGTTCGGCAAAGCCCTCCGCCACCGCCTCCGCCGTGCCAAGGTTGAGCAGCACCCCACCCATCTCCGTCTTGTGGGGAATATCCTGCGAGAGGATCTTCATGACGAGCGGATAGCCGAGCATGGCCGCCGCCTGCACCGCCTCCTCGGCCGTGGTGCAGACGCGCTCGGGCAGCACCGGAACACCTGCTTCCGCCAGCAGGGCCTTCGCCGCAGCCTCATGGATCGGCCCGGTCAGGCGCGTCGCCGCGCGCGGCACCTCGGGCACTGCGGTGGCCGCGGCCTGCAAGCGCCGCAAATGCGCAGCCCCCGCCACGGCGCGCACAGCCCGCGTCGGATCCTCGAAGACTGGAATGCCGACCGCCTCCAGCTTCAGACGGATCTCATCCACATGCGTCATCACCGCGACGACGAGGCGATCCGGGAAGCCCTGGCGCAGCGCCCTCAGTGCCTGCTCCAGCGGCGGGAAGCGCGGCACGTTGCGGCCGAGATGCGCGAGGTAGAACAGCATCGAACCCAGTTCGGCGCCCTGCATCATCGCCTGGCTAATGCTCTCGAAGATATGCATGCGGCCGTTGAGCTGAGCCGTGGTGTCTATCGGGTTGCGCCCGCCCGCGACGGGCTGGATCTCCAGGATGCGCGCCATCACATCGCGCGACATGGGCGGCACCTTCAGCCCCGCATGGATCGCCGCATCGGCCATCAGCACGCCAAGCCCGCCCGAGACACTCAGAATGCCCACACCATCGGAGGGCGGCAGCGGCGCGATGGAGCAGATATAAGCGATGTCCAGCATCTCCTCGATGGAGGAGGCGCGCCAGGCGCCGCATTCGCGGAACACGGCATCGATGATGCGATCCTCACCGGCGAGCGAGCCGGTGTGGGTGGCCGCCGCCGCAGCCCCTTCCTCCGTGCTGCCGACCTTCATGATAATCACCGGCTTGCGCGCGGCCGCCGCCTTCAGCAAAGCTCGCCGCAGCCCCGCACCATCCTTGCAGCCTTCAAGCGAGGCGCAGATGACGCGCGTGCCTGGATCATCGGCGAGGTAGTCGATGCAGGCCGCCACATCGAGATCGGCCTCATTGCCCGTCGCGATGGCGCGGCTGATGCCGATGCCGCGGAACCCCGCGACTGCGTAGATGTGCGAACCATAGGCGCCGCTCTGCGTGGCCACGCCGACATGGCCCGGCCCCGGCCGCGCTGTGGCGAGCAGGCTGGAGAAGGTGCCGAAAAACCCGTCCGGCGGGCTGATGCTACCCAGCGCATTGGGACCTGTGATGCGCATGCCACTCTCGCGCACGATCTCCATCAGCCGTGCCTGCATGGCGACGCCCTCACCGCCTTCCTCCGCGAAGCCGGAGGACAGCACCTGTACATGCAGGATGCCCTTGGCGGCGCACTCCTTCAGCGCCTTCTCCACCAGCGGCGCCGGCAACACGACCAGCGCGCTGTCAGGGACGTCGGGCAGGTCGAGGACGCTGGGCCAGGCCGGCAGCCCCTGAACTTCACGCGCCGTCACGTTGATCGGGTAGATGCGGCCCTGGAAGCCGAGTTCTTTGATGTGCCAAAGCGTTCGTCCGCCCAGCTTCTCGGCATCGGCCGAAGCACCGATCACCGCGATCGAGCCGGGGCGGAACATTTTCTCCAGCGGATGCATCACGCTCTCCTCAGGCCGCATCGGCCAGCAGACGCGCGGCCTGGAAGACGCGGTTGCCATATTCGAAATCGGCCATCATCAGCCTCTTGCAGAGACGGATGGCCGGAAGCTCCTCCGTCATGCCCATGCCGCCATGGGCCTGGATAGCAGATTCCGCGACGGCGCGCCCGGCCTCGCCCAGGCGCAGCTTGGCGAAGGCTATGGCCTGCCAGGGGTCACCCTCGCCCTGGGCGGCGGCGCGCAGGGCCCGTGCGGTGATGCCGCGCAGGCTCTCATACTCGACATACATGTCCGCCACGCGGTGCCGCAGCGCCTGATAGCTGGCGAGCGGCGCGCCGAACTGTACGCGGTTCAACAGATACTGGATGGTCTGCTCCAGCAGCGCGCCCATCGCGGCCACGCACTCGATGCAGGTGAGCAGCGCACCGAGGTCGCGTGCCGCCGCCGCACGTTCGAGCACAACCGGCCCGCGCGCGAGGACCCAGGAGGGGTTGATCGGCACGGCCGTAAAGCGGAAGTCGGACGCGATGCGGCCATCTATGCGGAGATAGCTGGCGCTCTCGATGCCCGGCGTCGCCATCGGCACCAACAGCATCAGCGGCTCCGGCACCTCCAGCACGATCAGCAGATGCGTGGGCGCAGGCGGCGTCTCGATGCCGACGACGGCCCCCTCCAGCGTGGTGCCACCACGCAGCGCATCGGACGGGTCATCCTGCGCGGCACCGGGCAGGATCACCGCCACCCGCATGGCACCCCCCGCCACATCGGCCAGGGCCGGTTGCCCCGCCAGCAGCGCGGGCACGACACCACAGGCCAAGGCGACGGGCAGGGCCAGCCCCGCCCGCCCCGCACCCCCGGCCAGCGCCGCGAGTTCCGCCAGGTCACCGCCGGCGCCGCCGGCATCTTCCGGGATCGCCGTCGCGGTCCAGCCAAGCGCCGTCAGCTGCGCCCAGCGCGTCTCCAGGATCGCGGCCTGCGCTGCGGGATCAGCGACGCCCGCCAATTCCTGCTCCGCCTCGCGCGCGAAGCGATACGCCATCTCATAGGTCTCGCCGGAGACGATCGGCGTTGTCTGGAAGGTCATGGCCGTCACATCCCGAAGAGTTGCTTGGCGATGACGTTCTTCTGCACCTCGCTGCTGCCGCCATAGATCGTGCGGACGCGCGCATACATGTAGTTCTGGACCCATTCGATGCCCGGCGCCTCGGCGTTCGGCCCTTGCCCCTCGATGCGCCGGAAGCGCGGCGCAAGGCGTGCGCCCACCGCATCCAGCGCCACCTGGCTGATGGTCTGCATCGTCACGCTGGTGCTGAGCTTGATGACGGCCGGCAGCATGCCGAGCGAACGCCCCTCTATCACCGCCTCCACAGATTCCCGTCCGAGTTCGGAGGCGCCGAGCAACTCCGCCTCGGCCCGCAGCAGGCGATGCTGCAGCAATTCGCGCTCGGCGCGGCGGCCTTCGCCCTTCAGTTCCTGCGCCACCAGGGCACGCACGCGCTCCAGCGCCTTGTGGTGCGGCGCGATGTTCGCTCCGCCCAGGCGCTCGCGCTCCAGCAGGAATTTCCCGTAGGTCCAGCCCTGCCCCTCCGCGCCGATGCGGTTTGCGACCGGCACGCGCACCTGGTCGAGGAAGACCTCATTCACATGGTGCCAGCCATCGATGGTGCGGATCGGCCGGATGGTGATGCCGGGCGAGTTGAGCGGGATGAGAAGCAGGCTGATGCCTTGCTGCTTCTTTACCTCCTTCGAGGTGCGCACCAGCGTGTACATCCAGTCGGATTCATGGGCGTGGGAGGTCCAGGTCTTCTGGCCCTCCACCACATATTCATCGCCCTCCAGCCGCGCGGTCGTGCGCAATGAGGCGAGGTCGGAGCCCGCGCCGGGCTCCGAATAGCCCTGGCACCACCAATCCTCGCCATTGAGGATCCCGGGCAGGAACCGGGCCTTCTGCTCGGGCGTGCCGAATTCGATGATGACGGGCCCCAGATGCCGCAGCCCGTGGTGGTATTGCGGCGGGCAATCGCATTCGGCCATCACCTCGTCGAAGATCACGCGCTGGCGCTGATCCCAACCCGTGCCGCCGAATTCGCGCGGCCAGGAGGGCGCGCCCCAGCCATGCTCGAAAAGGATGCGCTGCCAGGGATACCAGATCTTGCGCGAGAGCTTGCGATAGGTCGCCACCACGGCGCGGATCTCGGCTGGGCAGCGCGTCAGTGCGAAGTCCCGCACCTCTGCGCGGAAGGCTTCGTAATCGATCGCGGCGGCGTCCATGGCTCAGCGCCCCTTGAAGTTTGGCTTCCGCTTTTCGAGCTGGGCCAGGCGCGCCTCCTTGGCATCCTCCGTCTTGGACAGCTCGTAGGTGAAGTTCTGCTCGAAGCGGTAGGCGTCCTTGGGGGACATGAGTTCCACGAAGTTGCAGCTGTTTTTCGCGTATTTGATCCCGAGCGGGCTCTTCGAGGCGATGCGCTCGGCCATCTTCATCGCCTCGGGTAGCAATTCCGCCTCAGGCCAGACGGAGTCGATGACGCCCTGGCGATACAGCTCCGCCGCCGGGATGCGATCGCCGGTGAACATGAGCCGCCGCGTCCAGGACTTGCCGAACAATTCACGGATCATCGCAGCGCCGCCGGCGAGGCCCACATCGATCTCGGGCATGCCGAAGACGGCATTCTCGGACGCCATCATGATGTCGGAGGAAGCCATGAGGCCGAAGCCCGCACCCAGCGCCGCGCCATTCACCGCGCAAATGATGGGTTTGGTGCATTCCTTCATCGCATTGCCCGTCTCGCGGGTGATGCGGTTGTGGTGCCAATATTGGCCGGGGACCTTCGGGTCCGGCCGCTGCTTGAGATCGGCGCCGGCGCAGAAGATGCGGCCCTGGGCCGTCAGCACGACGACACGGATGTCATCCCGGTCGGTCGCGGCGTCGAAGATCTCGATCAGCCGGTCCCGCATCTCGGCATTGACGGCATTCACCGGCGGCCGGTTGAGCGTGGCGACGGCGATGTAATTCGACACTTCGAGTGTCACGACATCGGATGACATGGGCTACGCTTCCTCTTGCCATTTGCTGGCTTCGTGGCAGCCGGGCGAGGTTCCAACAGACCCGACCGACCGATCGGTTGGGAGCTTAGGCGGCGCCATGCGGGGCGGCAAGGCATCCGCGCCACGTTCTCAGCAGCGGCGCTTGGGCGGCGTGCTGGCGGCGGGCCCCGCGCGGATGCCCTCAATGATCATGTCGCAGAAGCGATCGGCTATGCCGGCCGCGGAAAGCGCGCCCTCCGGCGTGTACCAGCGCGGCATCCAGTTGATGGAACCCAGCACGAAATGCCCGGCCAGCTTCACATCCATCGGCCGCAATTCCCCCGCATCCATGCCAGCTTGCAGGATAACCCGAAGCAATTGCTCGTAGCGGTCACGCCATTCGATGCGCTCCTTGCGGGCGCGGGTCTTGGGGTCGCTCCAGAAGACAGTGGAAGCGGCGATCCAGGCCCAGCGGAACTTCTCGAAGAAATTGGCGGTCTCGGTCAGGAAGCTGCGCAGGCGCTCCAGGGGCGGCGCCTCTGGCCGGTCATGCCGGCGCACATGCTGGCAGAGCGACTTGGTGGTGCCGATCGCGAGCGGTCGGAGGATCGAATCCTTGTCCGGGAAGTAGTGGTAGAGCGTGGCCTTGGAGACCCCGCATTCCAGCGCGATATCCCGCATCGAGACGCCGTCGAAGCCACGCTGGGCAAAGAGGCGGCACGCCACCTGGAAGATCTGCACGATGCGCCCGCTCAGTGGCTCGCCCGCGGCATCCAGTTCCAGCAGGTCGGCGATGTCATCCATGTCGCGCAGTCGCATGCCATCCGGAGGATCGCAAGTCGCGGCGGCTAGCCCGGCTGGATATTGGCCCGGCGGATCACCGCACCCCATTTGGCGGATTCCGTGCGCAAGATGTCGCCCAGCTCCTCCGGCGTGCTGGACAAGGGCGGGCTGCTGCCAGCCTCGCGCATGCGCTCGGCCAGAACGGGCGAACCCAGGACCTTCACGAAAGCCTCATTCAGCCGGCGGATGATGGGCGCGGGGGTGCCGGAACGCACGCAGACATAGTTGACCACGCCCACCTCGAAGCCGGGGATGGTCTCGGCGATGGTCGGCACCTGCGGAAGTTCAGGAAAGCGCTGCAGGCTCGTCACCGCGATGGGGCGCAGATTGCCGGCCTGGATCATCGGGATCATCACGCCATAGGTGTCGATGGAGATGTTGACCCGCCCCGCCGCCACATCCGCCACCGCCTGCGCCGTGCCGCGATAGGGCACATGCGTCATGCGGATGCCGGTCTCCATGGACAGCAACTCGCCCGAGAGATGGCTGCCCGCGCCGATCCCGGCACTGGCATAGGTCAATTCACCCGGGCGGGCACGGGCCAGCGCCAGCAGATCGGACATGGTCCGCACCGGCACGTCTTTGTGCACCGCCAGCAGATAGGCCCCGCGCGTCAGCAGGCTGACCGGCGCGAAATCGCGCTGCGCGTCATAGGGCATATTCGCCATGAGGAAGGGGTTGGTGATCAGCGGCCCAGGCGTGCCGTAGAGCAGCGTGTAGCCATCCGCCGGTGCCTGCGCGACGGCTGCTGCGCCGATGGTGCCGCCGGCCCCGCCACGGTTCTCGATCACCACGCTCTGGCCCATCTCGACCCCAAGCGGTTCGGCGACGAAGCGTGCCGTCGTGTCGGCGCCACCACCCGGCACGAACGGGACAATGAAGCGCAGGGAGCGCGCCGGGAAGGCCTGGGCGGCGGCATGGCCGCCCAGCAGCGCGGGCGCCGCGAGCCCTGCAAGGAATGCCATGCGGCGCGTGGGCGCAAGCCGGTCACGGGTTACCTTCACGGCCTTGTCCTTTCCTGGGTTTCCTCACGGCAATGCTAGTCACGCCACCCGGCGGCTGTCCAGGCCGACCGATCGGTCGGGCGCTTGCTGCGGCCTTGCCACGGACCTAATCTGACCACGCCGACCAATGGGTTGGTCAGCGCACGCAGATTGCGGACGGGGTCGGCACAGGCACCGCCGCCGAGGAACATGTCCATGGCTCTTCCCCGCCTGTTTCCGCTCGTCCTCGCCCTGGCTGCCCTGGGCGGCGCTACCGCCTTGGCGCAGAGCCTCACCATGGGTGTGGGCTCGCCCGTCTCCTCGCTCGATCCGCATTACCACCAGCTCCGTTCCAACAGCGAAGTCTCGCAGGCCATCTTCGACACGCTGGTGATGACCGATGCGCAGGCGCGCATCCGCCCTGGCCTCGCAGAAAGCTGGCGCGCACTGGGCACGGAGGGATGGGAGTTCACGCTGCGGGAGGGCATCACCTTCCATGACGGCCGCCCCTTCACCGCCGATGACGTGGCCTTCACGCTGGAACGCATCCCCGGCGTGACCGGTCCCGGTGCATCCTACACCGGGCTGATCCGCCCGATCAGCCGGGTGGAGGTGGTCAGCCAGCGTGTCATCCGCTTCTACACCAGCAACCCATCGCCCCTTTTGCCCACTTACATGAGCCAGGTGACAATGCTTGGCCGTGCCCAGCATCAGGGCGCCTCGACAGGCGACTTCAACAACGGCCGGGCGGCCATCGGCACCGGCCCCTTCCGCCTCGTCAGCTACGCGAATGGCGATCGCATCGTCTTTGCTCGCAACACGGCCTATTGGGGGGAGAAGGTGCCCTGGGCGGAAGTCACCTATCGCATCATCACCAATGACACGGCGCGCGCCGCGGCATTGCTCGCCGGCGATGTCGACATCATCGACCAGGTGCCGACGAGCGACCTCGCGCGGCTGCGCCAGGATGCGCGCTTCCGCATCGCCGAGACGACAAGCCTGCGCACCATGTATATCACGCTCGATGCGACGCGCGCGCCGCCAGTGCCGCTCCTGGCCGGCAGCACGGGTGCGCCACTCGACCGCAATCCGCTGGCCGATCCGCGGGTGCGCCACGCGCTCTCCCTCGCCATTGACCGGCGGATGCTGGTGGATCGCGTGATGGAGGGCTCGGCCCTGGCCTCGGGGCAGTTCATGCCGCCCGGAAGCTTCAGCGCCCTGCCGGAACTTCCCGTACCCGCGGCGGATGCCGCCACCGCCCGCCGCCTGCTGGGCGAGGCCGGTTATCCGCAGGGTTTCCAGATCACCCTGGCGGCCTCGAATGACCGCTACATGAATGATGCGCGCATCGTGCAGGCGGTCGGGCAGATGTGGAGCCGCATCGGCGTGCGCACCACGGTCGAGGCGCAGCCCTATGCTGTTTTTATTGGCCGCGCCTCGCGGCGGGAGGCGCCCGCCAACCTGCTGAGCTGGGGCAATTCCACGGGTGAAGTCTCGGTCCTGCTGAACTCCGTGCTGCGCACGGTGAACCGGGCGCGTGGCCATGGCTCCTCCAACCGCATCCAGTACTCCAACCCGGCGATGGACCGCCTGCTGGGCGCCGCCGAGGCCGAGTTGGATGATGCCCGTCGGGAAGCGCTGCTGCGCGAGGCGACGCAGGTCGTCCTGGATGATCGCGCCATCCTGCCGCTCTACCTGCAGAACGCGATCTGGGCGATGCGCGCCGGCCTCACCTTCGAAGCACGCTCCGACGAGCGGAATGATCCGGCCATGGTCCGCGCCGTGGCGCGCTGATTGGCCGGCCTCCTGGCGCGCGCCTGCGCTCAGTCGAGCACGATGTTGGCTCCACGGATCACGGCGCCGAGGCTCTCGGTCTCACGGCGCGCGAGCGCATCAAGTTCGGGAATGGTCATGGCCGCCGTCGTCGCCCCACCCTCCTCCGCACGGCGGCGGATGCTCGGATCCAGGGCGAGGCGCCGGAACTCGGTGTTCAGCCGCTCCAGGATTGGGGCCGGCACACCGGCGGGCGCGAAAAAGGCGAACCAGGCGTCCATGGTGAATCCGGGCAGGCCCGCTTCGGCCGTGGTGGGAACCTCCGGCAGGCCCGGGCTGCGGGTCGCGCTCGCCATGGCCAGCGCCTTCACGCGCCCCGCCTGCACCAAGGCAATGGCCGAGGATGGCGTGCTGATGAAGATCTCCACCCGTCCGCCCGCCACATCCTGCAGGGCGGGGGCGGCACCGCGATAGGGCACATGTGCCCACGCCGGCCCAGCGCCCATTCCAGGCCCATCTTCGCCATCTTCAGCGGGTTGGCCATGGTCTCGTTCAGCGTATCGGCCGGCTTGGTGCGATAGGCGTAGCGCACCAGCATATGGTCCTGCAGGTTCTGGCCGATCTGGGGCGAATGCACCCGGGTTTCGATGCCCAGCCCCTGCAGCGCCGCCCCATCACCAATGCCCGAGAGCATGAGCATTTTGGGGCTCTCAATCGCACCGGAGGAGAGGATGACCTCCCGCCGGGCGCGATGGGTCTCCTCCACGCCATCGGCACGGCGGACAACGACCCCAACGCAGCGCTGCCCCTCAAACACCAGCCGCACACCAAGGCGCTCGGTCTCCACGCGCAGATTGCTCCGCTTCAGCGCGGGACGCAGATAGGCCACGGCCGGGCTCCAGCGCCTGCCCTTATGGACGTTGAGCTGGTTGGGGGCGACGCCCTCAAACCACTCGCCATTATTGTCGGCATTGCGGGGGAAGCCCAGCGCCTCGCAGGTCTCAACGAAGGCGCGGCAGCCCGGCGTGGGGCTTGGCACCTCGGCGATCTGCATCGGCCCATCCTGGCCCCGCAGCGGGCTCGCCGGGCCATTGAAGGTCTCAAGCTTGCGAAAGGCAGGCAGGCAGTCATCATAAGACCAGCCGCGCGCGCCGGATTGCGCCCAGCGGTCATAATCACGCGGTGAGCCGCGCAGAAAGACCAGCCCGTTCACACTGCCCGAGCCGCCGATGACCCGCCCGCGCGGCCAATAGATCTGGCGATCATTGAGTTCGGGCTCAGGCTCGGTCTGGTAATTCCAATCGAATTTCTTGGTGACGTAGAGCTTGGCGAAGCCCATGGGGATGTGAATCCAAGGGTTGCGGTCCCAGGGTCCGGCCTCCAGCAGCGTCACCGCCGTCGCCGGATCTTCGGAGAGGCGCGCAGCCAGGACGCAGCCGGCCGAGCCGCCGCCGAGGATCACATAGTCGGCTACGAACTCGCTCATCGGGTAGCCTCAGCCATCGCGCGTTTCCCCTGGTGCTGCCGGTCAATGCTACAATGTCGTGGTGGAAAATTGGAACCATCACGACAGCCCTATTCCCGAAGACCGGCTGCCTCGGCGACAGGACAAGGACGGCACAGGCCTCGCAGGGGAATCTGCTCCCCTCTCAGGCTCACTCGCCTGCCGCCTCCGCCGCGGCATTGCCTGCCGGCGCCGCCTCCCCGGCCCGCCGGGCGCGGAAAATGCGCAGCACAAGGACGAAGAACAGGGGCACGAACAGCACGGCCAGCACCGTGCCCGCGACGACACCGCCGATCACGCCGATGCCGATCGCATTCTGCGCGCCCGAGCCCGCGCCGGTGGCTATGGCCAGCGGTACCACGCCCAAGGTGAAGGCGAGCGAGGTCATGATGATCGGGCGCAGCCGCTGGCGCGCGGCCTCCTCCGCCGCCTCGATCAATGAAAGACCACGGTTGAACCCCTCGCGGGCGAATTCAACGATCAGGATGGCGTTCTTGGCGGTCAGCCCTATCGTCGCCAGCAGGCCGACCTGGAAATACACGTCATTGGCCTTGCCGCCGAAGAGGGTGGCGAGCACCGCCCCCAGCACGCCCAGCGGCACCGCCAGCAAGACGGCGGTGGGGATCGACCAGCTTTCGTAAAGTGCTGCGAGACACAGGAACACCACCATCAGCGACAGCGCGTAGAGTGCCGGCGCCTGCCCCGCGGATTGCCGCTCCTGGAACGAGATACCGCTCCACTCAAAGCCAAAGCCCGCAGGCAATTGCCCCGCCAGCCGCACCATCTCGTCCATCGCCTGGCCACTGGTGAAGCCTGCGGCCGGCTGGCCCTGAATCTCGCGCGAGGCGACGCCGTTGAAACGTTCCAGCCGCGGCGAGCCAAAGCCCCATTCGGTGCGGCCGAAAGCCGAGAAAGGCACCATCTGCCCCTGGGCGTTGCGCACGAACCATTTATCGAGGTCGCCGGGCGTCATCCGCGATTCCTGATTGCCCTGCATGAAGACGCGCTTGACCCGCCCGCGATCCATGAAGTCATTGACATAGGTGGCACCCCAGGCCGTGGCCAGGGTGGTATTGATCTCGGTGACGGAGAGGCCCAGGGCGCTGGCGCGTTCCCAATCCACGATCAGGCGAAACTGCGCTTCGTCATTGAGGCCATTGGCCCGCACCCGCGTCAGCACCGGGCTGTCATTGGCCAAGCGCAGCAACTGATCGCGCGCCGCCATCAGCGCATTATGGCCCAGGCCGCCGCGGTCCAGCAACTGGAAGGAGAAGCCGGTGGCATTGCCCAATTCACGCACGGCGGGCGGTGAGGAGGCGATGATCAGCGCGTCCTGATAGCCACCGAAACGCGCATTGATCCGCGCCGTCAGCGCCGAGACACTGTTTTGCCCCCCCTTTCGCGCGTCCCAGTCGCGCAGGGTGATGAAGCCCAGGCCGGAGTTCTGGCCACGGCCGCCAAAGCTGAAACCATTGATCGCGAAGAAATTATCGACCGCGGCGGCCTCCTCCTCGCGCAGATAGCGGCCCAATTCGTTCAGCGCGCGCTGCGTGCGGTCTGCGGTCGCCCCCGGCGGGGCGGTCACCTGCGCGAAGGCAATGCCCTGGTCCTCATTGGGCAGGAAGCCGCCGGGCACACGCAGGAAGGCATAGCCCAGGGCACCGAGCAGCGCGACATAGATCAGCATCATCCGCGCCGGCCGGCGCATGCTGGCGCGCACGCCGCCGACATAGCCGCCCGTGATCCGGTCGAAGCCCCGGTTGAACCAGCCGAAGAAGCCGCGCGTGCCCTGGCCGGGCTTATGCGGCCGCAGCATGGTGGCGCAGAGCACCGGGGTAAAAAACAGCGCAACCAGCACCGAGAGGCTCATGGCGGTGGCGATGGTCACCGAGAATTGCCGATAGATCACCCCCACAGACCCGCCGAAGAAGGCCATCGGCAAGAACACCGCCGAAAGCACAAGCGCAATGCCGATCAGCGCGCCGGTGATCTGATCCATGGATTTGCGCGTGGCCTCCAGCGGCGAGAGATGCTCCTCCGCCATCACGCGCTCGACATTCTCGACCACCACGATCGCGTCATCCACCAACAGCCCGATGGCCAGCACCAGGCCAAACATGGTGAGCGTATTGATGCTGAAGCCCAGCGCCTGCAGCACCGCAAAAGTGCCCAGCAGCACCACGGGGATGGCCATGGTGGGAATCAGCGTGGCGCGCAGGTTCTGCAGGAAGAGGAACATCACCACGAAGACCAGCGCCACCGCTTCCAGCAGCGTTGTGATCACGCTCTTGATGGAGCGCTGCACGAAGGGTGTGGTGTCCTGCAGATAGGCAACCTCGAGCCCGGGTGGGAAGCTCGGGCGCAGCCGTTCCACAGTGGCGCGGACGGCGGCCGCGGTGTCCAGCGCATTGGCACCGCTGGCCAGCCGGATGCCGATGCCGCTGGCCGGCCTGCCATCGAGCAGGGTGGTGATGGCGTAATTCTCGCCGCCAATGGCAATCTGCGCCACGTCACGCAGGCGCACCTGCGAGCCATCGGCGCGAACCCGCATCAGAATGGCGCCGAATTCCTCCACGCTCTGCAGATAGGAGGGTCCGATGATGGTGGCATTCAACTGCTGACCAGGCAGGGCCGGCAAACCACCCATCTCGCCGCTCGAGACCTGCACATTCTGCGCCCGCACCGCCGTCGCCACATCAGAGGGCGTCAGCCCGAAATTGATCAGCTTCGCCGGATCCAGCCAGATCCGCATGGCATATTGCGCGCCAAAAATCTGGAAATCGCCCACGCCTGGGGTGCGGCTGATCGGGTCCTGCAGGTTGGATACGAGATAGTCGGAGATGTCGAGGCGTTCCATCCGGCCATCGGCCGAGACGAAGCCTACCACCAGCAGATAATTGCCGGAGGATTTCACCACGCGGATGCCCTGCTGCTGCACCGTCAGCGGCAGGCGCGGCACCGCCAGCTGGACGCGGTTTTGCACCTGCACCTGGGCGGTATCGGAATTGGTGCCTGGTGCGAAGGCCAGCTGGATGCGGGCCTGGCCATCCTTGGTCGTCTGGCTGTCGAAGAAGAGCAGATTGTCGATGGCGCTGAGTTGCTGCTCGATGATCTGCACCACCGTCGTCTGCACGGTCTCCGCCGAGGCGCCGGGATAGCTGACATTGATGGAGATGGCCGGGGGCGCGATGGCTGGGTATTGCGAGACGGCCATGCTGCGCAATGCCAGCAGCCCGGCCAGCATCATGCCAATCGCGATGACCCAGGCGAAGACTGGGCGATCGATGAAAAAGCGTGCCATCGCGCGCTCCTAGCTCGCGGCCCGCGCGGGGGCGCTCTCGCTTGGCTGCACCCGGCTGCCGGCGCGCACGCGCTGCAAGCCCTCAACGATCACCCGATCGCCAGGGGCCACCCCTTCGGTCACCAGCCAGTCATTGCCGATGACGCGGCTGGCGCGCAGGACGCGGCTTTCCACCACCCCTTCGGCATTCACCACAAAGACCATGGGCTCGCCGCGCGGCGTGCGCATGACGGCACGCTGTGGCACGAGAAGGGCGCGGTCGGTCACGCCTTCCTCGATGCGGGCGCGGACGAACATGCCCGGCAGCAACAGCTGGTCCGGATTGGCGAAAACCGCGCGGATGGTGACCGAGCCGGTGCCCTGGTCCACAATCACTTCGGAGAATTGGATTTCGCCGGCATGGGGATATTCGGTGCCATCCTCAAGCAGCAGCCGCGCCACCACACGGTCGGCCGAGGGGCGGCGCAGCGCGCCGCTGGCAACGTCGCGCCGGTGCTGCAGCAGCACAGCGCTGGGCTGGGTGATGTCCACCAGCATCGGGTCAAGCTGGGTGACGGAGACAAGGGCGGTGGGCTGATTGGCGGTGACAAGCGCGCCCGGCGTCACATTCGAGCGGTTCGTGCGTCCGGAGATTGGTGAGACGACGCGGGTATAGCTCAGATCGATCCGCGCGGTTTCGAGTGCTGCGCGGGTGGACAGAATATCCGCCTGGGCCTGGCGCAGCGTCGCCTCGGCGTTTTCCAGGTTCTGCTCGCTCACCACCTGCGAGCGTGCGAGGGAGCGCAGACGGTTGGCCGTGCTCAATGCCAGGCGCTCGGTCGCCTCGATGCGCACCAGCGCCGCCTCGGCGCGCCGCTGCGCGGCCTCGAAGGGTGCGGGATCGATCTGGAACAGCGGCTGGCCGGCCAGGACGGCCTCACCCTCGGTGAAGAGGCGCTCGCGCAGCACGCCGCCGACCTGGGGGCGAATCTCGGCCACCCGGAAGGGTGCGGTGCGCCCGGGAAGCACGGAGCTGACCGGGATTTCCCGGCGCTCGAGGGTTTGCACGGTCACGGCGATGGCTGGGGAAACGGGTTGCGGGGGACTGGCTGCGGCGCGGTTTGGCTGATCGTCACAGCCGGAAGTGCCGATGAGCACCAAGCAAAATGCCAAAAACCGGCCTGCCCAGCCCCGCGACAGGCAAAAAGACGCTGCGCCAGCCTGCACCATCTCGCGAGATTCTCTGGTCATGAAGCCTCTTTCGCAGCCATTCGTTTCGCAAGCAGCACCATGTGTTTAAGATTCCGTCAAACTGCAAGCGAAACTTCTGAGTAAATCAGTCGGATTGGCACGGAACCTCCCATGCCTGCCTCGGAATTGTGCGAAGGCGGCTGCGAAGGATATGCCAATGCCTATTTTAGAGATCGCCCAATGCTGCGTCAAAAGATACGAAATCTTCATGCCAGTAGTCGCCGGCGAGGCCCTCAGAACCATGGAGAAGGCCTTCGCGACGGAGCAACAGCACCCGAGCTTTCCGCGTGTAAGGAGAGGAAGAGCGGGCAGCGCTGAGACACCGGCCGATCATTGTCTCATTTGATGCAACCATCTTCTGCACCCGAGGCGGAGGGCTTTGATCTCATCATTGGTCACAGGTTGCATCCATCCTGGACCATGGCTTCACCGGGCAGGCCGGCCAGCAGGCTGCGAAACGCCGTCGCCAGCCGCTGGCCATCGCGGCCATCATCCACAAGAGCGCTGCGGGGGATAGCGGCCACAGCCGCTGCGGCATCTGCAAAACCCGCCGCCGTCAGGCCTCCGAAATGGGCCGCCAACCGCTCCAGCAGCCGCCTGTCCCGGTCGCCCTCCAGCAAGAGCCCTGCGCGGTGGCGCGCCAGCCAGCGGCCCGTCTCGACATCGCGCTGCGCGATCGGCACCGCGCCATACAATGTGCCTTCGTAAAGACGGTTGGGCAGAAGCCAGGCCGCCAGCATCACCCAGCTCAACCGCCGCATCACCTTCGACGACCGGCGCCTGTCGCTGACCGAGGCCATCGCGCGCGCCGGCGGCCTGCAGGATGATCGCGCCAACCCCTCCTCGGTCTTCCTCTATCGCATGGAGAATGCGCAGGCCCTGCGCGCCGCCGGTATGGCCCTGGCGCCGGCGGCCGGGCAGAGGCTGCCGACCATCTACCGCGCCGATTTCGCCGATCCTTCGATGTTCTTCCTCGCCCAGCGATTTCCGATGCGGCATGAGGATACGATCTTCGTCTCCAATGCACCGGCGACCGATCTCGAGAAATTCCTGCGGCTGCTGCTGCCGCTCGCGCAATCCGCAGGCAATGCAGGCAGTATCTGAAGCCATATTGGCTGGAGATAGCTGTGAGGCGGCGGCGAAAAAACCAACGGCGCGCTCAAACAAGATCGAGGGGCTTTGCCCCTCGGGCACGCCAGCACTTGTTTTACCGCATTTGCCCTATCGGCCTTGCCAAGCCGCAAGGCTTGAAAATGCTCTATCGCGGCCGCGCGATCTCGGTGCCCGTGGCCTGGCTGCCAATCACCGTCCAGGTGCCCGAGAGTTCCCCGGTGGAACGCAACTCATACATGCCCATACCGGTTTGCTCGCCCAGTTGAAACACCACGGCCAGGATCAGCCCGCTGACCATGCCCACGCCCTCAATGGTATTGGCGCCCACGCTCCAGCTCAACTGAAAGCTGGAAAGGCCCACCTGCTGCAATGTCAGCGTGCCGGTATAAAGGCTGCCATCGGGATTGGTGCCCGAGACATCATAAAGCCCGCTGCGTTGGGCCTGGGCCGGCAGCGCGAGGAGCAGAAGGAGGGCGAGGGCGCGGAACAGGGACATGGCGGAGATGTAGCCACAAGCCAGCCCCCTGGCCAGAGGCCGCAGCGCAGCATCGATTCCGGTTGTATTTGGCCCGCTGCCTGTCGCAGGCTCGCCCCGCCAGGGCGCGAAACAGCGCCCGGCGGAGGAGATGCCCATGCCGCAAGTCGCGCGCCGCGCCCTGCTATTCGCCCCGCTCGCCAGCCCCGCCCTGGCCCAGCGCTTTCCTGATCGCTCGATCCGCGTGCTGCTGCCCTGGACGCCGGGCGGCGCCACCGACATTCAGGTTCGCGCCATTTCCGATATTGCCTCGCGCATTCTGGGTCAAAGCGTGGTGGTGGAGAACCGCCCCGGCGCCTCCGGCACGCTGGGCGCGCAGCATATGGCGCGCGAGGCCAGGCCCGATGGCTATACCATCGGCCAAATGCCGCTGGGGGTGTTTCGCCTCGCCGCCATGATGCGCGCCGCCTCCATGGCCCCGCCCTATGATCCCTTGGGCTCCTTCACCTGGATCATCCGCACCGTGGGCTATATGGGCGGCGTGGTGGTCCGCCCCGACGCGCCCTGGCAGAGCATGGCCGAGCTGGTGGAGCATGCCCGCCGCAACCCCGGCGAGGTGTTTTATGGCACGCCCGGGGCGAATACGACCGATGTGGTGATGCGCCGGCTGGCGCGCATAGCCGGGGTGGAATGGACGGCGGTGCCGTTTCGTGGCGCTGCACCCAATCTGCAGGCGCTGCTGGGCGGGCAGATTGCTTTTTCCTGCGAGACCTCGGCCTGGGCCGATATGGTGCTGGAGGGAAGGTTGCGGCTGCTCGCCGTCTATACCGACCGCCGGGCGGAGCGTTTCCCCGATGTGCCAACCCTGCGCGAGGCCGGCTGGGATGTGGCCAGCGATAGCAGCTACGGCTTCGCCGGCCCGCGCGGCATGGAACCCGCAGTGGTGCTGGCACTGCATGACGCCTTCAAGGCGGCGCTGCATGACCCGGCGCATCTGGCGGTGCTGCGCCGCTTCGACTTCCAGCTGCGCTACCTCGACAGCGAGGGCTATGCCAATTTCGCCGCGGTGGCGAACCAGGAGGAGATCGCCACGGTGCAGGAGATGGGGCTGCGGCTGGGCGGCTGACTACACCGAAAAATACTTCGCCCTGGGGTGATGCAGCACAATCGCGCTGGTCGATTGCTCGGGGTGCAGCTGCCATTCATCGCTGATCTCCACCCCAATCCGCTCCGCCTTCAACAGCCGCAGCAACGGCTCCTGATCCTCCAGCTTGGGGCAGGCAGGATAGCCAAAGGAATAGCGCCCACCGCGATAGCCCTGGCTGAGCATTTTCTCGATATCCAGCTCATCCTGCCCGGCAAAGCCCCATTCGGCGCGGATGCGCTTATGGCAATATTCCGCCATCGCCTCGGCCATCTCCACCGAGAGGCCATGCAGGTACAGGTAATCCTGGTACCGGTTTTCCTCGAACCATTCGCGCGCGATATCGCTCGCCTTCTGGCCCACCGTTACCACCTGCAGGCCGATGACATCGCGCTGCGCATCATCAATGTCACGGACGAAATCGGCAATGCAATCACCATCCTCCTTGGGCTGGCGCGGCATGTTGAAGCGGGTGATTTCGGTGACGCCATCCTCCTCAAACAGGATCAGATCATTGCCCTGCCCGGCGCATTTCCAGTAGCCATAAATCGCCTGCGGCTTGAGGATGTCCTGCTCCTGCGTCAGCGTCAGCATGCGCTTGAGCACCGGGCGCAGCTCCTGCTTCGCCCAGCCCAGAAAATCATCCAGTGACCGCCCGGCTTTGCGAAAGCCCCATTGGAACTGATACAGGCTGCGCTCATTGATGAACGGAACCAGCGCCTTGGGGTCCGTCTCCATCACCTTGGCACCCCAGAAGGGCGGCACGGGCGGCGTGCTCTCCGCACTCACCCGGCGGCGGCGCGTCTGGGCATAGGCCACATCCACCGGCGCAAAGCCCCGCGGGTCCGCCTGGCCCAGCACCCGCTTCTCATTCTTCGCCTTGCCCGAGCGCTTGGACTGGATGGTGCCCAGATAGCCGTCAAAATCATTGCCCATCACCTTGTCCATCAGGTGCAGCCCGTCAAAGGCATCGCGGGCATAGACCACCCGGCCCGAGGCATAGGCCTGGACGCAATCATCCTCGACATAATTGCGCGTGAGCGCCGCACCGCCCAGCAGCACCGGCAGGTCCACGCCCTGGCGGGACATTTCCTCCAGGTTTTCGCGCATCACCACGGTGGATTTCACCAGCAGGCCGGACATGCCAATGGCATGCGCCTTATGCTCGCGCGCCGCATCCACAATCTGTTGCAATGGCACTTTAATGCCGAGATTGACCACCTTATAACCATTATTGGTCAGGATGATGTCAACCAGATTCTTGCCAATATCATGCACATCGCCCTTCACCGTGCCCAGCACGATGGTGCCCTTCTCCTGGCCCTCAACCTTCTCCATGAAGGGCTCCAGATAGGCGACAGCGGCCTTCATGGTCTCGGCTGATTGCAGCACGAAGGGCAATTGCATCTTGCCCGCGCCAAACAGCTCGCCCACCACCTTCATGCCATCGAGCAGCACGTCATTGATGATGGAAAGCGGCGTATTGCCCTCGGCCATGCTATCGGCGAGTTCCTCGCTCAGGCCCTTGCGGTCACCATCGACAATGCGGTCCTTCAGCCGGCCATTCACCGTCTCGGCCTTCACCTTGGCGACATGATCGGCGGCCTTGCGGCCCGAGAACATCTCGAGGACCTTCTGCAACGGGTCATAGCCCTCCCGGCGGCGGTCAAAGATCAGGTCTTCCATCACCTGCACCTCTTCCGGCGGGATGGCATGCAGCGGCTTGATTTTCGACACATGCACAATCGCGCCGGTCATCCCCGCGCGCACCGCATGGTCCAGAAACACCGAGTTCAGCACATGCCGCGCCGCTGCGTTCAGACCAAAGGAGATATTCGACAGACCCAGCATGATCTGAATGTCAGGAAACGCATCCCTGATCATCCGGATGCCATCGATCGTCCATTGCCCCAGCTTGCGGTCATCCTCATTGCCGGTGGCGATGGTGAAGGTCAGCGGGTCGATCATCAGGTCGCTCTGCGGCAGACCATGCTTGGTGCAGGCGAAATCCACCAGGCGTGCGGCGATGCGCAGCTTATCCTCGGCCGTCTTCGCCATGCCCACCTCATCGATGGTGAGGGCGATGACCGCCGCGCCGAATTTCTTCGCCAGCTTCATGCGGTCTTCCGCGGCTTTTTCACCCTCCTCGAAATTGATCGAGTTGATGATCGGCTTGCCGCCATGCAGTTTCAGGGCAGCCTCGATCACCGGGGTTTCGGTCGAATCAATCACCAGCGGCGCGTTCACGCTGGAGGTGAACCGCGTGATCACCTCGCTCATCTCGAACATCTCATCGCGCCCGACAAAGGCGGTGCAGATGTCGAGCGAGTTCGACGCCTCGGCCACCTGCTCCCGGCCGATGGCGACGCAACCATCCCAATCCTGCTTCTCCTGCCGCTCCCGCCAGGCTTTGGAGCCATTGGCGTTGCAGCGCTCGCCGATGGAGAAGTAGCTATTCTCCTGCCGTAGGCTCACCGCGCCATAGAGCGAGGCCACCGAAGGCACCCAATGATGCTTGCGCGCCACCGGTGCCGGGCGATACCCTCCACCAATCCGCCGCAGCATCGCATCCTGCGCCGCAATGTGGCGGTTATCGGTGCCGCAGCAACCACCCACCAGATTCATCCCGAATTCGGAGACGAAGCGCTCCATCCACACCGCCATATCCTCGGCGGCCAGCGGGTAATGCGTCTTGCCATCCACCAATTCCGGCAGGCCGGCATTGGGCTGCACCGAAATCAGCCCCGGCCAGTTCTGGCTCAGCCAGCGCACATGCTCCTGCATCTCCTGCGGACCCGTCGCGCAGTTCAGCCCCAGCAGCGGCACATCCAGCGCATGGATCACCGTCGCGGCGGCGGCAATATCGGGGCCGACCAGCAGCGTGCCGGTCGTCTCCACCGTCACCTGCACGAAAATCGGAATGCTGCTGCCGGCCTCACGGATCGCCGTCTTGGCCGCATTCACCGCCGCCTTGATGAACAGCGTATCCTGATTCGTCTCGGTCAGGATCGCGTCCACGCCGGCATTGACCAGGCCGCGGCATTGCTGGGTCAGCGCCGCTTCCAGCTCGTCATATTGGATATGGCCGAGCGAGGGCAGCTTGGTCCCCGGCCCGATATCGCCGATGACATAACGGTGCCGGCCATCGGCAAAACTCTCCGCCGCCTCGCGCGCCAATTCCACCGCGCGGCGATTGATCTCATCGGTTTTCGCCGTCAGGTCGAACTCGCCCAGGGTGATGGGCGAACTGCCAAACGTGTTGGTCAGCACCATATCCGCGCCGGCCTCGAAATAGCCGCGATGAATCTCGCGCACGAGATCGGGCCGCGAGAGGTTCAGAATTTCGGTGCAATTCTCATTATCCCAGTAATCCTTCTGGACATCGAGATTGGCGGCCTGAACCCGGCTGCCCATGCCGCCATCACACAGCAGAACCTGAGCGGCGAGGGCTTCGAGAAGATGCGGACGGGACGACGACATGGCGGCAGTGATCTCTCAGAGTTGAAAGGCAGGTTCAGCAATGGTCACGGCATTGGGCAGGCGCTGCGCGGTCCATAGCCGCACCGCGATGGTGCCGGGCAGCTCCTGGCATTGGCGCAGCGCGCAGCCGGCGCCATCAAGCCATTGGGTCATCCGGCCATCGTCAAAGCCCGGCCAGCGATGCGCGTGGCGGGCGGTGATATCCCCCCGCTGGTGCTGCGCCAGGTCCACAATCAGCAGCACCCCATCGGTGCGCAGCACCCGGGCGGCCTCGGCAATCGCGGCTGCGGGTTCCTCGGCGTAATGCAGCACCATTTGCATGGTCGCCACATCCTGGCTCGCATCGGCCAAAGGCAGGCGGTACATATCGGCCTGGCGCACCGCGCAATGATCGGCAATGCCGCGCTCGGCCAGGCGCGCGCGGGCCAGGGCCAGCATCTCGCGGCTGGCATCGAACCCCAGCGCATGCTCGGTGCGCTCGGCCAGCAATTCCAGCAGGCTGCCGGTGCCGGTGCCAATATCCACCAGCCGGCCAATCCGCGCCGGCAATGCGGCGGCGATGGCCTGCTCGATCTCCCGCGCCGGAAGGTCGAGCGCGCGCAACTCATCCCAATCGGCGCCATCGCGGCGGAAGGCGTCAGAGGCGGCGCGGGCGCGTTCGGCGGCGATGCGCGCCCCCTGGCGCCGATCGGCCGCCAGCTCTGGGTCGCCCTCGGGCAGGCGGCTGAGCAATTGCCGCACCAGCGTGGCCGAGGAGGGCACCTGGAAATAGGCATTGGCCCCTTCGGGGATGCGCTCCAGCAGCCCGGCCTCGACCAAGAGTTTCAGGTGCCGCGACAATCGGGGCTGGGATTGCCCCAGCACATCGCATAGATCGGAGACGCAGAGCGCCCCCCTGGCGCAAAGCGCCAAAAGCCGCAGCCTTGTGGGCTCGGCCGCGGCGCGCAATTGGGCAAGGAGGTGATCCATGGGCCGGCTATCACATAAACATATCCTTATGTCTATAGTATGAACTGGCAGATCGACGCCCGCATTCCCGTCACCATTGTGGAGCAGCCCCCGGCGCTGACCGCCGCCACGGCGCTGCTGGCCGAAGAGGCGTTGCCCGAGGGCGTGGGCCCACCCACCCTCTGCGCGATTTTCCGCGCCGATGAACTCATCGCCCATCCCGGTGGCTGCCCCTGCTGCAATGGGCAGGGCGCGGCCGCGGCCGCCCTGGCGGCGCTGTTCCGCGAAAGGGCGCTGGGCGGCAGCTGGTTCTCCGCCGTGGTCGCCCTGGTGCGCAGCCCGGCGGGGCGGGCCGAGCTGGAGGAGGCTTTGCGCAGCGATATCCTCACCCTCGCCCGGTATCGCCTGGCATGACCCATGCCCGCGAGGTGGCGAAATATTACCGCTGGCTGGACCGGCTGGAATGGATGCGGCAGATGCGCGGCCGCACCGGCAATGCGGCCCAGCCGGTGCATCGCGCCCTGCGCGACCCGGATGGCGGCGAGCCCAGCCCCCTGGTGCTGCATCGGCTGATGCTGAACGGCCTTACCCTGCCGCCCAGCCCCCGGGTGCTGGATGCCGGCTGCGGCTATGGCGCCAGCATGCTGGATATGGCGCCCGAACTGGGCGGCGATTGGCTGGGCATTTCGCTCAGCGAGGTGCAGGTGAAGCGGGGCATGGAAGAGGTGGCGGCGCGCGGCCTGGCCGGGCGGGTGCGGCTGGCAGTGGCCAGCTATGACGCCCCCCTCACCGGCGCATTCGATTGGATTTTCGGCATTGAAAGCCTGATCCACTCGCCCGACCCCATGGCCACCATCCACAACCTCGCCCATTCCCTGGCCCCGGGCGGTGCGCTGATGGTGGTGGATGACATGCCCGAGGAAGGCCTCTCACCCCAACAGGCGGCCGATGTGGCGCTGTTCAAGCGCTGCTGGCGCTGCCCCGTGGCGCCCAGCCGTGCGGGCTGGCTCCGGGCCTTTGCGGCAGCGGGACTGGTCTTGTCGCATGAGACGGATTTCACCGCCCTCACCATCCCCCGCCCGGCCGCCGCGCTGGCGCCGATGATGGCGGCGCGGGCGCGGCAGGCCCGCTGGAAGCGCCTGCTGGGGCTGGGCTATCGCAGCGAGGCCGATCTGGGCGGGATGATGCTGGAGACGCTGCTGGCCTCAGGGGTGATCCGCTATCGCATGCTGGTGGCGCGCCGGGCTTGATTTATTCGGCAAATAATCCTACAAACCCCATCGCTGCCGCTGTTTTGACAACCGCATCCCGCACCCCCCCCCGCCGCCATGGCCGGGCGGAGGTGAATTTGTCCGCAAACCACAATTGTTGCGGCTTACGACGTTAACCTTTTATTCTGGCTATAAAAAATCCATCCATACCGCCCCATTCGCCCCATAGATCGGGCCGGGTGCGCAGCGCCCCCTGGGCGGTGATGGCGCCTTCCAGCCCCGGCACCTCCTCCGGCCGCACCGCATCCAGTCCGCCGGGGAAATGCGCCTCCCCCTCCTCGCCCTGCAGCGAGCAGGTGGCAAAGACCAGCCGCCCCCCCGGCGCCAGCCAGCCGCGCGCGGCGGCCAGCAGGGCGCGCTGCTGTTCGGATTGGCGCTCCACATCATGCAGCTTCTTCAAATGCACCACATCAGGGTGCCGCCTGATCGTCCCCGTGGCGGTGCAGGGCGCATCGAGCAGAATGGCGTCGAACCGCGTGCCCGGGTCCCAGGCCAGGGCATCGGCCACCACGATATCGGCCGGCAGGTTCAGCCGGGTCAGGTTTTCGGCCAGGCGTTCGGCGCGCTTCTTCTCCCGCTCCACCGCCACAACCCGCGCCCCGGCCGCGGTCAGCTGCGCCGTCTTGCCCCCTGGCGCGGCGCAAAGGTCGAGCACCAACTCGCCCCGGCGTGGTGCCAAAAGCCGCACCGGCAGCGAGGCCGCCGCGTCCTGCGCCCAGAAGCGCCCCTCGGCAAAGCCTGGAATATCGGTGATCCGCGTGCCCACCGGCATGCGCGCGGTGCCATTGGGCAAGAGCATCGCCCCCTCCACCACGGCACCGGGCATCAGCGAGAGGTCCAGCGGCGCCTCATGCCCATGCGCCTCGGCCATGGCGCGCACCGCCGGGCCATGGGTGGCGTGCCAGGCGGACCACAGCCAGCTCGGCGTATCCAGCCGCGGCGCGTCCAGCCCCTCCAGCGCCGCCACACCCGCCTCAGACACCCGGCGCAGCACGGCATTGACCAGCCCGGCAAAGGGCTTTGGCACCAGGGCCACACAATCACTCACCGCGGCATGCGGCGGCGTGCCCAGCAACAGCAACTCCGCCGCTCCAATCCGCAGCGTGTTGCGCACCTCCGGCGGCGGCTCGCGCTTCAGCCAGGGTTCCAGCGCCGCATCAAGGCTGCCCATCCGCCGCAGCACGGTGGCGGCAATGCGATGGCCCGCCCCGCGGTCACGCGGGGCCATGCCGGCCGGCAAGGCATCCAACGCCTCCTCCAGCGGGCGGCGGGATTGCAGAACGGCGGTGAGGAGTGCCAGGGCGGCACGGCGAGTGGGCGAGGCCATGGCGCGTTATGGGCGCTTCGCCGCCCGGTGCAAATCCGCCGCCTTCGCCCACCCGCTTTGCGCCCTGCCGCAAACCCCGCTACTGCCCGCTGCGATGCTGAACCAAACCCTCTTCGCCCGCGCTGAGACCATGCTGGAGCGCGCGCCACGCCTGGCGCTGGTGCTGCTCTGCCTGTGCCTCTACCTCCCCGGCTTCTTCACCGTTCCGGCATTGGACCGTGACGAGGCGCGCTTCGCCCAGGCCAGCCGCCAGATGGTGGAGAGCGGTGATTATGTGAATATCCGCGTCGGCAGCGAGGAGCGGAACAAAAAGCCGGTTGGCATCCATTGGGCCCAGGTCGCGGTGGTGCATGGGCTGGAGGCGGTTGGCATTCCCGCCCGCAGCGAGATTTGGGCCTATCGCGTGCCCTCCATGCTGGCGGCGATATTGGCCGTGCTGGCCTGTTTCCAGTTTGGCCGAGCCCTGGTGGGGCGGCGCGCGGCGCTGCTGGGCGCGGCCATGCTGGCGGCCTGCATGGTCCTGGTGGTGGAAACCCATATCGCCAAGACCGATGCCGCCCTGCTGGCCACCGTCGCGGCGGCGATGGGGCTGCTGGGCCGGGCCTATCTGCGCCCGGGCGATTTCACCGCAAGGCAGGCGGCGGCGTTTTGGGTGATCATGGGGCTCTCCGTACTGCTAAAGGGGCCGGTGGGGCCGATGGTGCCGCTATTGACCGGCATCACCCTGGCGGTGGTGGACCGGGCCGCGCCGTGGTTACGCCCGCTGCGGCTGCATTGGGGCCTGCCCCTGATGCTGGCCATGGCGGCACCTTGGATGGTGGCCATTGGCATCGCCACGGAGGGCCGCTTCTTCGCCCAGGCGCTGGGCGATGACATGATCGCCAAGCTGGGCAGCGGCGAGGAGAAGCATTGGGGCCCGCCGGGCTTCTACCTGATCGTCTTTTTTATTGCGGCCTTCCCTTCGGCCTGGATGGTGGGGCCGGCGCTACGCCAGGCCTGGAGCCAGCGCAGCCTGCCAGCGAGCCGCTTCCTGCTGGCCTGGCTGGTGCCGACATGGCTGGTCTTCGAAGCGGTGCAGACCAAGCTGCCGCATTATACCCTGGTGGTCTATCCGGCGCTGATGCTGCTGATTGCGATCTGGGCGCTGGACCCGCTGCGCTTCCAGCCTGGGCGGTGGTTGGTGTGGTCGATGCGCTTTGGCCTGGCCGCCGTGGCGGTGGGCATGGGCGCTTTGGCACTGGTGGGGCCGCGGCTGCTGGCAGGCGTCATCCCCTGGGCGAGTTGGCTGGTGCTGCCCGCGGCGCTGCTGCTGGTTTGGGCGGTGCTGCATGCGAGCGCCCGGGGGTTGTGGGCGCGCGGTGCTGCGCTGGGCGTGGTGCTGGTGGTGCCGATCTACGCCGCGGTGCTGGGCGGGGTTTTGCCGCGCATCGAGCCGATGTGGATCGCGCCACGGTTGCAGGCTGCGCTGGCCCGGGTGGCGCCTGGCTTGGCACCGGCGCAATTCGGTATGGCGGGCCATGCCGAGCCCTCGGCCTTATTCGCCATTGGCGGGGCGCTGCACCTGCTGCCCAGCGGCCCGGCTGCGGCGCAGTTCCTGGCCGACCAGCCGGGCCGGGTGGTGGCCGTGGGCGACCGGCAGGAGGCTACCTTCCAGGCGGAGCTCATCCGATTGGGCCTGCGTGTGGAGGAGCTGGCGACGGTGTCCGGCTATAATTATTCCCGCGGGCGGCCCATCACGCTGCTGCTGTACAGGAGAGTGCCATGATGGACTGGATCACCGGCCTCGTCGCCCAGGCCGGTTATGCTGGGGTGTTCGTGCTGATGTTGGCGGAAAATCTTTTTCCGCCCATCCCCTCCGAGCTGATCATGCCATTGGCCGGGTTTTCGGCGGCGCGTGGGCATATGTCGCTGCTGGGGGTGGTGCTGGCGGGGGTGGCCGGCACGCTGGCGGGGAATATGGTGTGGTTCGAGCTGGCGCGCGCCTTTGGTGTGGCGAGGACGAAGAGGCTTTGTGCCCGGTTTGGCCGATGGCTCGGGATCACGGATGAGGATCTGGACAAGGCGCAGCTTACCCTGCGGCGGCATGGCCCTTGGGCGGTGTTTCTGGGCCGGATGATGCCGGGGATTCGCACGGTGATCTCTATCCCGGCGGGGCTGATTGAGATGCCCAGATTGGTCTTTTATGGGCTGACGACGCTGGGCAGCACGATCTGGGTGGGCGGGCTCGCGGTGCTGGGCTATTGGCTGGAGGAGCGGTTCGACGTTGTGGAGAGCTGGATCGATCCTTTCAGCAAGGTGTTCCTGGCGCTGTTCGTTCTGGCCTTCGTGTGGCCGGTGGTGCGGGTGTGGATGCGCCGGCGCGGCTGAGCATGGATTGCGCTGTTGGGCCAGCTTGGCTAAAGGGTTTTTCGACTGGAGAGGTGGCGGAGTGGTCGAACGCGTCGGTCTCGAAAACCGAAGTACTCGCAAGGGTACCGTGGGTTCGAATCCCACCCTCTCCGCCAGAAGGCCATCCAGCCACGTCCGGTAAAGCCTTCAGAAGCCCACAGACTACCTAGGAAAACGGCCATTCTGCGTTAGGGCCTGTCCCATCGCGTCCGATTGAATCCGTCCCCGTTCGGCGATATATTTAGGGGACGGTTAAGGGGATAGCCTCCGGCCGAAAACGGAGACGTGGGATGCCCAGGCGCGCAGCTGGTCTAACGGCGGTTAAGGTCGACAAACCCAAGAAGCCTGGACGGTTCGGCGACGGCAACGGCTTGTATTTGCTGGTTCGCCCTGATTTCACGAAATTCTGGGTGTTCCGTTTCACCCCATCGGGCGGCAAGTTGCGTGAGATGGGCCTGGGCAGGGCAGGTAGTGCGCGTGGCGAGGTCAAGCTGGCTGACGCCAGAGAACGGGCTGCTGGCCTGTACGCCCAGGTGCGTGCCGGGATTGACCCACTTGCCCAGCGCGAAGCCGACGCCATCGAAGCGAAAGCGGTTGCCCAGCACAAGCTGATTGCGTCCACCACATTCCGGGCTGCAGCCGAGCGATACATCGCCGCCCATGAGCCAGCTTGGAAAAATCCAAAGCACCGCCAGCAGTGGCATAATTCTCTCGGCACCTATGTCGACCCGGTCTGCGGTGACATCCCGGTGGGGGAAATCCAAACTGCCCATGTGCTTGCAGTGCTAGAGCCGATTTGGCGAGCTAAGCCCGAGACAGCCAGCCGCGTGCGGGGACGGCTTGAGGCGATCCTGGACTATAGCAAGGCGCGTGGATGGCGGAGTGGTGAGAACCCGGCAGCTTGGAAAGGGCATCTGGCGTTAACCCTGCCAGCACGCGGCAAAATCGCCCCAGTGCAGCATCACGCGGCATTGCCTTGGCAAGAGATCGGGGAGTTCGTTCGCGACCTGCGCCAGCAGAAGGGCATAGCTGCGCGCGCGCTGGAATTCGTCGTCCTGACTGCCGGAAGGACCTCCGAGATCATCGAGGCGAGATGGGCAGAGATCGATCTGGCAACAGGGATTTGGACCGTTCCAGCTTCGCGGATGAAAGCTGGGCGAGAGCATCGTGTTCCGCTGGCTGAGCCAGCTCTGGCCCTGCTGCGCGTCATGAACGAGTTCAGGCTCAGTGGAGAGCCGGGTGAGTTCATCTTCCCCGGCCAGATTCCCTATCATCCGCTGTCCAACATGGCCCTAGCCATGGTTTTGAGACGGATGAAGCGTGCTGATCTGACGGTCCACGGGTTCCGCAGCTGCTTCCGCGACTGGTGCGCGGAGAGCACTAGCTTTCCGCCAGAGGTGGGAGAAATGGCGCTGGCGCATACCGTGGGAAACAAAGTTGAAGCCGCATACCGGCGCGGAGATCTGTTTGAAAAACGGGTTCAGCTGATGGCGGCCTGGGCTGACTTCGTCGAGCAGCCGAGAGGCAAGGCTATGGCAAGTGTGACAGCGATACGGGCCGCGTGATCGGAGATTGAATGATGGCAAAGCCGGCCAAAGCAGCCGCAAACAAGCCTGCGCCTGCCAGTCCTGGTAGCGATAAATCTAGTGGTTCCCTCGTCTCTCCGGGCACTTCCATGACCGAAGAGGAAATGGAAGACATCAAGGCCGAGATAGCCCAGGACCTCCGGCCGGACCTTTATTACCTTGAGGAATCAACCACTGCTGCCGAGTTTTATGAGCGGCTCTCCGACATAATTATCCGGTCGGAATATCTAACCGCAGATCAACGTGGCGATCTTGCTGAAATAGTAAAAAAGCCATGGACGGGAAGAAAAAATAAAAAGGGCAGAGCGTCTTTAGAAAGACGTCATACTGCAATTTACATTCGATATGTATTGGAAGCTAAAGAAAATAATAGGAAAATACCCCATTCCATTGCAATAAAAGAAATTCAATCGAAATATAAATTATCATCAGAAGATACTGCGGCGAAGGCGCTCAGTGCCGCGAAAAAATATTGGGATAGCAAGAAGCCTGATCTACAGGGGAAAAAATAGAACCCCCATTTTTTCCCGGAAAAAATTCATCCCGTGTTGTTTCCCTAGAAGCTGCCCGACCTCGCTCGATACTATCCGCCTGTGTTCAACAGTTCGGAGAATATCATGGTCGAGATCACTACAATTCCAATCGCGTTCCGGGTGCCAGCCGCTTGTGCTGCGGCAGGCATTAGCCGCACCCGCCTTTATGAGCTGATCGCCGCCGGCAAAATCGAGGCAAAGGCCTGCGGTGGCAGGACTTTGGTACTGGCAGCAAGTCTTCATGCCT
>Ga0214917_10001217_pt1 | contig 33448 bp, 29 predicted proteins | sample LL_1208_BB_MetaG_FD_177983 | JGI IMG/M metagenome (GOLD analysis project Ga0214917, IMG submission 177983) | Freshwater microbial communities from Lake Lanier, Atlanta, Georgia, United States - LL_1208_BB | ecosystem: Environmental > Aquatic > Freshwater > Lake | place: USA: Georgia | collected... | reverse complement strand
TTCGCCGCACCCTGCCGACCATCCTCCTCGCCACCCCGGCCCTGGCCCAGGCCGCGCCGCTCTCCATCCTGGGCACCGGCGCCACCGAGCACCCGATTGACGAGATTGCCCAAGCTTTCACCCGCGCCACCGGGCGCGCCGTGCGCACCGCCACCGGCAATGGCGGCCAGGTGGCGGCGCGGATTCGCGGCGGCGAGGCGCCGGATGTGGTGCTCAATGCCGGCCCGGCGCTGGATGGGCTGATCCGCGACGGTTTTGCGGTGGCGGCCTCGCGCCGGGAAATGGGGCGGATGCGCCTCGCGGTCGCGGTCAAACGCGGCAGTGCCCTGCCCGAGATCACCACCGAGGCGGGGCTGGGCGCCTATTTGCGCTCGGTGGCCAGCATTGGCGTCTCGGATGCAGCAACCGGTGCCACCTCCGGCCAGCATGTGCTGGATTTGTTGGCGCGGCTGGGGGTGCCGGCGGTGGGCGGGCCGCGCATTGCGCCCTTCACGCGCGGCATCACCGCGGTGCAGGCGGTGGCCCGGGGCGAGATCGTCACCGTCATCACCCAGGCCAGCGAGATCACGGCGGTGCCCGAGGCCGTGCTGGTGGCGCCGCTGCCCGATCATTTGCAGCTCATCACCCCTTATGTTGCGGCCATCCCCACCCGGGCGGCGGATTCGGCCGCCGCGGCGGCGTTTTTGGCCATGGCCAGCGGGCCGGTGGGGCAGGCGGTGTTCCGGGCGGCGGGGTTTGCGGTGGGGTAAAGCCGGGCCATAAACACCGCATGCAAACCAACCAACGCATTGACGGCCAGCGCCTCTGGTCCACCCTCATGGCCATGGCCGAGATCGGCGCCACCCCGCGCGGCGGTGTGAAGCGCCTGACGCTGACCGAGATCGACCGCCAGGGGCGTGAGCGTTTTGCCGCATGGTGCCAGACCCTCGGCTTGACCATCCGTGTCGATGCGATCGGCAATATGTTTGCCCGCCGCGAGGGCCGCGACCCCAATCGGCCGCCTGTGCTGATGGGCAGCCATCTGGACAGCCAGCCCTCGGGCGGCAAATTCGACGGCGCGCTGGGCGTGATCGCCGGGCTCGAGGTCATGCGTTCGCTCAATGACCTCAATATCGTCACCGAGGCGCCCATCGAGCTGGTGAATTGGACCGATGAGGAAGGCAGCCGCTTTGGCCATTCCCTGATGGGCAGCGGCACCTGGGCGGGGATTTTTCCGCTGGAGAAGACCTATGCGCTGACCGATGCCGAGGGCGTGCGCGTTGATACCGCGCTGGACGCCATTGGCTATCGCGGTGCCGAGCCGGCCCGGCCCTTCGCCGCCGATGCCTATTTTGAGCTGCATATCGAACAGGGGCCGATCCTGGAGCGCGAGGGCCGGCAGATTGGCATCGTCACCGGCGCGCAGGCGCAGGTCTGGTATGATGCCAGGATCGAGGGCCAGGATTCCCACGCCGGCACCACGCCCCCCAGCACCCGCCGTGACGCGCTGCTGGCCACCGCCCGGGTGGTGGAGCTGGTGGACCGGATCATGCGCGCGCGCGGGGAGGATGGCCGCGGCACGGTGGGCTGGCTGCAGGTCTCGCCCAATAGCCGCAATGTGGTGCCGGGGGAGACCCGCTTCTCGGTGGAGTTCCGCCACCCTGATTTCGCCCAGGCCCAGGCCATGGCGGCGGAATTCGAGGCTGAGGCCGCCGCCCTCGTCACCGCCAGCGGCTGTGCCTGGCATTTGACCGAGCTGTTTCGCCTCGATGCCCAGCCTTTTGACGCTGAATGTGTCGGGCTGGTGGAGGCGGCGGCGGGGCGTCTGGGCCTGTCTGCCCGGCGCATCGTCAGCGGTGCGGGGCATGATGCGGTCTATGTCGCCCGCCATATCCCCACGGCGATGATTTTCACCCCCTGCAAGGATGGGCTGTCGCATAACGAGGCTGAGAGCATCGAGCCTGAGGAGGCCGAGGCCGGCTGCCAGGTGCTGTTCCAGGCGGTGCTCGCCCGCGCCAATCGGGTTCTGCCCGGCTGATTCTCGTTGCTGTAACGTGATGATAACGTCACCTTGGGGTGATGTTTGGGTTTCGTCCCGCAGCGGATTATGCTGCTCTGCGATAAGGTTGTGAAAAGGCAAAAAATGATGGAGGGCGTTGCACCAGCGGCATCCCTGAGCTTCGAGGCGGCATTGGCCGAACTCGAAACGATCGTGCGCAGCCTCGAATCCGGTAAGGGCGACCTCGCGCGGGCCATCGCCGATTACGAGCGCGGCACCCTGCTGCGCCGCCATTGCGAGACCTTGCTGGCCGATGCCGAGGCCAAGGTGCAGGCCATCGCCCAGGCCCCGGACGGAGCCCTCACCCTGCGTGACGTGGAATAGGTTGGAATGAGTGTGACAACGAGCATCGCCACCGCCAGCGCCGCGCTGGCCCGTGCCCTGGCCGATTCGGCCGCTGAAATGGAAGACGCGCTGGATACCCTGCTGCCGGTGGCCGAGGGCGATGAGGCGCGGCTTTATGAGGCCATGCGCTATTCCGCCATGGGCGGTGGCAAGCGCATGCGGGCCTTTCTGGTGCTGGAGGGTGCGCGGCAATTCAACGTCTCGCGCACTGCAGCGCTGCGGGTGGCCGCGGCCATTGAGATGATCCACGCCTATTCGCTGGTCCATGACGACCTGCCGGCGATGGACAATGATGATCTGCGCCGCGGCAAGCCCACCAACCACAAGGCCTTTGATGAGGCGACGGCGATCCTGGCCGGTGATGCGCTGCAATGCCATGCCTTCACCGTGCTGGCCGATGAGGAAACCCATCCCGACCCGGCGGTGCGGATTGAACTCGTCCGCGCCATTTCCCGTGCCGCCGGCCCACGCGGCATGTGCGGCGGCCAGATGCTGGACATGATGGCCGAACAGGGCCGCATCCCACCCGAGGAAGCCGCGATTGGCCGGTTACAAACACTTAAGACTGGCAAATTGATCGAGGTCTCGGCCGAGGCGGGCGCCATATTGGGCAAGGCGCCGGCGCAGCAGCGCCATGCCCTGCTGGCCTATGGCCGCGACCTGGGCGCCGCCTTCCAGATCGCCGATGATATTCTCGATGCCACGGCCAGTGCCGAGGATACCGGCAAGGCCACCGGCAAGGATGCCGGGGCTGGCAAGGCCACGCTGGTGGGGCTGCTGGGCCTCGAGCGTGCCCGCATGCAGGCCGAGCGCCTGGTGACGCAGGCGCGTGACCATCTCGACGCCTTTGGCGAGCGCGCCGACATGCTCCGCGCGCTGGCCGATTACACGATTTCGCGGAGAAGCTGAATATGGACCGCCCGAATACCCCGCTGCTCGACCGCGTGCATGTGCCGGCCGATTTGCGCAATTATTCCAATGATCAACTCAAGCAACTGGCCGATGAATTGCGGGCGGAGACCATCTCCACCGTCTCGGTCACCGGCGGGCATCTGGGTTCGTCGCTCGGTGTGGTCGAACTCACGGTCGCCATCCATGCGGTGTTCGATACGCCGCATGACCGGCTGATCTGGGATGTGGGCCATCAATGCTACCCGCATAAAATTCTGACCGGGCGGCGCGATCGCATCCGCACGCTGCGCCAGCCCGGCGGCCTTTCTGGCTTCACCAAGCGCAGCGAGAGTGAATACGACCCCTTCGGCGCGGCGCATTCCAGCACCAGCATTTCCGCTGGCCTGGGCATGGCGGTGGCGAGTGCCTTGCAGGAGACGCCGCGCAACGTCATCGCGGTGATCGGCGATGGCTCGATGTCCGCCGGCATGGCCTATGAGGCGATGAACAATGCAGGGGCGGAAAAGGCCAATCTGATTGTCATCCTCAATGACAATGACATGTCGATTGCGCCACCCGTGGGTGCGATGTCGGCCTATCTGAGCCGCACCATCTCCTCGCGACCCTTCCTCTCGGTGCGGGATTTCGTGGGCAAGCTGGCCAAGAATTTTCCGGGGCCCATCGAGCGCGCGACCAAGCGGGTGGATGAATATGCCCGCGGGCTGCTGACCGGCGGCACGCTGTTCGAGGAGATGGGGTTTTATTATGTCGGCCCGATCGACGGCCACAATATGGACCATTTGCTGCCGGTGCTGCGCAATCTGCGCGACACTGAGCATAAGGGCCCCTTCCTGATCCATGCCGTCACCCAGAAGGGCAAGGGCTATGCCCCGGCCGAAAGCTCGGGCGACAAGTATCATGGCGTGCAGAAATTCAACGTCGTCACCGGCGAGCAGCAGAAGGCGCCGCCGGGGCCGCCGGCCTATCAGAAGGTGTTTGCCCAGGCCTTGATCGCCGAGGCGGAGCAGGATGAGCGCATTGTGGCGGTGAATGCCGCCATGCCCTCGGGCACCAGCCTTGATATGTTCGCCAAGCGTTTCCCTGAGCGTTGCTTCGATGTGGGCATTGCCGAGCAGCATGCGGTCACCTTCGCCGCTGGCATGGCGACGGAGGGGCTGAAGCCCTTCTGCGCGATTTATTCCACCTTCCTGCAGCGCGGCTATGACCAGGTGGTGCATGATGTGGCGCTGCAAGGCCTGCCGGTGCGCTTCGCGATGGACCGTGCCGGGCTGGTGGGGGCCGATGGCGCCACCCATGCCGGCAGTTTCGACATCGCCTATCTCAGCTGCCTCCCCGGCTTCACGCTGATGGCGGCCAGCTGCGAGGTGGAGCTGGCGCATATGATCGCCACCATGGCCGGCATTGATGACGGCCCCTCCGCCGTGCGCTACCCGCGCGGCGAGGGCTTTGCCTTGCAGCCGCTGCCCGCCCGCGGCACCCGGCTTGAAATCGGCAAGGGCCGCATTCTGCGCGAGGGCACGAAGGTGGCGCTGCTCTCCTATGGCGCGCGGCTGCAGGAATGCCTCAAGGCGGCCGATGAGCTGGCCCTGATGGGTCTTTCCACCACGGTCGCCGATGCACGCTTCGCCAAGCCGCTCGACACCCAGCTGGTCGAGCGCCTGGCGCGCGAGCATGAGGTGCTGATCACCATCGAAGAGGGCTCGCTCAACGGCTTTGGCGGGCTGGTGATGCACCACCTCGCCCATGCCGGGCTGCTTGATCGCGGCCTGAAATTCCGGCCGATGACGCTGCCGGACATCTATATCGACCATGACAGCCCGAAGAAGCAGTACGACATCGCCCGGCTCAATGCGCCGCAGGTGGTGGAGACGGTGCTGGCGGCGCTGGGCAAGGAAGCGCTCGCCGCACGTGCGTAAGCTGCGCATCGACCAGCTGCTGGTCGATCGCGGGCTGGTCGAATCCAGAACCCGCGCCCAGGCGCTGCTGATGGCCGGCCTCGTCTATTCCGGCGAGCGCCGGCTCGATAAGCCGGGGCTGAGCGTGGCGGAGGATATCGCGCTCGAACTGCGCGGGCAGGAGCACCCTTGGGTTTCCCGCGGCGGGGTGAAGCTGGCGCATGGTCTGGCCCATTTCGGCCTATCACCGGCGGGGCTGGTTTGCCTGGATGTGGGCGCCTCCACCGGCGGTTTCACCGATGTGCTGCTGCATCACGGTGCGGCGCGGGTGCATGCCATCGATGTGGGCCACGGCCAATTGGCCTGGAAGCTGCGCAATGACCCGCGTGTGGTGGTGCGCGAAAAGCTCAATGCCCGGCACATGACCAGCGAGGATGTGGGTGAACCCATTGAGGCGCTGGTTTGCGATGCCAGTTTCATTGGCCTGCGCACGGTGCTGCCCGCACCGCTCGCGCTCTGCGCCCCCGGCGCTTGGGCCCTGGCGCTGATCAAGCCGCAATTCGAGATGGGTCCGAAACTCGCCCCTGGTGGCGTTGTGCGGGACCCGGCGGTGCATGAAGCGGCCTGCGCGATGATCCGCGACTGGTGGGCCGCCTTGCCGGGCTGGAGCATTCTGGGCATCGAGCCCAGCCCCATCACCGGGCCGGAAGGCAACCGGGAATTCTTACTGGCAGCGCGGCTGCAGGCGGCGTGATTGAGGCTGTGGATAGAATTGTGGATTGCTTCGTCTCGCCAGCTCGCCTGATGATGGTGTTGCGGTGGCCATAGCTATTTTTGCTTCACGAAATCGTTACTTGGCCGAAAATAGTGGCATATGGGCGCGGTGGAGGATTTTGACACATGCTTGTGTTTGCAAGGCCTTGGCATCAAATTCTCAGGCTTGGCAGCAATCTCTACCCAAGGGCGCCGTAACATTTTGCAAATATCGGCTGATTTGAGTGCCTTGGCAGCATCACGCCCCGCCGCTTGTGAATGATTTGCGCCATGGGGCGGCGAGAGGTGCCTCCGCCCCACGCCGCCCCGGCCATCCTGCGCCCTACCGCCAGCCGCCGTGATGGCCGCCATGACGGCCGCCGTGATGGCTGGAGGCGTAATGCCGATAGCCACCGCGATAGCCATAGGCAGGCTGGCTATAGGCGTGGCTCCGATAATAGCCGCCGCCACCGCCATAATAGCGGGGCCCATAGCCCGGCGCGACGCAGGCAGACAGCGCCAGCACTGCGCCAAAGACGGAGATGATGCGGAGCAAGCGGTTCATGGCGAAGCTCGGTGGGGCCATGGGCCCCGATGGGTGGCTGTGGGCGGCGGGTTGCCGTCCCTGTGGCGCATCCTCATCAGGCACCCGCTCCGTGGCGGGCTTACGGTGCCACTGTGATGCTTTGTGGGCGATTGCGGCAGCATTGCGCCTCCCCAAGGCGACCGGGCGGGCGTAACCTCGTCTCGCATGTCCGAATCTCTGCCAGCCAAAGACCCCAGGCTCATCGCCATCATCGTGGCCAGCGCGCTCTTCATGCAGAATTTGGACAGTGCGGCGGTGATCACAGCCCTGCCCAGCATGGCGCGCGATATGGGGGTGGAACCGGCGCGGCTGGGTGTTGCCATCACCAGCTATCTTGTGGCGCTGACGGTGTTCATTCCCATCTCCGGCTGGGTGGCGGATAGGTTTGGCCCCAAGCGGATTTTCATGGTGGCCATTGCCCTCTTCGCCACCGCCTCGGCCGCCTGCGGCCTGTCCAATGGCCTGGGCGAATTGGTGGCGGCGCGCATCACCCAGGGCCTGGCGGGCGCCATGATGGTGCCGGTGGGCCGGCTTCTGCTGCTGCGCGGCTTGCGCAAGGACCAGATGCTGATGGCGATGACCTGGCTGACCATGCCCGGCATGCTGGGGCCGATCTCCGGCCCGGTGCTGGGCGGCGTGCTGACCGATCTTTGGGGCTGGCGCAGCGTATTCTGGATCAATATCCCAGTGGGTGTGCTGGGGCTTTGCCTGGTGGCCTGGAAGATTCCCACGGTGCAGGTTGACCATCCCGGCCCGCCGGATACGCGGGGGCTGCTGCTGGTGGGCATCGCCATGGCCAGCTTCATGTTCGGGCTGGAGACGGTGGGGCGGCATGTGATGCCCTCCGGCCTGCCGGAGGCTGGGCTGGTGCTCGGTATTCTGGTCGGCGTGGTCGCGGTGCGGCATTGTCTGCGTGCGCGGCTGCCGGCGCTGGATTTTTCGCTGCTGCGGGTGCCCACCTTCCACGCCGCTGCGGCCACCGGGACGATTTTTCGCGTCGGCGCTGGCGCCAGCCCCTTTCTGGTGCCGGTGCTGCTGCAGGTGGGCTTTGGCTGGAGTGCCACCGAATCCGGCGTGGTGAGCTTTGCCACGGCGCTGGGCGCCTTGGCGATGAAGCCATTGGCCCGGCCCATTCTGCGGCGCTGGGGATTTCGCGGCAGCATCGTCTGGGGCAGCGTCATGGCTGGGGCTTCGCTGGCGGCCTGTGCGCTGTTCACGCCCGCCTGGCCATTGCCGGCGATGTTTGCGCTTCTCGCCCTGGGAGGGCTGTTCCGCAGCCTGCAATTCACCGCGCTGAACACTTTGGCCTTTGCCGATTTGCCGCAATCGCGGTTTTCGGCCGCGACGGGGTTTTATGGCATCACCCAACAAATCGCCCCGGCGCTGGGCGTGGTGCTGGCCACGGCATCGCTGGAGTTGAGTGCGGCCATGGCCGGGCGGGCGGTGGCAGCGCCGGATTTCACCATCGCCTTCATCGTGGCCGGAATGGTGGTGGCGAGTGCCGCACCTTTCTTTGCCCGCCTGCCCAAGGATGCCGGCGATGAGGTGAGCGGCCATCGTGACCGGTGACGGGCTGAGGTGAGGCTCCGCCTGCGAATCCTGTGCCTTGCCCATGCGGCGGGGGGTGCATTGACGAAAATGCAATGAAGGAACCGCCCCCCCTTGCGCCCCGGCGCTGCCCGGCCTAACCCCCCTCCCCATAGCCGGCTGTGCCGGATAATCCTGGATTATGTGGCACAGCCGCTGGTCCCGGCTGACGGTTTAGTGATATTTTGCCCACCATTCGGTCACGTGGCCGCAGGGCCAGTAGGAGAGAACGCAGATGAGTGAAGTCGCCGACAAGGTGAAGAAGATCGTGGTGGAACATCTCGGCGTCGAAGAGGCGAAGGTGACCGAAGCTGCGTCCTTCATTGACGATCTGGGCGCCGACAGCCTCGACACCGTCGAACTGGTCATGGCCTTCGAAGAAGCCTTCGGTGTGGAAATCCCCGATGACGCGGCTGAGAAGATCACCACCGTCAAGGACGCCATCGATTTCATCGAGAAGCATCAGGCCTAAGCTCTAGGCCGACGGGTTCCAGGAGTAGCGTTCGGTGTTTGCACAAGGCTTCGCACCACGTCGCGTGGTGGTAACCGGCATGGGAATCGTCAGCCCTCTGGGCTTGGGCGTGGCCCATGTCTGGAAGCGGCTGGTAAACGGTGAGAGCGGTTTATCCGCCATCCAGTCCTTCGACCTCAAGGACCTGCCGGCCAAGGTGGCCGGCCAGGTACCCAATGGCGCGAAAGCCGATGGCAAGCTCGACCTGAACGAATGGATCCCGATCAAGGACCAGAAGAAGATGGACCGCTTCATCCAGCTCGCCGTCGTGGCGGCGGCGGAAGCGGTGGAAGATAGCGGCTGGGTCGCCGATACTGAGGAGGCGCAGTGCCGCACCGGTGTCATGATCGGCAGCGGCATTGGCGGTCTGGAAACCATCCAGGAAGCGGCTTCGCTGGTGCAGGCCGGCCGCACGCGGCGGCTCTCGCCCTTCTTTATCCCCTCAGCGCTGGTGAATTTGGCATCGGGCCATGTCTCCATCCGCTATGGCTTCAAGGGCCCCAACCATTCTGCCGTCACCGCCTGCGCCACCGGTGTGCACGCCATTGGCGATGCCGCACGGCTGATCGCACTCGGCGATGCCGATGTGATGGTGGCGGGCGGCACTGAGGCCGCGGTTTGCGAATTGGGCATTGGCGGCTTCTGCGCCGCACGCGCCCTCTCGGTCGCTTTCAATGACGAACCCACCCGCGCCTCCCGCCCCTGGGATAGGGATCGTGATGGCTTTGTGATGGGCGAAGGCTCCGGCGTGGTGGTGCTCGAGGAATACGAGCATGCCAAGGCCCGCGGTGCCACGATCTATGCCGAGGTGGCCGGCTACGGCATGAGCGGCGATGCGCATCACATCACCGCCCCTTCGGACACCGGCGATGGCGCCTTCCGCTCCATGCGCATGGCGCTGCGCGATGCGGGCGTGACGCCTGACCAGGTGCAATACGTCAATGCCCATGGCACCTCCACGCCGATGGGCGATGACCTGGAGCTGGGCGCGGTGGAGCGGCTCTGGGGCGAGGCCGGTGCCAAGCTGGCCATGAGCAGCACCAAATCCTCCGTGGGCCACCTGCTCGGTGCGGCCGGCGCAGTGGAGGCGGTGTTCAGCATCCAGGCGATCCGCGACGGTGTTGCCCCGCCCACGCTGAACCTCGAAAACCCCTCGCGCGAGAGCATTATCGACCGCGTGGCATTGCAGGCACAGCAGCGGCCCATCGAATACGCGCTGTCCAACAGCTTTGGCTTTGGTGGTACCAACGCCTCCGTGGTGTTCCGCCGGGCGCCCTGAAACGGCTTGCGTCTTCCCCGGTTTATTGGCCATCATGCGGCCAATAAACCAAGGGAACGCTTCAATAATGATCACCCGCCGCGCGCTGGGGCTTGCCGCCCTCGCCAGCCCTGTCATCACCGGCCTGGCCCACGCCCAGGCACAGCGCCTGCGTTGGGCGCATGTCTATGAGGTCAATGAGGCCTATCACACCGAGGCGCTCTGGGCTGCGGCGCAGTTCCGCGAGCGGACGAATGGCAAATACAATATCGAGGTCTTTGCCGCCTCCGCCCTCGGCAATGAGCCGCAGATCAACCAGGGCCTGACCCTGGGCACCATCGACATGATCTATACCGGCGTGGCCTTCGCCGGGGCCAGCTACCGGGCGATGTCGATCAGCCACGCGCCCTATGCGCTGCGCGATTACGCGCATTTCCAGGCCTATCGCGGCTCCGACCTGCATCGCGAACTCATCGCCGGCTATGACGCGCAAACCCGCCACCACGCCGTGGCGCTGACCTATTATGGTGACCGCATGGTCACCGCCAATAAGTCGATCATGACGCCCGCCGATATGCGCGGCCTGAAGCTGCGCGTGCCGCAGGCGCCCTCCTTCCTGATGTTCGCCCGCGGCGTGGGCGCCAATGCCACCCCCATCGCCTTTGCCGAGGTCTATCTCGCCCTGCAAAACGGCACGGTGGATGCGCAGGAAAACCCGCTGCCGACCATCCAGGCGAAGAAGTTTTACGAGGTGCAGAGCCATGTCAGCCTGACCGCGCATATCACCGATAGCCTGCTGACCATCATCTCCGGCACCACCATGCGCCGCTTCACCCCCGCCGAGCAGGGCATGCTGCGCGAGATTCTGGCCCAGGCGGCGGATCGCTGCGGCGCTGCCATTCGCAGCCAGGAGCAGGAGCTGGCCGCCTGGTTCCGCGCCCAGGGCAAAACGGTGCAGGAGCCCGACCGCGCCGCCTTCCGCGCCGCCTGCGTGCCGCTGCACAATGTGGATGTGGGCTGGAGCCGGGCGCAGTATGACCGGCTGCAGGCGCTGTAGTTCAGCCAAGCATTGCCGCTTCGCAAGGTTGCTTCAAGCCGCTGATGGCGGAGAGAAAAAAAGCGAAAGGGCTTTGCCCTCTCGCGCTCTCCCACCAGGGTCGACATGTATGTCGACCCTCCTGGGGTGCTCGAGGGGCAAAGCCCCTCGATCTTTCTCACCCCCGCTATTCGTTTTTCAGCAACCCATCAGGGCGCAAGCCGCCGCAGCACCGCATAGCCGCCCAGCGTGACCAGGGCGAGGTGGCCAAAGGCCAGCCCCCAGCCCAGCGCTCCGCTGCCCGCCAGATCCAGCGTGACGCCCACCACCAGCGGCCCGACAAAGCCGCCGGCATAGCCGCACATGCTGTGCAGCCCCATGGTGGCGCCCCGCCGGCCGGCCTCGGCTGCCTGCACCGTGCCCGCGGTCAGCGCCGCGCTATCGAGGTAGATGGCGGCATTCCACAGCAGCACGCTCAGCGCGGCCAAAGGCGCCGAGACCAGGCTGGACCAGCCGGTCAGCAGCGCCATGCCGGCGGCGGCACCCACCGCCCAGGCCACCACCCGGGCGCGGCCAAAGCGCTGCGCCACCTCATTGCCATAGATCGAGATGGCGATGGCGCTCAGCCCCGCCAGGGTGAAGAGCGTGGTCGGCCCGGGCAGCCATTCCGGCGCGCCATGGGTGGCGATCACCATGGCGAGGAAGGTGACCGCCCAGGCCCGCAGCGCCGCCAATTCCCAGGTATGCACCGTATAGCCCATGATCCAGGCCATGGCGGCGCGGTTGCGCAGCACCGGGCGGAAATCCAGCAGCCCGCCACGCGGCGCGGCCGGTGCGGCGGGGCCGCCCCGCATGGCCAGCGCGCCGATGGCCGCCGCCCCCAGCGCCGCCACGCCGCCAAACAGAAAAGCCGCCTCTGGCCCCGCCAGCGCATCAAGCCCGCCGGCCACCAGGAAGGAGGCCGAGCCTGCAATCCCCACCCCGGCGGCGTGCCAGCTCACGGCGCGCGATTGCGCGGCCCCTTCCAGCCTATCGGCAATCACCTTCAGCCCGGGCATGTAGCAGCCGGCCCAGCCAATGCCGGCCATGGCGCGCAACACCAGCGCGCTCCAAAAACCATCGGCCAGCAGGGCGAAGCCCAGATGCGACGCCGCGGTCAGCCCGGTGCTGACAAGATAGACCCGTCTGGCCGGCACCCGGTCGGTCAGTGAGACCAGCACCGGCACGGCGGCCACATAGGCGGCGAAAAAGGCGCCGATCAGCCAGCCCGCCTCTGTGCCCGAGAGCGACCAGCGGGTGATATAGCCCGGCAGCAGCGCCGGCAGGGTGAAGGAGCCGATCTGCGCCAGCACTTGCGCCGCAACAATGGCGGTGGCGAAGCCGGGCGCGTTCATTCCCGCTCAGTCGGTGATAGGTTCGCCGCGCACCGGCTTGCCGCCGGCTTCGATCAGCAGCGCCTCGATCTCATTGGCGGCCTGCGCCACATCCTCGGCATCGGTGCCCTTGGCCACCAGCGCCACGCCGCCGCGCACCGGCATGGGGCGGAAATAGGGGTAGCTGCCGATATCGAGATTGGGATGGGCCAGTTGCACCCCGGCCAGGGCCGCGGCGATGCCGCCCTCGAAGACGCCATCGGCATGCACGGTGGCCGAGACAATGGCCTCGCCGCGCTCCAGCTTGGGTGCGAGTGCGCGGAACATCGCCTGCATGATGCGCGGCACGCCCGCCATCACATGCACATTCTCCATCGAGAAGCCGGGTGCGATGGTGGCCTCATTCTCGATCAGCACGCAGCCGCGCGGCATGGTGGCCATGCGCTGGCGGGCCTCGTTGAAGATGCTGGGCGGGTTTTGGGCGGCGTAGAAATCCGCCATGCGCTTCCAGGCCACCGGATGCGGCTCCCATGGCACCGAGAAGGCGCGGGCGATGCATTCGCTGGTGATGTCATCATGCGTCGGCCCAATGCCGCCGGTGGTGAAGATATGGGTGAATTTGCGGCGGGTCTCATTGACGGTGCCGATGATGGTCAGCGGGTCATCGGGGATGACGCGCACTTCGCGCACCGGAATGCCCAGCTGGCCCAGTTCGGTGGCCAGGAACTGGATATTGGCATCGCAGGTGCGGCCGCTGAGCACCTCATTGCCGATGATCAGAATACAAGCGGTTGGGTTGGCCATCACAGCATCTCCTGCAGCATCGCCACCAGCGGCCGGTCGGCCGGGGGCATTGGGTATTCCGCCATGCGGTTGGGCCGCACCCAGGCCAGCGCCTGGCCCTCGACAGCGCGCATTGTGCCCCGCCAGCGGCGGCAGACAAAGAGCGGCATGAGAAGATGAAAGCTCTCATAGGCGTGGCTGGCAAAGCTCAGCGGCGCCAGGCAGGCGGCGGTGACATCGATATCCAGCTCCTCCTTCAGCTCGCGGATCAGCGCGGCCTCGGGGGTTTCGCCGGGGTTGAGTTTGCCGCCGGGGAATTCCCACATGCCAGCCAAGGCCTTGCCCGGCGGGCGCTGGGCCAGCAGCACCCGGCCATCGCCATCGACGATGGCGCAGGCCACCACCAGCAGCATGGGCAGGGCGCGGGGCGGTGCCATCTCGCGCGGCTTGGCCATCTCGAAGGTCAGCACATCCATGATGCGGTTGCGCGACATGAATTCCTGCACCCCCTGGCCGGTCTGGGCAAAGCCGCAGGCGCGCAGCACCGCCTGGGAGCCCAGATTATCGGTCAGCGCGCTGGCCACCACACGATCCAGCCCTAGCGTGCCGAAGCCCCATTCCAGCAGGGCGCGGGCCGCCTCGCGCGCATAACCCTGGCCCCAGAATTTCCGGCCGAGCCAATAGCCCAGCTCGGCCTCGCCGGGGTTGGCGCGGTTGGTGGTCAGGCCGATGCAGCCGATCAGCTGGTCGCCCATGGTGATGGCGAGATGAAAACCCTCGCCGCGCGCCGCCTGGTCATGGGTGGAGCCGATCCAGTCGCCCGCCATGGCCTCGCGATAGGGGAAGGGCACGCGGGCGAGGTTGCCGGCCACCGAGTAGTCATTGACCAGCCGGAACATCGCCGCGGCATCGCCGGGCTGCAGGCCGCGCAGCGCCAGGCGGGCGGTGGTGAGATCGGGCAGGCTCATGCTTCTCCGGCCAGCACCAAGAGCGGCAGCGCCAGCCATGCCCTCAACTGCGGTAGCTGCCGTTGATATCGATATAGGCGTGGGTCAGGTCGCAAGTATAGAGGCTGGCTTTCCCGGCCCCCAGGCCGATATCGATGGTGATGGTGACCTCGCGCCCCTGCATATGGGCGGTGACCGGTGCCTCGTCGTAATCCGGCGCCAGCTCGCCCTCCCGCGCCATCCAGACGCCGCCGACGGCGATGGAAAGCCGGTCACGCTCCGCCGGCTCACCCGCCTTGCCCACCGCCATGACGATGCGGCCCCAATTGGCGTCGGCCGCGGCGATGGCGGTCTTCACCAGCGGTGAATTGGCCACCGACATGCCGATGCGATGGGCGGATTGATCGGACACCGCGCCGGTCACATCGATGCGGATGAGTTTTTGCGCGCCTTCGCCATCGCGCGCGACCATCAGCGCCAATTCCATCAGCACCTCATGCACGGCGCGGGTGAAGTCGCCCAGCATGGGGCCACCCTCGGCCGGTACCTGGGGATGCGTGGCGGCGCCGGTGGCAAAGAGCAGCACGGTGTCGGAGGTGGAGGTGTCGCTATCCACCGTCACGCTGTTGAAGCTTGGGCCGATGCCGTTGGAGAGAATTTTCTGCAGCACCGGGGCGGGGATTTTCGCGTCGGTCGCCAGGAAGGAGAGCATCGTCGCCATATCGGGCATGATCATGCCGCTGCCTTTGGCGATGCCGTTGATCGTCACCACCGCCTCGCCGATATTCGCCGTGCGGGTCACGCCCTTGGGGAAGGTGTCGGTGGTCATGATGGCGCGGGCGGCCTGTTGCCAGGCATCGGCGGTGAGCCGGCCTGCCAGCCCCGGCAGGGCGGCGGTGAGCTTTTCGGTGGGCAGCTTCTCGCCGATCACCCCGGTGGAGGCGAGAAACACCTCGTGGGGCTCGCAGCCCATCAGCTGGGCCATGGTGGCGGCGGTTTGCGCGCAGGTCTCGCGGCCGGCCCTGCCGGTGAAGACATTGGAATTGCCGGCATTGACGACCAGCGCCCGGGCCTTGCCGCCGGCCAGCGCCGCGCGGCACCATTCCACCGGCGCGCCTGGGCATTTGTTCAAGGTAAAGACGCCCGCCACGGTGGTGCCGGCGGGGAAGACCATCATGGTCACGTCATCGCGCCCCTGATAGCGGATGGCGGCGGCGGCGGTGCCCAGTGCCACGCCGGCAATGGCGGGCAGCGCGGGCAGGGGCAGGGCGAGGGGGGAGACCTCCATGGCCATGGCTCAGCGCCTCCCAGCCGGGGCGGGTGGGGGCGGTGGCGTGCCCACCAGCGGCGCCGCGGCGGCCGGCGCCTCCACCCGCTCGATATTGACCGAGCCGCGCAGCCGCTCCACCGCGCCGGCCACCTCTTCCTGCAGCAGCGCCTGGCGGATTTGCTCCCGCGCATCGTCAAAGCTGGGCGCCTGGGTGCGGCGGCGTTCATCAACGCGGATGACATGCCAGCCAAATTGCGTGCGCACCGGCGCGGCCACCAATTGGCCCGGCTGCAGGGCAAAGGCGGCCTCGGCGAAGGGCGGCACCATATCGGCGCGCTTGAACCAGCCCAGATCGCCACCCTCACGGCTGCCGGGGCCGGTGGCCATGCGGCGGGCGACATCCTCGAAGGATTGGCCGCGATTGAGGTCAGCCAGCGCAGTGCGGGCCTCGGCCTCGGTCGGCACCAGGATATGGCGGGCGCGGACCTCATCCTCGGCCTGGTTGGCGCCGACATCGCGGTCATAACGGGCGCGGATGGTGGCATCGGTCACCCGGGGCAGCACCTCGCGCTGCAGCAGGGTCTGGGTCAGTTCCTGCGCCTCGGCACGGGCGAGGCGGGCGCGCACCTCCGGGTCACGGTCCAGCCCGGCGCGGCGGGCGGCGGCGATCAGGGCACGGTCGGTGATGGTGCGGTCGATCAACTGGCGCATCGCCTCGGCCGGGATCATGGCCAGCAGGGCCTCGGCCGGCACGCCGCGCATTTCAGCCGGCATCACATCGGCGGCGGTGGCCAGCACATCGGACATGCGCACTGGCTCGCCCTCGATTCGGGCGATGATGGCGTCCGGCGCGGCGGGCGCCTGTGCCAGGGCCGATGAGGCCAGCAGGAGAAAGGCAAAATGCGGGAAACGCATGCGGCAGGGCCCCAGATATTTCAAAATTCCTGCTCAGAATGGCCGATGCGCCCGGGTGCCACAAGTTGGGCCGCACGTTGACCCTGCGATGCCCCCGCCCTATTTGCGCTTCTGCCCCTTGGAAGCCCACCGGCCACGCGCATGGGGCCGGAGAATAGGTCACATCATGTTTTCCCGCCTGGCTCGTGCCATTTTCGGTTCTGCGAATGACCGCGCTTTGAAGCGCCATGAGGCGAGGGTGCCGCGCATCAATGCGCTGGAACCTAGCCTCACCGCCCTGGATGACGAGGCGCTGCGCGCCCGCGTGCAGGCGATCCGCGACCAACTCGCCGCAGGAACCGAGCTGGATTCGGTGCTCGAGGAGGTCTTCGCCATCGTGCGCGAGGGCGCCAAGCGCGCACTCGGCATGCGGCATTTCGATGTGCAGATGATCGGCGGCATGGTGCTGCATGAAGGCCGCATCGCCGAAATGAAGACCGGTGAGGGCAAGACCCTCGTCGCCACCCTGCCGGTGGTGCTCAACGCGCTCTCCGGCAAGGGCGTGCATGTGGTGACGGTGAATGACTATCTGGCCAGCCGCGATGCCGAATGGATGGGCAAGCTGTATGGCTTTCTCGGCCTGACCACCGGCGTCATCGTCAATGGCCTCAATGATGATCAGCGCCAGGCGGCCTATGCCTGTGATATCACCTACGGCACCAACAATGAATTCGGCTTTGACTATCTGCGCGACAACATGAAGTACCGGCTGGCCGACATGGTCCAGCGCAGCTTTAACTTCGCCATTGTCGATGAGGTGGATTCGATCCTGATCGATGAGGCGCGCACGCCGCTCATCATCTCCGGCCCGACGGATGACACCTCGGACCTCTATCGCCGCGTCAATGCCGTGATGGTGGGTTTCGTGACCGACGCCGAGCGCTTCGAGAAGGATGAGAAGCAGCGCACCGTCAATATGACGGAAAAGGGTGGTGAGGAGATCGAGGCGCTGCTGCGCGCCGGCGGCGTGCTGACCGAGGGTGGGCTCTACGACACCGAGAATATCTCGCTGGTGCATCATGTGAACCAGTCGCTGCGCGCCCATACCCTGTTCAAGCGCGATGTCGAATATGTCGTGCGTGACGACAAGATCATCATCATCGATGAATTCACCGGCCGCATGATGGATGGCCGGCGCTACTCCGATGGCCTGCACCAGGCGCTGGAGGCGAAAGAATTCGTCACCGTCCAGCCCGAGAACCAGACGCTGGCCTCGATCACCTTCCAGAATTATTTCCGTCTCTACCCGAAGCTGGCCGGGATGACCGGCACGGCATCGACCGAAGCCGATGAATTCGCTGAGATTTACAAGCTGGAAGTGGTTGAAATTCCAACCAATGTGCCGGTGGCGCGGATGGATAGCGATGATGAGGTCTATCGCACCACGGCCGAGAAATATGACGCGGTGGCAACGCTGATCGAGGAATGCCGCGCCCGCAACCAGCCCGCGCTGGTGGGCACCACCAGCATCGAGAAATCGGAAATGCTCTCGGCCATCCTCAAGGCCAAGCGAATCCCCCATGCCGTGCTCAATGCGCGTTATCACGAGCAGGAGGCGGGCATCATTGCCCAGGCCGGCCGGCCTGGCACCATCACCATCGCCACCAATATGGCCGGCCGCGGCACCGACATCAAACTCGGCGGCAATGCCGATATGCTGGCACGGCAGGAGACCGGCACCGCGGATGGCGAGGCCTATGAGGCCGCACTCGCCCGGCACGAGGCCGAGGTGGCGGATTACAAGAAGATTGTCATGGCCGCCGGTGGGCTCTTCGTGATCGGCACGGAGCGCCACGAATCCCGCCGCATCGACAACCAGCTGCGCGGCCGCTCCGGCCGCCAGGGTGACCCCGGCGGCAGCCGCTTCTTCCTCTCGCTGGAAGATGATCTGATGCGGATCTTCGGCTCCGAGCGCATGGGCGGCATGCTGCAGAAACTCGGCCTCAAGGAAGGCGAGGCGATCACCCATAGCTGGATCAACAAGGCACTCGAAAAGGCGCAGAAGAAGGTCGAGGCGCGCAATTTCGATACCCGCAAGAACCTGCTGAAATATGATGATGTGATGAATGATCAGCGGCGCGAGGTGTATTCCCAGCGCCGGCTGTACATGGAAGCGAACGACCTGTCCGAGACGGTTGTGGAAATGCGGCGCGAGACCATCCACGACATGGTGCGCGCCGCCATTCCAGAAAACTCCTACCCCGAGCAATGGGACCTGGCCGGGCTGGAGGAGAAGGTGCGCGTCAACCTCAACCTGGACCTGCCGGTGGCGGCGATGGGCAAGGAGGAGGGGATTGATGACGACATGATCCTCGAGCGCATCCAGGACGCGGCCGACCGTGCAAGCGCCGTGCGCGCCGCCGATATTGGCCCTGAGATGATGCGCATGGTGGAGAAGAGCCTGCTGCTGCAGCTCTTCGACCAGGTGTGGAAGGAGCACCTGCTGCAGCTCGACCATCTACGCCAGGGCATTGGCCTGCGCGCCTATGGCCAGCGCGACCCGCTGAACGAGTATAAGAGCGAGGCCTTCGTGCTGTTCAACAGCATGCTGGAGGATTTGCGGGTGCGGGTGACCTCGCTGCTGATGCGGGTGGAACTGCGCCCCGATGCGCCGCCGCCGATGCCCGAGCCGGTGCGCGTGCTGGATATGCGCCACCCCTCGCCCGATGGTGCTGATATGGAGGGCCAGGGCGATGTGGCGGTGGCGCCGCGCCGCGGTGAGGCGGTGAACCCGAACGACCCCGCAAGCTGGGCTGGCACGCCGCGCAATTCGGCCTGCCCCTGTGGTTCGGGGAAGAAGTACAAGCACTGCCATGGACGCATGTGAGCGCCATGGCCGAGCCGCGTGAGATGACCTAGGCTCCCCCGCCAGCCGAGGATCACCATGCAAACCAATTTCACGCCTGAGCAATTGCGCGACCCCGAATTGCGGGAAGCCAATACCATTCTGCGCAGCTGCGTGCATTGCGGCATGTGCACCGCCACCTGCCCCACCTTCGTGGAACTGGGCGATGAGCTGGATTCGCCGCGTGGCCGCATCTACCTCATCAAGGACATGCTGGAGAATGGCCGCCCCGCCACCGAGCTCGAGGCCCGCCATGTCGATCGCTGCCTTTCCTGCCTCAGCTGCATGACAACCTGCCCCGCCGGGGTGAACTACATGCACCTCGTCGATCATGCCCGCCGGCATATCGAGGAGACTTATGACCGCCCCCTGCCCGAGCGCCTGTTGCGCCGCATGCTGGCGATGATTCTGCCCCACCCGGCGCGCTTCCGCCCCGCCATGCGCCTGGCCGGGCTGGTGCGTGGCCTCACCGGCCTGATCCCCGGCCATTCGATGACGGCCAAAAGGCTGCGCGCCATGTTGAAACTGGCGCCGAAAACCCTGCCGCCGGCGCAACCCCTCGGCACCCTCTACCCCGCCCAGGGCGCGCGGCGCGGCCGTGTGGCGCTCCTGGCCGGCTGCGCCCAGCAGGTGCTGGACCCGGAGATCAACGCCGCCACCATCCGCCTGCTCACCCGCATGGGGGTGGAGGTGGTGGTGCCGCCCTCCACCGGCTGCTGCGGCGCGCTGACCCATCATATGGGCCTGCATGACCCCGCCATGGCCGCCGCGCGGGCCAATATCCTGGCCTGGGATGCGGCGGGGCTGGATGCGGTGGTGGTCAATACCTCGGGCTGCGGCACCACGGTGAAGGATTACGGCTTCATGTTCCGCGAGGCGCCGGAAGCCGCCGCCGCCGCGCGAATTTCCGCCATGGCGATGGATATCTCCGAGGCGCTGGACAAATTCGGCTATGCCCCCAGCCGGCCGGCGCCGGGCATCACCGTGGCCTATCACAGTGCCTGCTCGCTGCAGCATGGCCAGAAGATCACCGCCCTGCCCAAGCAATTGCTGCAAAAGGCCGGCTTCACTGTGAAGGAGCCGCTGGAGGGCCATCTCTGCTGCGGCAGTGCCGGCACCTATAACATCATGCAGCCCGAGATCGCCGAGCGGCTGCGCGCGCGCAAACTGGCCAATATCAACCGCACCGGCGCCTCGGTGCTGGTGGCCGGCAATATCGGCTGCCTCACCCAGCTGGGCGGCGAGGCGCTGCCCACAGTGCACACCGTGCAAATGCTGGACTGGATGGCCGGCGGGCCGAAACCAACAGCGCTGTAGCTTTTATTCCCGCATGTTCCGAGCCGCCTTGCGAAGCCGCAAGGCTCGAAAATGCTCTGATTATCCCTGCCCGCGCAGCATCTGGATAATGCCGGAGAAATCCGCCCCCGCCCCACCCTCGGCGCAGAACGCCTCATAAAGTTCCAGCGCCCGGGCGCCCAAAGGCGTGGAGGCCCCCGTGCTCGCCGCCGCCGCCTGCGCCAGGCCAAGATCCTTCAGCATCAGGGCACCGGCAAAGCCGGGCTTATAGTCGCGATTGGCCGGGCTGGCGGGCACCGGCCCCGGCACCGGGCAATAGCTCGTCATCGCCCAGCACTGGCCAGAGGATTTGCTGGCAACATCAAACAGCGCCTGGTGCGAGAGGCCGAGCTTTTCCGCCAGCAAAAACGCCTCGCAGGTGCCGATCATGGAAATCGCCAGCAGCATATTGTTGCAGGCCTTGGCCGCCTGGCCCGCCCCGGCGGCGCCGCAATGCACGATGCTGCGGCCCATCGCCTCCAGCACCGGTCGGGCGGCTTCCACCGCAGAATCCTCGCCCCCCACCATGAAGGTGAGCGTGGCATTCTCAGCCCCCATCACCCCGCCCGAGACCGGGGCATCCAGCATGGGCTGGCGCACCGCCGCCGCCACCTCGCGCGCCGCCGCCACATCGATGGTCGAGCAGTCAATAAAGATGGCATCCGCCGCCGCCGCCGCCGCCAGCCCACCGAGCCAGACCTCACGCACATGCCGGCTGGCCGGCAGCATGGTGATCACCATATCGGCGCCCGCCGCCACGCCAGCGGCATCGCCCGCCCGCTGGCCACCGGCGGCCTCCAGCCCGGCCATGGCGGCCGCGCTGAGGTCAAAGCCCACCACCGCATGCCCGGCGCGGCAGAGATTCGCCGCCATAGGCAGCCCCATATTGCCCAGACCCACAAAGCCTATGCGTGCCATCATCAGCCTCCCATCTCGCGCAGAATCTCATCGCTATGCTCACCCAGCGCCGGGGCGGGGCCGAGCCGAATATCCAGCCCCGGCGGATTGGCCAAAGGCAGGCTTCCCAGCCCCGGCTGCTCGACGCAGGGCGCGGCGGCACTGGCCTGCACATGCCCATCCTCCAGCCATTCCAGCACCGTGTTCACCCGGCTGGCGAGAATGCCCGCCGCATGCAGCGCCGCAATCCATTCCGCCGCCGGGCGGGTGAGGAAAATCCCGCGCAGCATCGGCAGCAGCGCTGTCTTGTTTTGCGCCCGCAGCGGGAAAGAGCCAAAGCGGGGGTCTTGCAGCAGTGCCGGCGCCCCCAGCACGCCCACCAGCGTCACCCAATCCACCTCGCGCACCAGGGCGATCATCACCCAGGCGCCATCGCCGGCCTGATAGCTGCCGGCGGGCACGTTCAACTCCGCCGGCAAGCGGCCCAGCAGCCCAGCCTCGGCGATGGAGGTGCAAAGCAGCGAGGCCGCCCCGGCCATCAGCGAGCAATCCAGCACCCGCTGCCGCGGCGTGGTATCGCGCGCCCGGTCAGCCAGCGCCGCCTGCACCGCGGCAAAGGCGGACATGCCGGTGTGGATATCCACCGGCAGGGTGCCCACCTTATGCGGCGCGCCATCCATGCCGGCATTCTGGCTGACCAGGCCAGAAAATGCCTGGGCCACGGCATCGGTGCAGGGCCGTTCGGCATAGGGCCCGCTCTGGCCAAAGCCGGAGATGGAAACATAGACCGCATCCGCCCGGGCATGCGCCGGCCCCAGCCCGATGCGCCCGGCCACGCCGGGGCGGAACGCCTCGATCACCACATCGGCGCGCGCCATCAGCGCCTGGGCTTTTGCGCGCTCGGCGGGGGCGGCCAGGTCCAGCACCAGGCTGCGCTTGCCGCGGTTGAAGACCGAACTCATCACGCTGTGCGAGCCCTCACGCGTGGTGAGCCCGCGCGACCAATCGCCCTTGGGCGGCTCCAGCTTCACCACCTCCGCGCCCATCGCGGCCAGCAGCATGCCGCAATATGGCCCGGCGATGCCCTGCGCGGCATCGAGCACGAATAATCCCTTATAGGGCTGCATGGCGTTCCCCTGGTTCCCGTCCGCATCCTGCGCCATTCCGGGCGGCAGGGAAGGGGCCTGGCGCGGCTATTCGGCCTCCAGCGGTGCGTTCAGCGCCACCCCCGGCACCAGGATACCGCCCGGCCGGCCATTGGCATTCGCACCCTGCCAGGTGGTGGTGAAGACTTCTGGGAGTGCCGGCCCCTCGGCGCAGGCCAGCCACAGCCGGAAGAGATGCCGGCGCCGCTCGGGCTCCGGGAAATCCTCATATTCGGTGCGCGAATGCAGCACCCAATGATTGTTGATCAGCTGCACATCGCCGGGCTGAAAATCCATATCGAGGTGGAATTCATCGCTCTCGGCCAGGGCGTCGAGCATGTCGCAGGCCGCTTCCAGCGCGGCCGTGCTGCGCGGCACCTGGGGAAAACGCTGCGCCTTGCGCATGGTGCTGCGCACATAGGTGGTGATCAGCCCGCCGCCGGGCATGGGGTTGAAGATCGGCACGATGTACCATTCCTCGGCGCCGTCGGGCACTTCGCCACGGCGGTCACGATAGACCGGGCGCACCAGCTCGGCCAGCAGGTCCGGCCGGCGCTCCAGCATGGCGTTGTAGAGCGCGGCCGAGCTGGCGATGGAGGAGAGCCCCCCCGCCTTGGCCGGCTTGAGGCAGAGCAGGCCCACCACATCGGCCGAATCGGTGTGATAGGGCAGCCGCGCCGCCGTCTGATAGCCGCGATGCACCGGCGAGGCGTAATCCATGCCGATATCCTTCACATGCCCCAGGATATGGCCTTTGCCATTCTGCGAGACCGGCTCGCCCAGATGCGTGCCCAGGCCGAAATAGGCGATGGCGGTCTGCCGCGTGGTCCAGCGCTCCACCGGCAGGCCGCGCAGCAGAATAAAGCCATGCGCATGCAGCACCTGCCGGCGGATTTCGCCGATGAGGCCAGCCAGCGCGGGCACTGGCATATCGGCCGGGCCAATGGCGGCGATGTCGATGCCGCTGGCATCGAGCCGGCGCACCTCAGCATCGAGGGCGGCGATCTCGGCGCTGGTCAGCGGGCGGATCCAATCCTGGCGTGCCGCCATTTCGGGGCCGCGCCAGGCATGGGCGGCGGCAATGGGGCGGGGCAGGGTTTCGACGGTCATCGCATCAATCCTCGATCGCGGAATAGACCAGCGCGTTGATCACCCGGCGATAATATTGCCGCAGCAGCCCCGGCGTTGCGGCCATGAACACCACGGCCAGCTCCTCCTCGGGGTCGACCCACATGGCGGTGCCATAGGCGCCGTTCCAGCTATACATGCCCCGATTGCCCAGCAGCGCGCTGCCGCCCTCACGCCGCACGGCCACAGTGAGGCCAAAGCCCCAATTGACCATATTGCCCTCGGTATTGGTCAGGTTGTTCTGAATGCCGGCATGCATGTGGTCGCGCGTCATCTCCGCCACCGAGGCGCGGGAGAGCACCCGCTGGCCATCGAGCGCGCCGCCATTGAGCAGCATCTGGGCAAAGCGGATATAATCCGCCGCAGTCGAGACGGCGCAGCCGCCGCCGCATTCGAATTGCGGCGCAATGAGGCCCATATCCACATTCTGCGGCTGGCCCGAGCTCGGGTCCATCGGCAGGGCTGTGGCATAGCGGCCGCGATTGGCCTCCGGCACCAAGAAGCCGGTATCGGCCATGCCGAGCGGGCGGAAGATGCGGCTTTCCATCGCTGCGCCCAGCCGCTGCTCGGTCAATTGCTCCACCACCAGGCCGAGAACGTCGATCGACAGGCTGTAATCCCACACTGTTCCCGGCTGGTGCAGCAGCGGCAGGCTGGCCAGGCGCTCCATGAAGGCGGCGGGGGTGAATTGCCGCGAGGATGCGCCGGAGGAGCCAGGATAGAGCCGGTGCAGCGCCGTATTGCCGCGCGCGCCATAGGTGATGCCCGAGCTGTGGCGCGCGAGGTCGATCAGGGTGATCGGCCGGGCGGCTGGCACGGTGTTCTCCGGATTGCCATCCACCGCGACGCGGCGATTGGCCATGGCGGGGAAGAAGCGGGTGATGGGGTCACCAATGGCAAGCCTTCCCTCCTCCAGCAGTGTCAGCAGCGCCACGCCGGTCAAGGGCTTGGTCATGCTGGCGATGGGGAAGATGGCATCGCGCGGCATGGGCCGGGTGCGGGCACCGTCGATATGGCCGAAGGCCTCGTAATAGGCGAGCTGGCCGCGCCGGGCGATGGCAATGACCGCGCCGGGCAATTGGCCGCGGGCGATATCAGCCTCCATGGTGGTGCGGATGCGGTCCAGCCGCTCGGCGGAAAAGCCCAGTGATTGCGGCGTGGCCCGCGGCAGCGGGTCAGCCGCCAGGGCCGGCAGTGCAAAGAGCGCCATGGCGCAGGCCAGCAGCGTTTTCATCGCGTTCTCCCCTATGATGCGCCGGCTTGCTGCCGGGTTTGGTGCAAGCCTAGGTCCTTTGGCGGTGGAAAGACAACACAGGGCTGGGCATTGCCCGCCACCCGCCTGGCATTGGCTCGGCTGGCGCGTCATCGCTCAATATGCTAAGTAAAATTGACGAAAACCTGTGGCGCTTTGCCGGCGAATTTTAGCCCCTCAGGTGTCTATTCTGTAATATGCAAATGCAAGGGATTTTGGCGATGAGGGTTTTCGTTGGCGTTCTTCTGGCGGCTGCGGTGATGTGCTGCGGGCCTGCCCTGGCCGATAAGGCGGCGGCGGATCGCTGCGCGGCCGCGCTGCCCGCCGCCAGCAAGACCTTGTACGATGGCGCCTTGCCAGCTGTGGTGGGCGGCACCGCCGTGCCTGACGCGCTGCGCGCCGTGGCCCGCCCGCTGGTGATGAATGGCAGCATGAGCCGTGACGTGGCCCGCAGCGCGGCCGAGGCGGCCGGTGCTTGCCTGCGCCAAGTCAATTGAACCCGCTTAACCCATAGCCCCAAAGGAGAAACACCATGCTGAAATGGTTCGCTGCGGCCCTGATTGTCGCCACCACCCTGCCTGTGCCGCAGGCTGCGGCGCAGGCGGTTCCGGCCCGGCGCGCAGCGGTGCGCGTCGCCACCCCCGGGGTGGGTGCACCCGGCGTGGGCGTGAGGCCTGGCGTGGGCGTGGGCGCCCCTGGTGTGGGGGCGAGGCCAGCGGCTGGTGTAGGCCGCGGCGCCAATCGCGGTGGACCGGTCAACCGGGCCGGCGCGCGCTGATTATAGGCGCCTGAGCCGAACAATGCAGCACGGCTCTGGATGTTCCGAGCGGCCTTACCAAGCTAGATAATCTGGCAGGGGCTGAACAACGAATCGCGGGAGTCAAAAAGATCGAGGGGCTTTGCCCCTCGAGCACCCCAGCAGGAAACTCAGTTTCCTGCACCTTCGTTTGATTTATTTTTCCTGAATTATATATTTAATTTATGGTATTTTGTTGAATAAATATATTAGAACATAAAATAATATATAATTTTACTTATTCAAAAAATTTTATCTTATTTTCCTCGAAATATTGTAAACCAAGCGGGCACTAAAATGAATCAAAGGTCCAGGAAAATCGTCGACATATATGTCGACCCTGGTGGGAGAGCGCGAGAGGGCAAAGCCCTTTCGCCCTTTCTTTCCCCCCCAGCAGCCTGCTAGCGAAACAGGAAGCCGCGCGGCACCACGAAGGTCAGGCTCAGCCCGATCTCCCATACGGAACGCTGCGGGCCGCCTGTCAGCGCATAATGGGTGACAAGGCCGCTCAGCTCGGCCGCATACTCGTCATTTATCGTGAAGACGCGGCCGAGGGAGGCTGTGAGGGGCACGGTCCAGCGGAACCGCCCGCTTGTCTCCCAATCATAACGCAGTTCGGTGCTGACCCCCGTGGTCCAGGCATTGCCAAGGCCCAGCGAGAATTGCGCATTCAGCATTGAGAAGGTCGTCCGCTCGTAATGCGTGGGCCCGGCCATTGTCCAGCGCTGGCTCAAGCGCAGGCCGGTCGTGATCGTATCATCCTGATAATAGATCCCGGCGGCTGGCCCGGCCTCCCAATTGCGCGAACCCAGGCCCGCCCGGCTGGCGGCAGGCATGGAGGAGGTGAAGCCCAGGCCCAGATAGAGGTTGTCGCGCGGCGGCGTCACCAGGAAGGCGTCGAATGAGACATCCCCTAAGCCATTATATTGGCGAGAATTTTCAATGATGGTGACCGGCAATTTGGTGAAGGTTGCAATCATCCATGCCTCGGGCAGGCTGAAGGGGCGGAGAATGGTGAATTCATTGACCAAGCCGTGCCGGCCCTGCCCTTCACCCGCGGTCAGCCGCATCTCGGTGCTGATGGTGGTGCTGCCGGCAAGTGGATTGGCCAGGCTGCGTGCCAAGGCATCCGGGTTGATCGGCGCCTGTTGCGCAGCGGCGCCACCCGCCAGCAGCATCGCCGCGCAAAAACCCGCAAAACGCATTTAAACCCCCCGATTCCAATGCTCTCCCGTCATGCCTGGAGAAGGTGTTGTTGGGTAGCCTGTTTGTTGCGGCAAGACGGGAAGACATTCGTGCTGGGGCGCTTTCCGGGCACCCGCAGAGTCTTCGAGGGCTCTGCTGGCGATCGGCCCGGCCCCTGCATCAACCGGGGGCGGCAGCCTTCGCCGGCGGCCAGCCCAGCACGCCTTCCGGGCCCGGCCGGTTGCGCAGCCACCATGCCCAGTCTTCCGGCAGGAGGGAGATCGGGTCCGCATGCGCAAGCTCCCGTGCCGCCCAAACCGGCCAATGGGCATTGGACAGTGCCGGCCGCCCCAGCATGACCAAATCGACCAATTCCTGCCTGATAACGCCATCCGCCACCGCCGGAACCCCCAAATTCCAGCTCACCCCCACCGGAATACCCACAGCGCGGCGGACGCGCGCGGCCCGCTCCACCATGAAGCCCAGCTCCTTGAAGGGAAGGTCCTTCACCTCATCGGTGTTCATACCCAGGCTCAAATCCGCCAGATCCAGCCCATGGCGCTTCAGCTCACCCACCGCCCAGATGGAATCCTCAAACTGCACGCCCTTCTCGTTGAAATCATCCGAGCCCAGCCGCATCGTCAGCGGCAGGCGTTCCGGCCACACCGCGCGCACCGCGTCCATCGCCTCGCGGTGGAAGCGCAGGCGCTTCTCCAGGCTGCCGCCATAGGCATCGCTGCGCTGGTTCGCGAGGGGCGAGAAAAAGCTGGCGCCGAGATACCCATGCGCAAAATGCATCTCCAGCCACTCAAACCCCGCATCCAGCGCCCGGCGCGCGGCTGCGGCATAGGCGCGATGGATGTCGTGAATCTCCTCCACCGTCATGGCCTGCACCGGGTGGGTGTAGCGCCCGCCATAGGCAATGGCCGAGGGGCCCCGCACCTGCCACCCATCCGCATGGTCCGGCGGCAATTGTATTTTGCCGTGCCAGGGCTTGGTCTCGCTCCCCTTGCGCCCGGTATGGCCAAGTTGGATGGCAGGAACGGCGCCCATATCCTTGATCATGGCCGTAACCCGGGCCAGGCCCTCAACCTGACTGTCATCCCAAATGCCCGCGCAGGATGTGCAGGTGCGGCCATCAGGCGTGATCGCGATCTGTTCGGGGAAGACCAGGCCAAAGCCACCCGCCGCGCGCGAGCCCAGCAGCATCAGATGAAAATCGCTCATGCAGCCATCCACCGCGCGATACATCGTCATGGGAGACATGGCGATGCGGTTGCGCAGCGTGATGCCCTTAAGCGTGAATGGGCTGAACAGATCAGGCACGGGCGGGTTCCATCTGCGGGGAATGAGCCCCTCCCGCATAGCAGAGCCGGGCCGTGGCAGAGAGACCCATCGCCGCCTTAGGGCAGCAACGAAAACCCAGCCGCCATCAGCCCGCGCCCCTGCCTAACGCCCGCTCAACTGCGCTCCACTTTGAGGATTCGATTGATAACCGCCGACCGTTCGGAGGTTTCCATCATCGTATCATACCGCGGCGAGCGGCCGTTGATGACTGAGTCCAGCTCATGCGCCCGGTGATGGGCGTAGCCTGCAATCCATTGATAAGCCGCCGCCCCCGCCGCGCCCTGCAAGGCGCAGGGGGAGAGGGCGGAGAGAATGCGGGTTGCATTCACCAATGGCGTGATGAACGGCTCCAAATCCAGCGGCGTGAGATGCCGCACCTGTTCGTCATCATGCTCGGGCTTGGGGGCAGAATCTTCTTCCAACGCTTTCTCTCCGTCCGAAGTTTTTAATGCCGGTTATTTTTCCGCCATCCCGCTAAAAATAACACACAACCGATGAAAATATCGATACGTGGCGGCAACATTTTCACGAATTCGTCAGCGCCCAGGCCTTGCCCGGCGGCGAATTTGCCATGGGCGGCATCATTTTATCCTCATGATATCAATGGAATACCGCCCAATATACGCCTTGTCATTTAGAGCAGGCGCGCGCAACCCGGCGCTCGCTCACGAAAAAGTGATCACGCAGGGGCTGGGTTTTCGCCTCAAACCTTCACAGTGAGGCAAGCAGCGCCTCAAACCCCCTCGGCCTGGGCGGGGTTGGCCCGGGCAAAGGCCAGCTCATAGGTGATCGGGTCATAATACCGCAGCAATTTGCGGACGAACGCGCCGGCATCCATCTCCATGGCTTCCGCCCAGACCTCATAGCGATCAGGCGGCACCCGAGCCCGCCCGGCTTCTATCTGAGAGACAAAGCCGTAGTAATCCACGCCTATCTTGGCTGCGAGCTGGCTCTGCGAAAGGCCTTGCTCTTCGCGCAATTTTTTGAGCCACTTTCCAGCCTCCTGCCGCAGGAGCTTGATGCTCTCACCGCCATTATGCTGTGGGTGCGCGTACATCGGGACCATCCAATTAGCGGTATTCGCTAACTGACACATAGGCAGCTTGGCTTTTACTGTCGAGCAAAATTTCGCCCGCGCGAGCGGATATTTGCTGCGTTTTAGGGGGTATGGCGGCCCGCAATGGCCGCCCCATTGCCATGCCGCAGCATGGGGCTGAAGCCGCAATCAGCCGCGAGGCCTGGTGCGAGCCATAGCCCAACCGCACCCTCCAGCCAGGAACATCAACCTATAAAGCTGCTACTTCAGCCGCCTACTACTGCGCATTAGCGGGCGTGGGCAGCGGCTGGGGGAAGAGCATCTCATGGGTGATGGGGTCATAAAACCGCAGCAGCGTGCGGACAAAGACCGCAGGATCAACGCCGAGCGATTTGGCGAAGACGGCGTAACGATCCGGGGGGATGCGGCCGCGGCCTGATTCGATCTGCGAGATGAAGGTGTAATATTCAACACCAACCAAATTCGCCAGGTCGCGCTGTGATAGGCCGCGGGCTTCGCGCAGTTGCTTCAGCCATAGGCCGGCTTCCTGACGGAGGCGCCTTACACTTTCTCCGCCATTATGCTGGGGGTGGGCGTACATTTTTTTTGTATCCGCTTAGAGGGGTTCGCTAATTCGCAATGTATGGCTGGTTTATGGGGGTGTCCAGTGAATTCCTAACGGGTCAAGGAATAATTTATACGCCGATTTTAAGCCCTTTGGGGCGGTCGGCATCGAAGGGGGTGGGAGCCATCAATATGTTTAGGAGATTAATGTATTTTACATGATCGAATAAGGGCCGGGTTTGATTCATGATAGCGTCTATTTGATTTGAGGCTTCAACGGCTGCTCAGATGCTGTTGATAGATATGTTTTGCGGCGGAGCGGTTTTTGCTGGGGTGGTTACAGGCTGCTGGGTGATGCGGGCCTACAAACGAAAAGAGCCGGCCCTTGCGGGGCCGGCTCCGGTTCGTCTCTCCCTACTGGGGAGGGGTGGTTTGTTTAGATGAAGGAGAAGTCCGAAGACGCCAGGGTACCGGTGATGCCGGTGATGTTGATCACCAGATCATCGAGGCCCTGGAAGCCAATATCGGCGTCGTTGATGACCAGGTAGCTGCCAGCGGCGGCGCCGTTAGCAAAGTTGATGACCTGGGCGACGGTGGCTGTACCGCCCCCGTTCGATCCAGTCAGGGCGGCCAGGGAGACGCCCATGGCCACATAAACATCTTCGATCGAGTTGACAGTCGTTGCAGAGGAGATAGCCGTGCCCAGTACAACGGCGTTGGTACCCAGGTTAGCGCCGGACGCGAAGGTAATACCATCAAGGATGGCACCAGCGCCGGCGTTGCCCGTCACGACGAAGGTGATCTTATCAGTACCGGCCACAAAATCGGTGATCTGGTCCACATTGGCCGCAGTCGCCGAAACGTTTTCCGCCTTCAGGCCGTAACGGAAGCTGTCCACACCTGCACCACCGGTGAGGACGTCGCGGCCAGCGTTACCAGTGATGGCATCGTTACCGGCATCGCCGGAGATGACGTCGTTGCCAGCCCCGCCCGCGAGTTTATCGGCACCTGCACCACCAACGATCGTGTCGATCGCGTCGTTACCGGTCAGCACGTCGTCACCCGCACCGCCGGTGATCGACACAGCCGCCGCGGCAGTCGTGTTCGCGGAGGTAAAGGTCACCGCCAGGTTGGCCGTCGTGTCAGCCGTACCATTGGCAATCACGCCGCTCGCGTCGAACTTGGTGACGGCGGTGTTGCTGTTGGTCAGGTTCAGACCATTATTGCCCGACACATTGATGGTCTTCGCGGCAGTGGCCGCCAAGGTCAGGGTGTTGATCGCAGCGGCGCTACCCTTCGAGGCAGCATCAGCCGCAGAGATGTTGATCGTCTCCACATCTGCAACAGTGACCGTGCCCGCGGCCAGCAGGGTGGACTTGCTCAGATTGATGTTGAACACGTCCGAGCCGGAGAGCGCTGCGTTGAGGATGTTAGCAGCGTAGCTGCCGCCGTTCGCGTTGGCAGTCAGCGTCAGCGTGCCACCAGAGGTGTAGCCGTTGATCACGCCCGCACCCGTAGCGCCGCCAGCCGAAACCGAGTTCACGCCGTTGATGCCAGCGAGGTTGATGGTATTGCCCGCCAGAGCGGAGAGCTTCAACACCTCGAAGCCGCTGAAGGTGTTGTTGAAAGCGATGGTACCGCTCGCAGTCGCGGCATCACCACCCGACATCACGATCGTGTCGTTGCCGTCGCCGGCCACAACCGAGCCGCCGGTGGCCGCCGCGCCGCCATAGTTCACGGTGTCATTACCACCGCCCATGGTGATGGCCTTCTTGAAGCCAGTCGTGAGGGTGATGGTGTCAGCACCAGCGCCGCCGGTGAAGGTCACGCCAGTCGCGAGGGCGCTACCAAAGGTTGCACCTGCGGTGTTGGTAACGTTGATCGCTTCCAGCACGCCAACGGTCGCCGCCGTCACCTCAACTGCAGAACTGCCCGAGACGTTCAGCGTCTTAGCGCCGCCAGCCACCAACGAAGCGACCTTCGAGGCGGCCGTGTTGCCGGCAATGTTCAGCGTCACGATGTCGTTGTCGATGGTGACAGCGCCCGAGGTGGTCACGCCGTTGAGGTTGACTGCCAGCGCCGTATTGGCGGCGGTGGTCAGCGCGCCGAGAGTGCCGGCATTGACCGAGGTGCCAGTGCCCGCGAGGTTCAAGGTGGTCAGCGCGCCAGAGTTCACGGTGGCCGCGCCGAAGTTTTCCAGCGTGGCTGTCGTGATCGTGCCCGCTGCGGTGGTGGAGGCCGCGTTCACGTCGGTGATGTTCACGTCGCCAGCGGTCACGCCGGCATCGCCGGCCGTTTGGGCCTGGCCCTGGACTAAGGTCGCTGCCGCGGGATCTACGTTAGTGGGAAAAGCTGCAGAGAGGACGATATCGTCGACATTGCTAGTGGCGCTCACGGAGGTAAAAGTGTTCGTTGAGCCAGTCGCAGTAGACACAGTCCAGAGTGCGGTCCCCGGGACCGTCCGGGTCAAGCCGGTCACTGTGCCACCGCCAGCAACACTCGCAACTTGCGCGGCAGTAGCCGGACCGGTAGAAGTAACCGTGAAACCACCAGCCGTTTGAGTTCCAGCTTGCGTGAATGCCCGCCAGGTGACGATAGCGGTCTCAGCAGCAGAGCTTGTGCCTGGGGTAATAACCGCTGTGGGGGCAGTAGCAGGATCCGTCACGGTTACACCAACCACAATATCGGTGACATTCGAATTCGCCGTCGTGCTGGTAAACTTCGTTTGCCCAGTTGAGGAGGCGGTACCCACGGTCCAGAGTGGTGTCGGCACGCTCGTGCGGGTCAAGCCGGTCACGGTGCCACCGGCCGCAACGGCCGCAACGTCTGCGGCAGCAGCCGGACCGGTAGAAGTAACCGTGACACCGCCAACCGTCTGAGAGCCGGGGGAAACGAAATTTTGCCACTGGACAAGAGCGGTCTCAGTAACGTTAGTGAGGCCTGTCGCAGCGACAGTTGCCGACTGCTTCACGGTAGCGGCCGTTGTCGTCGTGGTGCCCACAATGTTGACGGTGCCCTGGGTCACAGTCGTCCCGAAGAGATCACTATTCGTTGCAGTCGTGGTCGACGAAACGACAGTGCCGCCCTTGATATCAATCGCGCCGCCAGTAAGGTTACCAGCGCCAGAGATCGTCTCTGCAACGGTCACAGTGCCGACGGGAGCAGTCGTCCCACCAACCGCAATCGTTCCGGTCGTTGTGCCGGTGGCGACCACGGACACGTTCTGGCCACCATTCACGGCGACCGCTGTTGCGGCATGCTCGGAGGTGATCACGTTGACCGATGTGGTCGCAGCGGCAGTCACGTTGGCTGCACCAACGCCAGTCGTCTTCAGGGCCGTCAGGCCGGAGAAGCCAGCACCGCCGGTGACGGTGTTGATTGTGACGCCAACGCCGCTGGTCACGTTCACATTCTCAACGCTGCTCACGGTCACACCCACGGGCACACCGGCGAAAGCAACGGTCTGAGTGATGTTCAGCGTGTCGGTGCCCGCACCACCATTGATCGAATCGCCGACCGTGAGTGTTGCAGCCGCGGCTTCGGCAGCGATGAAGGTGTCGTTGTTGGCCGTGCCCGTCAGGGAATCCGCACCGGTAGTGAGCGCTCAGACTCGGAGCATCTAAAAAGCGATTCTCCACAGATGGTTAGGGGCGCCAATCGCATTTCTGGC
>Ga0214917_10001216_pt1 | contig 33452 bp, 27 predicted proteins | sample LL_1208_BB_MetaG_FD_177983 | JGI IMG/M metagenome (GOLD analysis project Ga0214917, IMG submission 177983) | Freshwater microbial communities from Lake Lanier, Atlanta, Georgia, United States - LL_1208_BB | ecosystem: Environmental > Aquatic > Freshwater > Lake | place: USA: Georgia | collected... | reverse complement strand
ACTTCAAGGGAACTGGAACTGGGCAGAAGAGACAAGGGCTTGGGCTTGGGGCACAGCGATTTGCTTGTCCGTGGTGCTTTTAATGAACACTTCAGTGGTGAGGCCATCTTGGGTTTCCACACCGAAGATAAAACCTTGGAAAGGCATCTTGAAAACGCCTGGGTACAGACGCGGTCCTTGCCATTTGGACTTCAGCTCCGAGCGGGTCGGTTCGCTTCGCAAATCGGCTACCTCAATGAATTACACCCCCACACCGATGACTTTACGGATCGCCCCTTGCTTTACCGAGGGTTTCTGGGTGGGCACTGGTACGACGATGGCCTGCGCTTAAATTGGACGGCACCGACTTCCTTCTATCTGAGATTCGGCGTAGAAAGTTTTGCAGGAAAAAAACTGGTGCCGGAAGCGACGGCCGATTCCAGGTCGCGCGTGACCACATTCAATATAAAAACTGGGACTGATATCGGTAAGTCAAGCAGTTGGCAGTGGGGCTTGTCTCATGTCAATAACCAACGCGAGGCGATGGTGGAAGCGCATGAGGCAGCAGACGATGACCACAGTCAAAGTCACAGCCACAGCCATGCGGCAATGTTTAGCGGCAAGCGCTTATGGATCAGCGACCTGGTGTGGAAATGGGCGCCGGATGGCAACAACCGAAACCAGCAACTGCGACTCAACTGGGAATACGCCCAGGTCAGCAGGATCAATCGTTATGCCGATGCCTCAATGCGTCACAGTTCATCCTCAATGGGCGCAGTCTGGAAATTCAACCCGGCTTGGGAAGTCGGTGCGCGGACTGATTGGTTGCGGGTCAACAAACCCGAGGAGCACGAGGGCGAGATCGAGTTTGGGAAGGGGCGACTTAAAGAAAATGCCATCATGATTGCCTACAAGCCCACGCATATGCAGACACTGCGCTTGCAATTCACGCAGCAGCGAGCAAGCGGGGCTAACGACGAAGGCGAGGCGGTGTTTGCCAATCCAGCAAGGCGCAGCATTCAACTGCAATATGTGATTGGATTCGGGGCACACGGTGCACATGCTTATTAAAGCGCTTAGCGGCGCGCTGATCGCTTTATGGCTGCTAGGGTCGACCCAGGCGAAGGCCATCACGGTTTTTGCCTGCGAGCCTGAGTGGGCTGCACTGACCAAAGCGCTGATGCCTGAGGCAATCGTTCGAAGCGCAACGACGCATCTTCAAGACCCGCATCATATTGAAGCGCGTCCCTCGCTGATCGCTCAGCTGCGTGGCGCTGACTTTGCAATTTGTACCGGTGCTGAATTGGAGGCAGGGTGGCTGCCGATGCTGCAAGAAAGGGCCGGTAATCCAAAGGTACAAAACGGGCAGCCCGGTATGTTTTTTGCCGCTGAGCATGTCACCTTGATAGACCCTTTCAAAGGGGCTATAACGCCCTTTTCCGGCGATGTTCACGCGCAGGGCAATCCTCATTTTCACACCGATCCGCAAAGGGTCAAGCTGGTTGCCAAAGCCCTCGCGCTCAGACTTGGTCAATTGTTTCCCAGCAACAAGGCTCAGGTCGATCAAAATCTGGCAACCTTCGACGCTGAATTGAGCCGCAAGATCGTGATGTGGGAAAAGCAGGCAGCGGCATTAAAAGGCCGCCCGGTCATCACGCAGCACGCTTCCTTTGCTTATCTGTGGGCATGGTTGGGCCTCAAACCCATCGCCGATTTGGAGCCAAGACCTGGTGTTCCACCCACGGCCTCACATCTGGAAAAAGTGCTGGCCCTGAGTAAGACGCAGCAACCCGCCGGCATCATCATTGCCCAGCATCATGATCCCAAGCCGGGGCGCTGGTTGGCCAACAATCTGGGGCTGGAGGGGAAACTGCTTATCCTTCCTGCCACCGTCTCGGACGAGCAAGCCGGCAGCATCATCCGGTGGTTCGATCAATTGATTGCGCAACTGGGCGGTTTGGCGAAGTAATTTGCATGCGTTGGTGACGTAAATCCTCATGAGTAGCTGGTTGTTGGTGCCTGCGCTCGCCCTGATCGCAGGGGTCGTCGCGCTTACGCCCCTGGGCAGCCAGGTCCTCAAACGCGGTGTCGTCTTTATCGACCTCGCGGTTGCTCAGGCGGCAGCGGCTGCGGTGATCTGGGTTCACTTTGTGTTTGATCTTGACGCTGCCATCCTCGATCAATTAGCCGCCAGCGCTGGAGCTGTTGGGGCAAGCCTTGCGATCGCTCGGGTCGCTCGGCATTGGAGTACGCAGCGAGAGGCACTCATTGGCCTGATCTATGTGGCTGCCGCTTGCATGGCGCTGCTGGGCGCAAGCCGGCACCCGCATGGGCGGGAGAAGCTCTTTCAGTTGTTGGCCGCTGATGTGCTCTGGGTGGACGCCACAAGCGCCGGCATCTTATTGCTGAGCGCGCTGTGTCTATGGCTGTTGGCTCGCACGCCCTGGTTCAGTCGCGATGGCGTTTTTTATGCAGCATTTGCGGTCGTGGTCAGTGTTGCCGTGCCGATGCTTGGCTTGTTTCTCGTGTTCGCCAGTCTCATTGCGCCTGCGCTTTGGATTGAGCGGGGTATCAAGCCATGGATTGCGATGGCGATGGCATCCATGGTTTGTCTCCTCGGCCTTTGGGGCTCATGGATGCTGGACACACCAAGTGGCCCTACGGTGGTGTTGATGCTCGCTGCAATGGGCGTGGGTGCGCTGTTTCATCGATAACAAGGGGAGGCTTTTTACCGAGGGTTATTGCTGCGAACTCCTGAATATTCAAGCAAGTAGAACAATCGTGCCAGTGCTGCGCCGTGATTCCAGCCACTCGTGCGCCCGGCTTGCAGCCTCAAGACTGTATCGCTCAATTGGCGGCCTTTTGATGCTCCCGTCGCCGAGCCCATCCCAAACACGCTGCGCCCTTTCTGCCAAACTTGCTTTTGTTGGAACGTATGCAAACGCAACAGGACGCGAGAAGGTCGCCGACTTGCTGACCAGCAGATCCGGATCGATTGGCTGAAGCGCCCCGCTGACTTGGCCCAGGCTGATCCAATGACCGCAGCTTGCAAGGGCCTTGAAGTTTTCCTCCCGCGCAGCATCACCAAGTCCGTCGACGATCACGTCGGCGCCGTCACCGAAATGCTGCTTCACAGCATCGGCAAAACGATAATCTTTTGTAACGATAACGTACTCGCAACCGAATTCGCGCGCGAGCCGTGCTTTGTCTTCGCTTGAAACTGTGCCGACCACGCGAACTCCCAAGCGTTTAGCCCAGGAACATAGCAGTAGGCCCAAGCCGCCGGCAGCAGCATGGACAAGCCATCGCGCAGCGGGCTTTACGCGCCCCAGGTCGCGCAACAAATAGTCGGCCGTCACCCCTTTGAGCAGCAAAGCGGCGGCCGTGTCATCATCCACATGCGCGGGTAGCCGCACCACATGCTCGGCCGATACATTACGAAGGCTTGCGTAGGCGGCCGGTTGCGGGGCCATATACACAACACGGTCACCTGCAACAAAGTCCGTCACGCCCTCACCCACGTCAAGCACGGATCCTGCCGCCTCCATGCCAAGCGTGCCGGGCAGGGGTAGCATCGCGGGAATCCAGCCGCGGCGCAAGTAGACATCGAAGAAGTTCACACCGATGGCCCGTTGGCGGATGCGCAATTGACCTTGTGCAGGATGGGGTACCTCACTATCGCCTACCACCAGTACCTCGGGTCCACCGTAAGCCGACTGAGTCACCCGCCGGCACGCTAGCGGCAGCCCCATGGGCATCGGTGCACTGCCCGGAGTCCGAAGATCAGCCCCCTGCTGGAGATGGCGCCTCAGGTTATCGAACCCCGCTTCGTAGACTCCCTTTGCAACCATGTCTCGCAGTTCGCGCTCCTGCCCTGGCGGGGTGGCAAAAGTAGACTCCCATTGCCAAAACGTGCGTCGCCCGTCGGTAACCGGCTTTAGCGTCACCGTGCTCACGTAGCGTTGCAGCGGTACGCTTGCCTCAAGAATGCAATAGGACAACTTGTGCTGTGCGTCGTCGAGCGTCAACAATTGCTCTCGAATCTGATGCCCATCCTTGAGCGCGAAATTACGGACGCACCCAACCTGAGACGAGCCCTGTCCTGCCTCGATGCGGCTTTGCGCCACGATGTCATGCCATCGGTCATGGCTATTGAAGTCGCGCAGCACCGCCCACACACGTTCAATCGGTGCATCGATGATGGTCGAGCGGAGGACGCGTTGTAGCACCCGCTACCTCGACGCGCTCAGCGGCGGGCGAAGTGGCGCTTCAGGGCGTTGAAGCCGCCCTGGAAGACTTCGCCGCCGATCAAGTCGCTGAGTTCGCGCTCACGACCCTCTGCGCATTCAAACTCCGCACTCCACTCCGCAAAACATCGGTCGCCATCGGTGACCGGGGTGAGCTTGAGCGTGGCAACATAGTGCTCGACGCCCATTGGGCTTTCCAGAATTTCGTAAGTGCAAGCGAACTCGTAGTCGGATAAGGCCAGCAAACGTTCACGGATCATACCGCCGTCACGGGTGTGGAAGTGGCGAATACAGCCCACGCGGTCAGACGATTGCTGGTTCTCAATCCGGCTATCAACGATGCCGGGGTGCCAAGACGGCAGGCCATTGAAGTCACGGATGCGACCCCATACCGAGTCGGCACTCGCGTCAATCACGGTTGAAACGTAGATGCGAATCAATCGAGTTACTCCTTAACTTCCTGCCGGTGCCTTGGCAGGAGGCAAAGCCGCAGTTCCTCCGGAGGCTGCTGCTGCGAGTCGACCAATATCACCGCCCTCTAGACCAATTTCGCGTAACAACTGATCCACGATGGGCGCCTGGGCACGAAAGCGTAAGGCGGAGTTGACCACGCTGTCGGCAAATCCCGCGCCGCCACTTTCTCCCCCCGTTCCTCCGCCGCCACCAGCCAGGCCTTCGACATGCAGAATCTTGATACCTTCGATGCGTTCCATGGGTTTGACCGATTCGCGGATGATGGCTTCAGCCTTCTCAACCAACTTCAGCCTCAGCGCAGACATGCGAGCTTCAGGCGAAAGCACGTTATGCGCTTCGTTCATCATGCGCAGCGACTCAGCCTCCATCTCCGAGCGCACGCGCTGAGCCATGGCGCGGATTCGTTCCGCATCGGCATCAGCTTCGGCTTGGGCGCGGATTGCTGCACCCCGGTCATCGCTCGCTTCGCGCTCGGCTGCCGCTGCCGCTGTGATCTGAAGCGCATCGCGCTCGACAGCTTGTTGGGCGTCAATAAGGTCGATTGCTTTTTTTCGCTGGGCCATTTCGACCTCGCGCGCGGTAAACACCCGCTCTTCTGCGGCAACGGCAAGGGCGCGAGCTTCCTCAGCCTCAGCCTGAGCCTCGCTCTGAGCCTTGCTCTCGCGAGCAACAGCAATCGCGCGCTGTTGCTCGGCGAGCTCGAGCGCCTTGCGACGATCGATCTCGGCGGCCTGGATCTCGCGCTCTTTGTGGATACGCTCCTGCTCAATGCTTTGCTCGCTGCGTATACGTGCCGCCTCAATTGCTTGACGGGCAGCGATCTGCGCCGCTTCAGCATCCTGGTCGCGCTGGGCCCGCTCGGTGGTGACCTCAGCGCGTTGGCGCGCACGCGCCATTTCCACCTCGCGTTGCTGCATCAAGCGCGCGTTCTCGGACTCCAAATCGATGGTCAACGATAACTTTTCAGCCTCCAGGTTCTTGTTCCGGATCGCGATCAAGGTATCTTGTTCCACATCATTGCGCTGCTTCTTGCGCTGTTCGATTTGCTCTGTCAAACGCGTGAGACCTTCAGCGTCGAATGCGTTGCTGGGATTAAAGAACTCCATCGAGGTCTGATCGAGCTGGGTAATCGAGGCCGCCTCCAGCTCCAGACCGTTCTTTGTCAAGTCCTCTGCAACAGCCTCGCGAACACGCCGCACATAACTGCCCCGCTTTTCATGCAACTCCTCCATCGTCATCTCGGCGGCTGCAGTGCGCAAGGCATCGATAAACTTGCCTTCGACCAATTCTCTTAATTGCGCGGGTTCTGTGGTCCGCAGCCCAAGCGTCTGGGCAGCCGCAGCAACACTGTCGGCATTGGCCGCGACCCGAACATAGAACTCGGCAATCACGTCCACCCGCATGCGGTCTTTCGTGATCAGCGCTTTGTCGCGCCCTCGGCTCACCTCCAGCCTCAAGGTGTTCATGTTTACCGGGATCACGTCGTGCACGATGGGCAGCACGAAGGCACCACCATCCAAGACGACCTTTTGCCCACCGAGACCGGTTCGCACAAAAGCGCGTTCCTTGGAACTGCGCAAGTACAACCAATGCAACAGCCAGACCGCTATCGCAACAACCATGACGACAACGATGAGGCCGAGAATGAAGCTGCCAAACTCTGAGCCGCTCATGATGTTCTCCCTTTGCTCGACTTCTTTACGCCAGCTTTGACTGGCAACGGCTCCCGCCGGATGCGGGTAAAGGCCTGCGTGGTCTGCGTGAGCGCCACCTCGCTTGGCAAACGCTCCATCGAGCTTGCGCCGTAAAAACCATCACAACCCGGACAATGCTGCAGGATAAAACGCGCATCCTCTGGCGTTGCTATCGGTCCGCCATGGCACAAGACGAGCACCTCGGGCCGCAATTTTCGTGCTGCAGCAGTCCAGCGGTTGATCGGCTCAACGCAGTCTTCAAGCTTAGGCGCGGTTTCCGCACCGATAGCACCGCCAGTCGTTAGTCCCATGTGGCAAACCAGTATATCGGCCTGCGCCTTGGTCATTGCGCAAGCCTCGTCCTCGCTGAATACATAGGGTGTGGTCAGCATGCCAGCCCCCGCTGCGAGGGCAATAAAATCGACCTCGAGCCCGTAACCCATGCCGGTTTCCTCAAGATTGGCCCGAAACCTGCCGTCGATCAGACCAACGGTTGGAAAGTTCTGAACACCGGAAAACCCCAGTTCAATCAGTCGACGCAAAAACTGATCCGGAATCATGAAGGGGTCTGTTGCGTTCACTCCGGCCAACACAGGCGTATGGCGAACGACCGGTAAGACCTCCTTAGCCATATCACAGACGATTTCGTTGGCGTTACCGTAGGCCAGTAAACCGGCCAGCGAACCTCGCCCCGCCATGCGATAGCGCCCCGAGTTGTAGATCACAATCAGGTCGATACCACCTGCTTCCTCGCATTTGGCCGATAAGCCCGTACCAGCCCCACCGCCGATAATGGGTTCGCCTCGAGCCAGCTTGGCACGCAGGCGCTTGAGCAATTCAGTTCGTGCAAGCCTTGGCATGCTTGATGTTCTCCCCCGGGATGTTTGATTCAGGCGCGTCGGGCATCGTTAGCCGAGGAAACGTCGCGCCAGGCTGCAAGCAAAGCCTTTGCGAACGCTTCGTCGTTGATGTGATGGGGCAGTCGCAGCAGGCGCCTAGATACTCCGCCGCGAAAACCTTTTTCGATGGTGTCGAAGAGGATCTGGTTTGCCTGAGGGTCGTAAAAGGGCTGACCCTGACGATCGATGGCCGACAGGCCTTCCTCGGGGATTAAGAAACGAACTGGACCGCGCATCGCATTTATCTTCGCGACCAAGAATTCGCCAATAGCCTGACATTCCTCGGGGCTGGTCCGCATCAGCGTGACGCTAGGGTTATGCCGGTAAAGCCGGCGGCCGCGAAACCGTTCGGGAACGCTGTCCCAGGCACCAAAATTTGCCATATCAAGCGCGCCGCAAGATCCTACCCAGGGCAATGCGTGTCGCGCGAAAACGTCCAGCCGGCCTGGACCGGCGCTGAGCGTGCCGCCCGCGATCTCATCGGCAATCTCGGTCGTGGAAACATCGATCACGCCCTCGAGAAGGCCAGAGTCTGCGAGTTTCTCCATTGACTGCCCTCCCACGCCGGTGGCATGAAAAACCAGACAGTCGAACTCAGGCTCAAGCTGCGTCGTTAGCATTTGTACGCAGGGCGTTGTCACGCCAAACATGGTCAATCCCAGTGCGGGCTTGGTTGCCTGCGCATGACCCACCGGATGATTGATCATCCCTGCGAGCGCATGTGCTGCATTGGCAAGGACCCGTTCGCTAATGCGATTCAGCCCTTGCACATCGGTGACCGAGTACATCATGCAGATGTCACTCGGGCCAACATAGGGTCGGGTATCGCCGCTTGCCATGGTTGACACCATCAGCTTTGGAACGCCGACGGGAAGCGCCCGCATCGCGGCTGTGGCGAGCGTGGTACCTCCGGAGCCGCCAGCTGAGATCAGGCCGCCGAGGTCGCGCCGGGTCAGGACGAATTGTTCAAAAGCCAGAGCCATCGCAGCAACCGCACTCCCACGGTCACCCGTGAAAACTCCCGCTTCGCCTTTGGGATGGTGGCGGGCTACCTCCCTCGGGTGAACGCTGGCGGTGGATGTACGGCCGTTGGTGGAAAGGTCCACGGTAACCACCCGCAACCCCAATCGCTCAAGGCACTGGCGAAGGTAAAAGAGCTCGCGTCCCTTGGTATCAAAAGTGCCTGCGACATAAGCCGCTCGAGCGCTGGACTTGGCCACAGGAAAATCAAAAACCGATGCCGCGCGAGCCGGGGTTGGCATCGACGGCTCTTCGGCCCGATGATCTTTCTTAGCTCCTGGAACTTCGCTCGCAGCGACCGGTGCATCCTCCGCTGCTGCCGATGCGTTCTGAAACGCGGATGATCGGTGAAGCACAGGATCTGATGGACTTCCTAGGTTCCAGCGATTAAAACCATGGGTTGTGCGTGGCGTTGGGTCTGTCGAACCGGGCAGTGAGCCGCCATGTGCGCGCACCACGGTCAGCACCCTTGCCTCTTGCGAGGTCTGAGCCCCGAGGTCCGAAGGGTCGCGCCCAGCTGCCTGCCCGATAGCCTCGACATCGTCATCGCCATGCGAGCGAACGCCAAGCAAGCGCTCCTGTAATTCGCGGTCTGCCGCCAGTTCCCCGGCTGGCATCTCCTGAGCAATACGGCCGTTAACCATGATGCCAATGCGATCTGCGACACTGGTCGCGACCCCGAGGTTTTGTTCAATCAGCAATACCGCAATACGGCCATCAGCCGCTAATTCGCGCAAGGCCTGGGCAACCTGCTCGACAATCACGGGCGCCAACCCCTCTGTCGGCTCGTCCATGACCAGCAGTCGGGGCTCCAACAACAATGCTCGGCCGATGGCGAGCATCTGCTGCTCGCCTCCTGAAAGTTGCGAGCCGCCGTTGCGTTTGCGCTCGCCCAGCCGTGGGAACATGGTGTAGATCCGCTCCACGTCGCGGCGGTGGCTTGCCACAAGATGTAAGGTCTCATCGACGCTGAGCGAGGGCCACACGCGACGACCCTGCGGGACATAGGCAATGCCCAAGCGCGTGATCTCATGAGGACTTAGGCCAAGGATCTCCTCACCCGCGAGCTTCACGCTGCCACTTGCTGGCACCAGACCCACGATGGCATTGCATAGCGTCGTTTTTCCCATGCCGTTGCGCCCCACGATGCCAAGCACGCCCCGATTGAGTTCAAGGCTGACGCTCTGGAGGGCATGGGCGCGTCCATAGTAGACGTCGAGCCCCTGAACCTGAAGCAGGGGCACTCGCCCCACCTCCCGCTTGGTTAATCTTTGCTCACCGGGATTTGGCTTGGAGCTTCGACGATCACGTCGGCTGAACCATGCCATTAGCGCCGCCCTCCCATGTAAAGCGCTTGCACCTGAGCGTCGGACTCGATTTCTGCCGGCGTACCGTGGCGCAGCACGCGCCCGTTGTGCATCACGGTGACACGTTGGGAAACGCGAAGGGCAATATCAAGATCGTGTTCGATAATGACAAAACTCATATGCGTCGGCAAGGCGTTCAACAAAGCAACCAGTTCGCGTCGTTCAGCAGGTGAAAGGCCAGCAGCAGGCTCATCGAACAAGATCAAACGCGGTGCCCCAGCCAAGGCCATACCGATCTCAAGTTGCCGCTGCTGACCATGCGCCAGGTTCGCCACTGGCTCGTCGGCAAGGTGCGACAAACGCACCCGATCCAACAGATCTTCGGTTGCGATCCGGGAAGGGTGCGAGGCAGGAGGCCGCCACATGTTGAAGCGGCCGTTTGCCACACCCCGCACCGCGAGAAAGAGATTATCCCGAATCGAAAGCTCTCGAAACAAAAGCGAGGACTGATACGTGCGACGCAGACCCTTTCGGATACGGTCGTGAGGTGGCAACGCTGTAATGTCTTCACCGAAAAATTCAATCCGCCCCGCTGTGGGCGGGAAGTCACCGGTGATGGCATTGAACAAGGTGGTTTTGCCTGCACCGTTCGATCCAAGGACAGCGTATTTTTGACCTGCAACGACACTGAACGACACCTCGTCAACAGCGCGAAGCGCCCCGAAAGCACGCGTTACGCCTTGCAGCACTAATGCGTCAGACGAAGCCAGGGGCGCCCGAGCCTGCCCCCCGCCAGCGCCAGAAACCTTTAAAGCACGCGGCGGGTTGCGCATTTGCTGCAGTGAAGCCATCCGGTGTCCGTCCGGCTTACCCAAAGATTTTCAAGCGGTTTACGGGCAGGCTGGAACGTCACGCGAACCCATCTGAAACTCTTCGCGCTTCATGCCCAGCATCTGATCCACGTTGTCCACTTTGCGCAGCACGCGGGTGGTGAGTTCGCCCTTGCTGTCCTTGACCACTTCAGTGACGAAGGTGGTGCCAATGGCCTGGCGGTTTGCATCAAGCTTAACAGTACCCGTGGGCATTTTCAGCTCGAGCTTGGCCAGGGCCTCACGGTACTTCGCTTGGCCACCGGAGAGGTCCCCCTTGACTTGATCCAGGGCATCGAGCGCGGCTTTCATGTTGGTGTAGTACACCAGCGCAAAAAGGCTCGGACTCGGATAGCCGCCCGCAGAAACTGGATAGTTCTTCTGGTAATCGGCTACAAAGGCCTTCCAGTCGGCACCGTCAAAGGTATCAGCATAAGGTCCTGCCGACATGGTGCCAACCAAGGAGTCCCGGCGCTTTCCGCGGTAATTCAAGACATCTTGACTCACCGTGATTGATCCGCCCATCATCGGTTTATCGCCGCCAGCCGCCTCATACTGATTCAAAAAGTTGACCGCGTCGGCACCACCCAAGACGACGAGTAATGCGTCAACATCTTTTGGAATACGGGCAATGACTGAGGAGTAGTCCTTGCCACCCAGTGGCACCCAAGCCTTGACCGGCACCTTCCCGCCCAGACGGCAATACTCTGACATAAAGCCTTGCACCTGCGAGTAGGGGAAAGCGTAGTCTTCCGCAATGACCATGACGCGCTTGTAGCCCTTCTCCATGGCAGCCCGGCCGAGACCAACCATCCACTGAGCCCCTTCGGTGTTGAAGCGGAAAAAATTCGGGCTGGGGTTTTGTAAGGTGGTGGCCTGCGCGCCGGATCCGCCATTGATGAAGGTCATGTTGGGTTGCGTCTTTGAGTAGTCCTTGACCGCAATGCCTTCGCCCCCAGAAAGTGGACCGACCACGATGTCCACCTTGTCTTGCTCGACGAGTTTTCGTACCGCGTTGACGGCCACGTCTGGGTTTGCGTTGGATGAGGCCCTGACCATCTCAATCTTTCTCCCAGCGACAACGCCGCCTCGCTGCCTGATGGCCAGTTCAGCGCCACGCATGCCATCGGCTCCGCCCGCAGCGAAGGGTCCTTCCAGCGTGGCAAGAACGCCAATCTTGACCGGTGCCCCCTGCGCCCAAGCGCCGTGGGTAAGGGTCGCTGCAGTCGCTGCCCCGACCAATGCATGAATCCACATCCTCTTCATCACTTTCACAGTTGTCTCCTCGATTAATGGCGACGTTGGGGGGAATTGACAGACTGGCTCGACCCAAAGCGAAGCCGAAGCTTCGCCCACAGTCCGAGCAATCCGTCGGGGGAAAACAGAACAATGGCAAGAAATACCAAGCCAATCACAAGATTGAACCGTTCTCGATCGATGAGGTCGATCGCAAATGTCTGTAACAAGACAAAGACAATAGACCCAAGAAACGCGCCGATCGGATGGCGCATGCCACCGAGTACGGCGATCACCAAGATGTTGATCTGCCATCCAGTATTGACTGACCCTGGCGTGATGAGCCCGTTGTACCAAACCATAAGCACCCCGCCAACGGCTGCCATGAATCCGGCCACTGCGTAGGCAGCCACCCGGTGAGCGACCACATTGAAGCCCAAGGCAGCCATTCGCCGCGGGTTGTCGCGCACGCCCTGAAGCGCAATGCCAAAGGGCGTACGGACGATCCACTTGACCGCAAAATACCCAGACATGGCCAAAAACAGGCTTAAATAGTAGAACGGCAGCGGGTCACGCCAGTTCACACCGACAACATCGGGCGGATAAACCTTCTGAAAGCCCTGAAAACCGTTAAAGACGGTGTAGTTTTGAAGCACCAAATAGTAAAAGGCAACGCCAAAGGCGAGCGTGATCATGATGGTGTAGATGCCTTCGGTTCGCACCGAAAGCCAACCAATCACGGTTGCGCATGCGGTGGCGATGAGCAGCGCAAAAACCAATGCGAGCCACCATGGCCAATTCAAGCTGATGGGCGTACTGCTCGAACCGAGTATGGCTAAGGCGTAGCCAGCCATCCCCGCAACTGACATTTGGGCCAGTGACACCATGCCGCCGTAACCGCCCAAGAATGTAAGCGAAAGCGCAATCAGTCCCAGCACCATCGCCTGGGCCGCCACCTGAAAGGTGAAAAATGGCGAGGCAAAGAGGGGAAAGACAAGCGTAAAAGCAAAAACAAACACATGCCTTGCCGATAGCGTGCGCCAAAGAAACTTCAACCATCGTGGCGCACTGCTGTGGGCGTATGGGTCGACTGCTGGCGCTCCTTGGTGGACCGCAGCAGCACGCAAGGGTGCCGGTGCACGCCCCGTTGAAGGGGCGCCATTGAACGGCCCCCTGTTCATGGCACGACGCCAGTGTGCAGCGCTCACAGAAAAGCTCGCTGAGCAGCACTTAGCCTCGGCATACAGGCCGGCGTGCTCAAGCCGGTTTTCCCAGAATGCCCCTGGGCCGGAAGGCCAACACGAGGATGAGAATAACGAAGGTGAACACCACGCTGTAGGTCGGCGCGTAGGCAAGTCCGTAGGTTTCAGCAAGCCCAAGGATGACCGCGCCCATGGCTGCGCCGACAACGCTGCCCATACCGCCAACGATTACCACAATGAGCGACGCTAAGAGCAGGCGCGTGTCCTCTCCAGGAACCATCGACAATTCGACCGCCCCGATGACACCGCCAACACCTGCCAGACCCGCACCGAGCATGAAGGTCGCTGCGAAAACCAGATTCACGTTAACGCCTGAGGCTGCCAGCATTTGGCGGTCATCCACACCCGCGCGAATCATCGCTCCCACCGTGGTGCGTGCCAGAAGCCACCACAGGAAAACGCCGATCGCCAGCCCGGCGGCCAAGAGGCTGAGCCGATACGCCGAATAGGCCTTGATCAAGGGAATGTTTCGAATCGGGCCTTGCAACCACTCTGGCGCTTCCATCTGATGAACCTGCGCGGTGAAGGCCCACAAAAGCAGATCAGCCACCACAATGGATAGACCGATGGTCACCATCGTCTGACGAAGATCCTGGCCTTGCATATGACGCAGGATGAGCACCTGCAACAGTAATCCGGCAACTGCGGCAGCGAAAAAACCTGCTGCAAGGGCCAGAATCCACCAGCCGGTCAGTTCTGCCACGAAAAAGCCAACGTAACCACCCAACAGGTAGAGTGACCCGTGCGCCAGGTTGACATTGCGCATCAGACCAAAAACAAGGGTAAACCCGCTTGCGACAATAAAGTAAAGCGATGCGAGCGTGAGCCCGTTTAGCATCGTGACCAAGTACAGCCGCGTGTTATCAACCAATGCCCACAAAGAGAAGATCGCGATCGGCCCTCCGATGAGCAGCCAAGCCCAGAGTCTCCTGTCCCAATTCACGCCGCGTGTTCCCATGCGCGAGCCCTTGTCACAGGCGGCGCTTTAGCGAATTGCCCATCTTTCATCACTGAAAGGATGCGTTTCGGATCTCGCAGGATCGAAAGGTTTGCCAGCGGATCTCCATCAAGCAGCAACAGATCGGCCAGGTACCCCTCCTTGATCAGTCCAAGTTCCCGACCTTGCATCATCACTTGACCACCGAATCGCGTGCAGGAGCGAATGGCCTCCATCGGGGTGAATCCGAGGTATTTGACAAAGAGTTCGAGATCTCGCGCGTTCTGCAAGTGGGGATTGAAGGCAAAACCGTAGTCGCCGCCAGGAAGCACACGAACGCCGCGCCGGTGCATGGCCTTTAGCGACTCGCAAGCAGCAGCCCACTCTTCCTCATAGCCCATCGAGACCGCCTTCTCGTGGCTCACGCCCCAAGGCTCAGCCTCGTGGAGCATGGCGTAAAGAATGCCAATCCCCGGCGCAACGAAAACTTCGTCGCGGGCATCTTCCAGCATGTCCAGGGCCTCGGTATCGGTGAAGCTTGCGTGATAAATGAGTCGGATGCCGTGGCGCAAGGCCTGCTTCACGCTGGCGCAGGAGCGGGCGTGGACAATGATGCGCTTGCCTCGCATACGAACTTCCTCGGCGCAGGCGGCCACTTCGGCATCGGTCATCCAGGTCGTCTTGGCATCAGCCCCCGGCACAAAATTGTCACCGGAGAGGTTAAGTTTGATGGTGTCAACACCGTATTTCAGGAACGTACGCGTCACGCGGCGCAAATCTTCTGCGCCGTTGACCACAACGCCAAAGCTGAAGTCGGGAAACGGCAGATGAGGGAGCATCTCATCTCCGAGCCCTCCTGGCACCGTGATCTCCTGACTGGCCGCCAGGTAACGCGGTCCGGGAATCTGGCCACTGTTAATTGCGTTGCGGATCACCACGTCAAGGCGGGGCTTGGCACAGGCTGCCCCCAAGCATGAAGTAAAGCCCGCTTCCAAGTACTGCTTGGCCACCTTCGCCGTCCACAGCACATGCTCCTCAAGCGGCATGGTCTGAATGCCAGCCAGCGAGGCAGCGTCATTCCAGGAAAAATGGGTATGTGCTTCCGTCATGCCCGGCATGAGCGTGGCGCCGGCGGCATCGACGACCAGTGCATCACCCGCACTAACGCCTCCAACGCTGCGCCCCACCTGCACGATACGCTGACCACGCACGCGCACACTCCCGGGATAAGGCAAATGCTCCCCGCTACCGTCAAGGATTCGCACGTTCGTAAACAAAACTTCGCTGTTTGCACCCATCGTTGTGTACTCCTTTAAGCAGCCCAGCGATTGACGCGGCTTTGACGCATCGGCGGGGCACGGTGGAACTCACCGTCTTTCATGACCGCCATGATGCGCGCCTGATCTTGCAACACCGTAATGTCAGTTAACGGATCGCCGTCGATGAGCAGTATGTCTGCCAGACAACCTTCTCGGATATAGCCGATTTCCTTGCCCAGCTTCATCATCGGCCCGCCCCAAGCGGTGGCCGATAACAAGGCTTCCATCGGGCTCATGCCGATGTACTTCACAAAGTACTCCAAATCCTTCGCATTCGTCCCGTGAGGCGTCCAGGCAAAGCCGTAGTCTCCCCCCGGAAGAATGCGTATGCCACGCCGACGCATCGCCTTCATGCTTTCGATGGCTGCCTCAAGTTCCCGGTGGTAACCCATCTTGCGCGTGATTTCGGGCGTCAGACCCCAGGCACTGGCGTGGTAGCTGGTGTTGATCAGCCAGGCCAGACCCGGTGCTACAAAATGGTCGAACTTGTGTGCTTCAAGAAGGTCAAGCGCCTCCTCGTCTGCAAAGCTCGCGTGATAAATCACTTCGATACCCTGTTTGACGCATTGCTTGATCGACCAGGTTGAACGGGCGTGCGCTGCGACACGCTTGCCCCAAGCTTTAGCCTCCTCCACGCAGACCCGAATCTCCTCTTCGGTGAACTGGCTCATTTCCGAAGGCATGCCGGTGATGGACTCGCCCGACAAATTAATCTTCAACGAGTCGACGCCATACTTGCAGAACATTCGAACGCATCGGCGCATTTCTTCTGCACCGCTCACAACCGCGCCAAAAGCAAACTCGGCCTGCGGAAGATGGGGCGCGGTGGTATCGCCCAGGCCGCCCGGCACGGTGATTTCCTGGCTTGCGGCAAGATAGCGTGGCCCCACGATGGTGCCGTCATTGATTGCATTGCGAATCACAACATCCAGCCGCGGCTTGGCGGTGGCAGCGCCAACGCATGAGGTCCATCCCATGTCGAGGTAGCGTTTTGCAACCTGGGCGCACCACAGGATATGTTCCTCAGGCGGCATGCGTTGGATGGACTCAAGACTTGGCTGATCGTTCCACGAAAAGTGCGTGTGGGCCTCTACCATGCCGGGCATCAGGAAAGCGCCTGCGCCATCGATCACCTGCGCGCCCGCCACCGAAGGCGGACTTGAACCGTAGCCCGAGCGACCCACTCTCGAAATACGATTCCCCTGGATGAGCACATCCCCCTGAAAGGGTTGTTCGCCGCCGCCATCAAAAATGCGCACGTTGGTAAACAGTACGTCAGCCATAAACACGCTCCGCTCGGTGGACACGCTCCGCTCGGTGGACTGCGGTACCTGAACGTCTGCGCGGCAGGCGACTTACCGACCCCATAAACTCCGTCCACGCTCTCCCGCATTCGTCAGGGCGCTCCAGCGTTGTCCAATGGCCGCAGCGCGGGAGCACCACGCTGCGCAGGTTAAGGCTGCTTTGCATACGATCAGCAAGGCTGCGCAGCCCCTGTGGTGGCGCCACCGCATCCTCGTCACCCGTGACCAAGAGCACCGGCGCAGTGATACGGTCAACATCGGCTGGCTGTGCTGCCGCCAAGGCCTCGCAGCTGCGCGCATAGGCTTCAGGATCACCTCGCATCAGCGCGTCTCGCACGAAGCTGACAGCAAGCAGGTTACGCTCCCGGGTTTCTCGTGAGAGGGCTGCCTGCACCGTCTGCAGCGCGATACTGTGCATGCCAGTAACACCCTCATGTCTCGCCTTCAATGCACGGGCCTTTAAGCCCTGGCGCGCGGCATCGGCAGGCGCAAGCAGTGGCCCGAACAAGGCCAGGCTACTGACGCGCTCGGGCGCCATCACTGCCAAATGCTGGCAGACGATGGTCCCCAAGGAATGCCCGAGCCAGTGGGCCCGTTTGATGCCCAGTCGCTCACAGGCCATGAGGGCGGCATCAACAAAACGCGAAACCGATAAAGCGCCTTCGGCGCGTTGGGAGAGGCCGCTGCCAGGCAGATCAATGCGAAGCACACGGTGCCTTGCGAGCGCTGCCATCATGGGTATCCAGATGTTGCCGCTACCGCCAAGCCCATGCACGCAAAAAACAGGGTCGTCAGCCGCGCCTTCAGGACCATCATCTTCTAGGGCGATACGCTCCATAAAATGTAGCGTCATACCCAAACTCCCCCCGAATCACAGTCGTGCATCGGATCGTCTCCTGGTGCCCGAGCGAAGCCAAATCCCTGCAAAAAAGATGTTGGCCGCAGCGCACTTTATCGTTGTCACACTGACGGTGTCTCGGCACCGTGTGACAGCATGATAGGGCTAACCCAAGGTCCTGCCAAGGGTAGCTGCATCGAAACCTCGTTGGGCCCAGCGCGGGTACGCCAGCCGATGCGGAAACGTCGCGCCGCGCCCTGCGCGAGCTGGCGCTGCGAGCCCGAGCGATTTGTCAACCCGCGATTTGCGCATCGACAGGCTGAATTGCAGGGGCGGGATCATACCCTCAGACTCCCTGCAAAACCACCGGGACTTCCATGGCCGGGGGGGTGTTGCGGCTTCGACCGCAACGCACCACGCCGTCGATCATCACCATGCCAACGCCGGGCAGATCGCCCAGTTGCACGCTCTCCAGCAGCGTGCTGCCGGCCGTGTGTTGGGCTCGGTCGAGGAACACGAAGTCTGCGGCTCGGCCCGTCTCGATCAGGCCACAATTTAAATGCCGCAGACGGGCCGTGTTGCCGGTCGCAAAACAAAACACAAGCTCGGCCGGAATGCCCCCAAGGCTGGAGAGCAGTGCGATTAAACGCAGCATACCCAGCGGCTGCACCCCCGAGCCGGCCGGGCCATCCGTGCCCAGGATCACGCGGTGCGGGCATTTCAGCTGCAGGGCCATCTGGGCGGCGGCGATGGCAACCCGCTCGTTGCCGTTGTGCACAATCTCGATGGCACGCGAGGACTTCTCGCAAAGCTCGCACACGTGCGCCTCGGGCAGCGAGGTATGCCCACCGTTGATGTGCCCAATAACGTCGGCGTCCGCCTCGAGAACCACGTCCTTGTCGATCAGCCCGGACCCTGGAATGGAGGGACCGCCTGTGTGGATGGTGCTCTGAATGCCGTGCTTGCGCGCCCAAGATGCCATCTCTCGTGCTTCGTAGCCGGCCTTCACCGAGCCTAAGCCGATTTCGCCCAGCAGTTTCACGCCGGCTGCTGCCAACTCGGCGAAGTCAGCTTCGGTCATGCCCTTTTCGATGACAGGCGCACCCGCCAGCACCTTGACCCCCGACGGTCGGAAGTTGTCGAAGGCGCGCTGCGCAGTAATGGCCAGTGCCTTAAGCCCCACGATGTCCTTGGGGCGGCCCGGCAAGTGCACCTCACCGGCCGAGATCATGGTGGTGACACCGCCGTGGAGCGTGGAATCGATCCACCCTAGCTGGCTTTGCCGGGGCGTCCAGTCGCCGAAGACCGGGTGCACATGGCTGTCGATGAGGCCGGGCGCGACGCAGGTGCCCCTAGCGTCGATGAGGGTGTCCGGTTGTTCGGTGTCGCAATCGGCAGCACGCCCGACCGCAACGATGCGACCCTTGTCGCATACGATGGTGTTCGCATCGAGGATGGGGCTGTCGACGTCGCCTGACAGCATCAGGCCGACGTTGCAGATGACAACCTTACCGGAGGCGGCGGTGGGGGCAAGCTCAGCCAAGGTCAACTCCTCTTGGGTAGAAAAGGATCATGCGGCCGTTAAGCCTGGTCAATCCGAACGTTGACCTACAGGCCAATGATCACAGGGTGGCCGTCGGAGAACCACAGCAGCTGGGAATTGCGCTAGGTTGGACTTTCATGTAGCGTAAAGCAATCGACCCGTGCGATGGTACACCGGTCGCCTGGTCCAATCAACGGCATGAACGAGCCCTCCCCCGCCCACGACCCCTCCCCAGCTGACACGGCCTCTGCGCCTCGACCCGTAGTGCTGGAGAAGTCGCGTCTGCGCAATGAGCGGATGGCCGCTGACAAGATCGAGTGCAATGCCTGCCCGGTGCTATGCCAGATCTCCGAGCTTAAGGTGGGTGCCTGCGACCGCTACGCCAATCAAGGCGGCAAACTGGTACGGCTGGACCCCGTGCTGATCCTGCAGCGCGGGCTCGCCGTGGACGAAGAGGTGGTGCCCTTCCTTGATGCGCCGGCCGACGCAGGCACTGGCGGGCTGCTGAATGCGCCCGAGGTGTTCGTGACCGGCGTAGGCTCCTCTACGACCTATCCCGACTACAAACCCGCCCCCTTCATCGTCTCGTCCCGACATGAAGGGGTGGATATGGTCACTGTGGTGACGGAAGGCATCTTCAGCTACTGCAGCTTCAAGGTGAAGGTCGATACGGACCGCTGGCTGGGCCCCGAACAAGCGCCGGTGCGCTGCCGTGGCGAGGTGGTGGGCCACGTCACCACAGCGGAATACGGGTCGCAGATGCTCTCGCTGGGCGGCGTGCACCATCTGACCGGGGGCTCGAAGAAAGAGGGGCGTGTGACCTGCGACATGATGCTGGCGTTGGGCAATCGCCAGGCCGTGGAGCTGAACATTGAAGGCGGTGCGCAGGTGGTCATCCAAGCCGGGCGGGCGCCGGTGGTCAACGGCGTGGAGGAGCAACGCATGCGCGTGGGCTGCGGATCGGCTGCCATAGGCATCTTTGCGAAGCAGCTCTTCGGACAGGTGGATGAAGCTGTGGTGGTGGACGACCACATCACCGGCGTGCTGTCCGAGCACCAGGCCGGCCGCTGCCTGGACATGCCCGCCACGGGCATCCGTATCCGAGGCCGCAAGAGCACGCCGGGGCGCTACTTCCAGGTGGCCAACCCGGGCACGGGTTGGGGCGGAACCGACCTCACCGACCCCCTGTCCATCGTCGAGGGCTGGGACGCAGAGACTGCCTACCCGGGCCTGCGTCTACTGATGACCTCTACAACAGGCGAGCACTGCGCGTGGTATGTGTTGGACAAGCACCTAGTGCCCCAACCAGCCCCCATGCCGGCCGCCGTGGCACAGACCGTGGCCCGGATAGGCGAGAACTGCGAACCCTCGCTGGCCTCGGTTCTTTTCCTTGGCGGCGCGGGGGGCAGCCTTCGGGCCGGCGTGACGGAGAACCCAGTGCTGCTCACACGAATGATCAAGCGCGCGCTGGTGAACGTCACCTGCGGCGGCGCCCCAGCCTACATCTGGCCAGGCGGCGGGATAACCATCATGGCCGATGTGATGCGTATGCCAGTTGGCAGTTTCGGAACCGTGCCCACCCCGGCCATCGTGGCCCCCATCGAGTTCAGTATGCGCCTAGCCGACTACCAGATGCTGGGCGGGCACATGGGCAGTGTGAGGACTGTGGAGCAAGCCCTCGCGCGCGGGGCCGGTCACCGCGACGGCGCGCCGCAGGGGCGCCGTTTCGTCGCCACGCCGCGCACGGTACCCTGGCCTTTGGGCCAATCCCCCATGCTGGGTTGAGCGACGTGGGACCGATACGCAAAGCCCTTCCAGGCGGCCGCTTGCACTTCGCACACGGGCCGATCGAGCTAGTCATCGGCGCCGACGGACCAGCGCCGTCTGTGGCAGCCGCCCACGAGGCGGCGTGGGTCGTCTTCCAGAGCGTGCTTAAGGGTCTGGTGGCTGAATTGCCCGCGCTGCGTCAACCGGTGGTCGCGGGCCCCTGCCCCCTGCAGGGGCCCGTGGCCCGGCGCATGTGGGCCGCTTGCTCGGGCCTACCTACTGACTTCATCACCCCCATGGCGGCCGTAGCCGGGGCCGTAGCGCAAGAAATCCTAGCCGCCTATGAAACTGCCGGCATGACGCGCGCATTCGTTAACAACGGCGGAGACATTGCGCTACTTCTGACACCGGGGAGCCGGTGGCGGATCGGCCTGGTCGCCGACATTACACGCTGCCGCCCGTCACTCGATGGCAGCCTGGTGGTCGACAGCCACGATCCCGTGCGGGGCGTGGCCACGAGCGGCTGGCGTGGGCGCAGCCATTCGTTGGGCATTGCCGACAGCGTTACCGTGCTGGCCGCCACGGCCGCCGAGGCTGACGCCGCCGCCACCATCGTAGCCAATGCCGTGAATCCGCAGCAGCCTGACCACGAGCTGGGCATCGAGCGTGCGCCAGCGTCCTCGCTCAGTGATGACAGCGATCTGGGCGAGCGTGCGGTCACCATCCACGTACCTCCCCTGCCCCCGGAAATCACCGCCACCGCGCTGGCCCATGGCGTCAAAATGGCGCAAACACTTCAGCGGGCAGGACGCATCCACGCTGCGGTACTGGCCTGCCAAGGCCAGCTCCTCACTATTGAACCCTCCGACGCGCTGCCGCGTGCTGCTTAACTGAGTCCACGCATGATCGAGATCCGCCGCATCCTCACACAGGTCGAAGATTTCTTCCACGAGGGCGATCCGTGGCCGCCCTGGAACGGGGCAATCGGGCAACGCGCTTGCCATCGTGCCGAGCACCAAGAGGGTGGGCGGCCTCAAAGCCGATGACATCGCCAAGTAGGATGGCCAACGATGAAACTTGAAAGGACCCCTGAAATGCCGGCCCAGATCCGTAAACTCGTAGTACAAATTGACGAGATCCACCGTGAGATGGACCGCCCGGTGACCCCTCCCACGCGCCGCGCCCTGGCCATGGCCGTGATCCACAACCCCTGCGCTGGACGCTATGTGGAAGAGCTCGACGAACTGATCGCTATCGGCGAGCAGCTCGGGGGCCTGCTTGGCCAGCGCTGCGTGCAGGCTTTGGGCATCTCACCGGAACAGGCGCACAGCTACGGCAAGGCCGCGATCGTCGGCGAAGGTGGCGAGCTTGAGCACGCGGCGGCCATCCTGCACCCCAAGCTGGGAGCGCCCCTGCGCGTTGCTGTGAGCAAGGGCGCTGCGCTTGTGCCCTCGGCCAAAAAGCAAGGCGGCATGGGCACGGCCGTGGATGTGCCCCTGGGTCACAAGGACGCTGCCTTCGTGCGCAGCCACTTCGACGCCATGGAAGCACGCATTACCGATGCCCCGAGAGCCCAGGAGATTCTGGTGGCCGTGGTTGTTACCGACAGCGGGCGGCCCCTGCCTCGCATCGGCGGCCTACAGGTCCACGAGGTCCAGGGTACCGACGGCCTACGTTGACAGACTGTCGAGGACGCAGACGCACGCCAGCTCCTGCGGGTGATTCCGGCTTGAGCCGTCGCTCCGTCTCACCCCCAAACACTTATGATCCTTAGCCCAACCCCACTGTCCACCAAGGAGACAAGCGATGAAAACCAGAGACCTCTTCGCCGCGGCCAGCATCGCGCTGGCCCTGGCCCTGCCGGCCCACGCACAAGGCGTGATCAAGATCGGCGAGATCAATAGCTACAAGGCGCAGCCCGCCTTCCTTGAGCCCTACAAGAAGGGCATGGATCTAGCCGTTGATGAAATCAACGCCGCTGGGGGTGTGGGCGGCAAAAAGTTCGAGCTTATTACGCGAGACGACAACGCCAACCCAGGCGATGCGGTGCGCGTAGCCGAAGAGTTGCTCTCTCGCGAGAAGATCGACGTGCTCACCGGCAGCTTCCTGAGCCACATCGGCCTGGCCCTGACCGACTTCGCCAAGCAAAAGAAGGTGTTCTTCCTTGCCGGAGAGCCGCTAACCGACAAGATCGTTTGGTCCGACGGCAACGCCTACACCTACCGCCTACGCCCAAGCACCTACATGCAGGTGGCGATGCTGGTGCCAGAAGCGGTCAAGCTAAAGAAGAAGCGCTGGGCGATCGTCTACCCCAACTACGAGTATGGCCAGTCGGCTGTGGCCAGCTTCAAGCAGCTGCTCAAGGCCGCTCAGCCCGATGTGGAGTTCGTGGGCGAGCAGGCTCCTCCGCTGGGCAAGCTCGATGCGGGCCCGGTGGTGCAAGCCCTGATGGACGCCAAGCCTGATGCCATCTTCAATGTGCTGTTTGGGGCCGACCTCTTGAAGTTCGTGCGCGAGGGCAACACCCGCGACCTCTTCAAGGGCCGTGATGTCGTGAGCCTGCTGACCGGTGAACCCGAGTACCTTGATCCGCTCAAGGAAGAGACGCCCAACGGCTGGATTGTGACCGGCTACCCCTGGAACGGCATCAACACGGCCGAGCACCGAGCCTTCTTGGCCGCTTACCAGAAGAAGTTCAACGACTACCCTCGCCTCGGTTCGGTGGTGGGTTATGCCCTAATCAAGTCGGTGGCCGCGGGCGTTGCCAAGGCGGGCGGGACCGACACGGCCAAGATGGTCGCGGCCTTCCGCGGCCTGCAGGTGGACACGCCATTTGGCCGCATTACCTACCGCCCTGAGGACAACCAGTCCACCATGGGCGCCTTCGTAGGTCGGACCAAGAACGAAGGTGGCAAAGGTGTGATGGTGGACTACCGATACCTTGACGGCGCGCGCTACTTGCCCAGCGCCGATGAGGTGAAGAAGCTGCGCCCGGCCAACTGAGGCCCGACATCGGCCTTCGATTGCAACGCTGCAAATGACGCTATCCGGCCTTCTAGTCCAACTGCTCAATGGCCTAGCCGGGGCGTCGTCGCTGTTCATGGTGGCCGCTGGCCTGTCCTTGATCTTCGGCGTCACGCGCATCGTCAACTTTGCGCATGGCTCGTTCTACATGATCGGCATCTACATCGCCTACACTGCGGTGGAGCGGTTGGGCGGGGTCATCGGTTTTTGGCCCGCGCTCCTGCTGGCCGCAATGGCAGTAGGGCTGATCGGGGCGCTGGTGGAGGTGCTGCTGCTGCGGCGCATCTATCACGCACCCGAGCTCTTTCAGCTGCTGGCCACCTTCGCGCTCGCTCTTGTCTTTAAGGACGTAGTGCTTAGCCTGTGGGGGCCGGAGGAACTGCTGGGACCACGGGCAGCCGGCCTGGGCGGGTCGGTGGAGATCCTTGGCCGCCGCTTCCCCGCCTATGACCTTTTTCTCATCGTCGTGGGCCCGGCCGTGCTCGGGGCGTTGTGGCTGCTGCTCACACGTACCCGCTGGGGCACCTTGGTGCGGGCTGCCACGCAAGACCGCGACATGGTGGCCGCACTCGGGGTAAACCAAGCGTGGCTATTCACCTCGGTGTTTGCGCTGGGTGCCGTACTGGCCGGCTTGGGTGGGGCACTGCAACTGCCACGCGAGCCAGCCACGCTGGAGATGGACCTGCACACCATTGGCGCAGCTTTCGTGGTGGTCGTTGTGGGAGGCATGGGTTCCATCCCCGGTGCTTTTGTGGCCGCCCTGCTCATTGCCGAGGTCAAGGCGTTGTGCGTCTGGATAGGGCTCGTCAACGTGCTGGGCGTCGGCATCTCATTTTCCAAGCTCACCCTGGTGGTGGAGTTCCTGGTGATGGCCGCCGTGCTTATCCTGCGGCCATGGGGCTTGATGGGTCGTGCACCGGCTCCCAGCCGCCACGCTTCGGCGGCTGAGGCGCCTTTGCGGCTGCCGGGCCGAAGGACGCAAATGGCCCACGCCGCGATCGTGCTGGCGCTGGCGGCTCTGCCAGTGTTGGTCGATGCCTCGTCCTATGTCACGGTGCTGGCCATCGATCTTATGGTGGCGGCGCTGTTTGCCGTAAGCCTGCACTTCATCATGGGTCCGGGGGGCATGCATTCCTTTGGCCACGCGGCCTACTTTGGCTTGGCCGCCTACGGTGCGGCCCTGCTGGTGCGCAAGGCGGGTTTGCCTATGGAAGCGGCCTTGTCACTCGGGCCGGTGGTCGCTGCGGCCTTCGCCGTGCTCTTCGGCTGGTTTGCAGTGCGGCTATCGGGGGTGTATCTGGCCATGCTCACACTGGCCTTCGCCCAGATTGCCTGGGCCATTGTCTACCAGTGGGACAGCGTCACGGGCGGCAGCAACGGAGTAACCGGCGTATGGCCGGCGGCCTGGCTGTCTGACAAGCGGGTCTACTACGGCCTCGTTCTGCTGCTGGTGGTAACGGGCACCGCCCTGATGCAGCGCATGCTCTTCTCGCCCTTCGGCTACGCCCTGCGTGCCGGGCGCGATTCGCCTTTGAGGGCCGACGCAATCGGCATCGATGTGAAGAGCGTGCAGTGGGTGGCCTTCGTGTTAGCCGGCACCGTGGCCGGAGTGGCCGGTTCGCTGTTCGCGTTTTCCAAGGGAAGCATCTCGCCCGAGGGCCTGCACGTGAGTAAGAGCGTCGACGCCCTCGTGATGGTGCTGCTTGGCGGCGTGCAAACCCTAGCCGGTCCTGTGGTGGGTGCCGTGAGCTTCACCTGGCTGCACGACACCGTGGCGCGAAACACCGAGTACTGGCGCGCCATGCTGGGCGGCATCATCCTGGTGCTGGTGCTGTTGTTCCCTCAGGGCATCGCCGGCTACGCGCAGCGCTGGGTGTCTCGCACCGGTAGCGGCGCTCGCATCGGAGGCGTCCCATGAGCCTGCTGAGCGTTCAGGGACTGGGCAAGTCGTTCGGCGGCGTGCGCGCCGTCGACGGCATCGACTTCGAGATTGCCCCCGGAGAGCTGCTCGCCCTCATCGGCCCCAACGGAGCCGGCAAGTCGACCACCTTCAACATGGTCAACGGGCAATTGCGGGCCGATCGCGGCAGCATCCTCTTCGGGGGGACCGAGCTGATTGGTCTGAAGCCGCGCGAGATCTGGAAACTGGGCGTGGGCCGCACATTCCAGATCGCCGAGACCTTCGCCTCTCTTACCGTGCTCGAAAATGTGCAGATGGCGCTGCTTTCGGCCGACCAGCGTGTATTCTCTTTCTTTAGCCGCGCGACGGACCACCGGCGCGACGACGCGCTGGCCCTTTTGGGTCAGGTGGGCATGGCCGAGCAGGCGCAGCGGCCATGCAGCGAACTCGCCTATGGCGACGTCAAGCGGGTGGAACTGGCCGTGGCTATGGCCCACGCCCCCAAACTGCTGCTGATGGACGAACCCACCGCCGGCATGGGCCCGCGTGAGCGCAACGAACTCATGGCCTTGACCAAGCGTCTCGTGGTGGAACGGCGCCTCGCGGTGCTATTTACCGAGCACAGCATGGATGTGGTCTTTGCCCACGCCGACCGTATCATTGTGTTGGCCCGCGGGCGACTGATTGCGGGCGGTCGACCGGCCGAGATCCGCGACAACCCCCAGGTGCAGGCGGTCTACCTGGGCACCGGCAAGACCTTCGAAGACGTTGCGGCATGAGCGACTCCACTCCCTTATTGGACCTGAAGGGCTTGTCTGCCTGGTACGGCGGCGCGCACATCCTGTTCGAGCTTTCCCTGCAGGTACGTCGCGGTGAGGTGGTGGCCTTGATGGGCCGCAACGGGGCGGGTAAGTCGACCACGCTCAAGGCCGTGATGGGCATGGTCGAACGGCGCTGCGGCGAGGTCCGTTTCATGGGACGAGACATCTCGCGCCTTGCGCCACACACGATTGCCTCGGCAGGCTTAGGCTACGTGCCCGAAGACCGCCGTATCTTCACCGACCTCACCGTGCTGGAGAACCTGGAAGTTGGGCGCCAGGCGGCACGGCGAAGCGCCCAGGAAGAAATGCTGCCCGCCTGGACACCCGAGCGCCTGTTCCGGCTCTTCCCCAACCTGGGCGAGATGCCCGACCGGCTTGGCGGCCGCATGAGCGGAGGTGAGCAGCAGATGCTCACGGTGGCTCGGACGCTCATGGGCAACCCCTATCTGGTGTTGCTCGATGAGCCTAGCGAGGGAGTAGCGCCGGTCATTGTCGAGGGCATGGCACAAATGATCCTTGAACTCAAGGCCTCGGGTGTGAGCATCCTGCTGTCGGAACAGAATCTGCACTTTGCCACGTTGGTGTCCGACCGAGCCTACGTGCTCGAGAAGGGCCAGATCCGCTATCATGGAACCATCCGGGAGCTTGCTGCCGACGACGAGGTGCGGCGGGCCTATTTATCCCTCTGACCTCGTCAGAGCACCAAAGGAGACTGATCATGAACCGCCTGTCTCGTCGTGAACTCCTCCAAATCTTCGCCTCCAGCGCCGCCTTCGGCGCCTCTGCCTGGCATTGGAAGGCCCGCGCGGCCGATGCCAAGGTGAAACCAGGTGGAGACGCTGCCCTCATCGTCGTCGATGTGCAAAACTGCTTTGTGACTGGCGGCACCCTGCCAGTGAAAGATGGCGAGCAGGTCGTACCGGTGATCAACAAGATCGCCCCAATGTTTCAAAACATCATCGCCACCCAAGACTGGCACACGCCGGGCCACGCCTCTTTTGCAAGTTCCCATCCGGGTAAGAAGCCATTCGAGAACGTGACCCTTAAGTACGGTCAGCAGGTGCTGTGGCCCGATCATTGCGTACAGGGCACCGAGGACGCTGCACTGCACAAGGATCTTAAGCTGCCCACTGCCCAGCTCATCATCCGCAAAGGGTACCAAAAGGGCGTGGACAGCTACAGCGCCTTCATGGAGGCAGACCGCAAGACAGTGACCGGCTTGGCTGGCTACCTCAAGGCGCGGGGCATCAAGACGGTGTTTGTCACCGGTCTGGCCACCGATTTTTGCGTGGCCTGGACGGCTCAGGACGCCCGTAAGGCTGGATTTGGTGTGTATGTGATCGAGGACGCCTGCCGCGCCATTGACCTCAACGGCTCGCTGGCAGCGGCGTGGAAGGCCATGGAAGGCGCAGGCTGCAAGCGCGTTCAGTCCTCCGATCTGGCGTGAACGCCGAAGCTCCGCGGCTCAGCTTGCACCTGAACGGCCGGCCCTTCGAGGCTGCAGTGGCCAAAGGCGCCACGCTTCTGCAAGTGCTGCGCAATGATGCGTGCTGCAACGGTCCCAAATACGGTTGCGGTTTGGGGGCCTGCGGGGCCTGCACGGTGCTACTCGACGGGCGGGTGGCCCGCTCCTGCGTGATCCCCGCGGTGGCCGTGACGGGCCGGCAGGTCACCACGCTGGAGGGTCTGGGTGACCGCGACCACCCCCACCCGGTGCAGCAGGCTTTCATCGACGCGCAGGCCGCCCAGTGCGGCTATTGCACAAGCGGTATGATCATGGCCACCCAGGCATTGCTACAACGCAACCCCGACCCCAGCGACACGCAGATCCGCGAAGCACTGTCACACAATCTGTGCCGCTGCGGGGCGCACGTTGAAATCCTGCAGGCCGTTCGCCTAGCCACCCTGCGCTTGCAAGTAACCGCGCCCGTGGTCCTGTCGGCCTCGGCCGGGACCGCGGCGCACGGCGGCTGATCGTCTCACCCGCAATGCGCGCACGGCAAGCTCCCACCGACCGTGCCGGATTTTGGCAAGCAACCGGCGCCCTGCTGGTGTTCCGCGACCCGCCGCCCCCACCGACGCCGGCGCCGGGCCAGCCGCCCATGGTGAGCGCAAACCCGGCTGAGGGTCCGGAGATCCTGCTGGCGGTGTGGGACGACGGCACCGTCAATGGACTGTGCGGGAAGGTCGACCTAGGCACCGGCATTGCGACCGCGCTGGGGCAACTGGTGGCGGAGGAACTGGGTGTCCCCTTCGACCGCGTGGTGATGCTGCTGGGCGATACCGCCCGAGCGCCCAACCAGGGCCCGACGATTGCAAGCGCCACGTTACAGATCGCCTCGGATCCGCTGAAGCGGGCCGCAGCCCAGGCACGCGCCTGGCTGGAGCAGCAAGGCCTGACCACAAACGAGGCTTCGCAATCGGCCAACATCGCGCGCCTGTTGCAGGGCCGTCAGGTGCACCTCTCGCTGGATCTGCAGGCCAATCTGAAGCCGGCGGCACAGTGGCAGGTGGTGGGCCAGTCGGTGCCGCGCGTGGACATCCCCGCCAAAGTCTTGGGTGAGGCCACCTTTGTGCATGACGTGCGCCTGCCAGGCATGCTCCACGGGCGTGTCGTACGGCCGCCCTACGCCGGAACCGACCAGGGAGACTTCATCGGTCGCACGCTGCGCGGAGTCGATGAATCCTCTATCGCCCATCTGCCGGGCATCGTCGCGCTGGTGCGCGAAGGCGACTTCGTGGGCATAGTGGCCGAACGCGAAGAGCAGGCCGAAGCAGCCATGCGCAACCTTCGGCTGGACTGGGGCGACTGGCCCGCCCAACCGCCCCTGAACGACCTGGCGCAGGCGCTAAGCGCCCACCCCGCGACACCCCGCGTGGTGGCCGAGAGCGGCGACGTGGCTACCGCAAACGCGGACGCCCCGCTGCGTCTGCAGCGCCGCTACGTCTGGCCCTACCAAATGCACGCGTCGATCGGACCGTCATGCGCGGTGGCTCACTGGCAGGACGGAGCCCTGAAGGTTTGGAGCGGCACCCAAAACCCGCACGTGCTGCGGGCTGACCTCGCTCTGCTGACGGGCCTGACGGATACGGCCGTAGAGGTCGTGCGGCTGGAGGCCGCCGGTTGCTACGGCCGCAATGGTGCCGACGATGTGACGGCCGACGCCGCCCTGCTGTCACGCGCCGTCGGCAAGCCGGTCAGGGTGCAGCTCACTCGCGAACAGGAGCACCAATGGGAGCCCAAGGGCGCCGCGCAACTCATGGACGTGGACGGCTCGGTCAGCGGCGATGGCCAACTGCTAGGCTGGGACTTCCAGACCTGCTACCCCAGCAACGCCGCCCCGACGCTAGCCCTGCTACTCACCGGCCGAGTGGCAGCCACCGCCCAGGCCTTTGCTATGGGCGACCGCACTTCGGTACCCCCCTACCGGGTGCCCCACCTGAAGGTCACCGTCAACGACATGCCCCCCATCCTTCGCGCATCTTGGCTGCGCGGCGTGTCCGCTTTACCTAATTCGTTCGCCCATGAGAGCTTTATCGATGAATTAGCCCATGCCCAGCGGGAGGACCCGCTCGCCTTCCGCCTCAAGCACCTGGACGATGTTCGAGCGGCTGAATTGCTTCGCGCCGTGGCGCAACGGGCCGGCTGGCAGCCGCATGTAGAACCGCGGCAGCACAGCGACGACGGTGTGGTGCTCAAGGGTCAGGGACTGGCCTATGCCCGATACATTCACAGTAAGTTCCCAGGCTTCGGCGCGGCCTGGTCAGCCTGGGTCGCTGACGTGGAGGTCAACCGCATCACAGGCGAGGTGCACGTTAGCCGCGTCGTGGTAGGTCATGACGCGGGGGCCATGGTCAACCCTGCCGGGGTGCAGCACCAGGTGCATGGTAACGTCGTGCAAACCACCAGCCGCGCGTTGAAGGAACAGGTGTCCGTCGCACCCTCGACAGGCGCCGTCACCAACCGAGAGTGGGGCAGCTACCCACTTCTGAGCTTTCGAGAGGTGCCTATTATCGAGGTAGTGATGATGCCGCGGCCCGGCGAGCCCATGCTCGGAGCAGGCGAATCGTCTTCAGTGCCCGGCACGGCCGCCATCGCCAACGCCATCTTTGACGCCACTGGCATCCGATTCCGGCAGCCACCCTTTACGCCTGAGGTCGTGCGTGCAGCGTTAAACCCCCTGCCTGGCCCAGGTGCAGCTACGGCCCAACCGACCGGCGCGGGATCAGCACCGCCCCTCGTCCTGCAACCCCCTCCGCAAGGTCCGGTGTCTGAGGTGCAAACCCTCGCGCCTTTGCGCAAGCAGACGTGGGCTCGCATCGCCGCCCTGGCCACCGGCGTCCTGGCCTGCGTTGCCGGATGGGTGGGCCTATACAGCGGACGGCAGGCCATCGCGCCGATATCACGGGTTGACGCTTCAGTCTACACAGTGGCCACCCTGGAGAGGGGTCGCCATTTGGCAGCGCTGGGAAACTGTATCGGCTGCCACACAAAAGAGGACGGTACAGCCTACGCTGGAGGCCGACCCATCGAAACCCCCTTCGGTGTTGTCTATGCCACCAACCTCACACCGGACCCGGAAACAGGCATCGGACGCTGGTCGTTCAGCGCTTTCCAGCGCGCCATGCGCGAGGGAGTGTCACAGAATGGACATCACCTGTACCCAGCCTTCCCGTACACGGCCTTCACGCGCATGGAGGACGACGAACTGACGGCGCTGTATGCGTACCTCCTGTCCTTGAATCCGGTACGTCAGGCCACGCCGGCTGCAGAACTTCGAGCGCCCTTCTCCTGGCGCCCACTGATGGCGCTTTGGAATGCTTTGTACCTGCAGCCGGGCCCGACCAGAGCGGCTGCGGCAGCCTTAGCGGTGCTGCCCGCCAGCGTAGATGTCAGCCGCTGGCAGCGCGGGGAATACCTGGTGAATGGACCCGGCCACTGTGGCGCCTGCCACACCCCGCGCGACGCCCTGGGGGCCGAACGCGGCGGCAGCGCCTATCTCTCGGGCGCGTGGGTGGATGGTTGGCATGCACCCTCGCTCACGGCCACCAACCGACACACGCTGCCCTGGAGCGAATCGCACCTTTATTCCTACCTAAAGCACGGACACAGCGCAGCGCACGGAGTGGCCGTGGGCCCAATGGCGCAGGTGGTGACCTCGCTGTCGGCCGCGCCGGATGAGGACCTTCGCGCCATGGCGCATTATCTGTCCACGTTCCAGGGCTTCACGGTTGCGCAGCCGGCGGCCGAGACCCCCCGGGCGCGGCCCGATCCCTCGCTGATGACCGAGCGGGCCCATCAGGCTGTGGCAAGGGCGCGCGCCCTGGCGCCGCTTCCGGATAACGCGCAGCGCCTCTTTGAAGGGGCCTGTGGCGCATGTCACGGCGAGGGCTCAGTACCGGTGGACCTAGGCCTGAACCTGCCCCTGGCACTCAACAGCAAGCTGCTGGCCCAACAGCCAGACAACCTGCTGCACGTGCTGCTGGATGGCATCCAGCGGCCCGCCACGCCCGACATTGCGTTCATGCCCGGATTCCGGCACGCAATGGATGATGCCCAGCTGACGTCTTTAGCGAGTTGGCTACGGCAGCGCTACGCACCCGACATGCCACCCTGGCCCGACGCCCTGCTTCGGCAGCGCGTGGCAGCCGTGCGCGGTGCGCCGCACACGGACCGGTGAGCGGGTCAGTCCCCGCCACCCGGCCGCCGGCATGGCGCTAGACGCGCTTGCCGTATCCCTGTTCGGTGCCACGCTTCCCGTCACGCGCTGGACACTGAGCAAATCGCCAGACGGGGAAGAATTTTCGGATTGTGCCTGATTGTAATCATTGATTGCAATGCATTCAATGATTACAATCAGGTGTTTTTCAGCAACCGGAGCGCCGCCATGGCCAGTATCACCATCCGCAACCTCGATGACCACATCAAGCAGCGCCTGCGCGTGCGTGCCGCCGAACATGGTCGATCGATGGAGGAGGAGGCGCGTGACATCCTTCGCCGGGTCGTGAGCGATAGTACTGCGCCACGTGACCTAGCGGCTGCGATCCGCACCCGCGTTGCGGCAAGCGCACGAGCCGACCTCAAGCTACCCACGCGCGAACCGATGCGAGAACCACCCCAAATCGGCCGCCAGTAACGATGATCATCCTCGACACCAACGTCCTCTCTGAACTCCTGCGGCCAGAGCCAGCCAAGCAGGTCGAGCGATGGCTGTCGACGCAGGACGGTGTTAAGGTCTACTTCACCACGGTTGGCGAAGCCGAACTCCGGCACGGCGTGGCCCAGCTTCCTGCGGGCAAGCGTCGCAAGGGACTCAACACCGCAATCGAGAGCCTGCTGGACGAAGACTTCCGCGATCGCATCCTGCCGTTTGATCGCGCCGCGGCCCGGGCCTATGCCGCCATCGCCGCTGAGCGTCGTGCCGCGGGCCGTCCGATCAGCCAGTTTGACTGCCAGATCGCCGCGATTGCACGCACGCATGAGGCCACGATGGCAACCCGCAACACGAGCGACTTCGAGGGCTGTGGCGTCGAGTTGATCAACCCATGGACCTTAAGTCTTTGCACGTAACCAGCGACAACTGGCCTGTGAAAAAAGCGCCTGTTTCCTTCGCCAAGCATCGTAGAAAATAAACCCGCGCTATCAGTCCGCAAATAAGTCATTGATTTAATGAGCCATTATTTTTTCCCGCTTGCGGACTTCGGATTTCACATTGCACCTGGCGGTTCAGGAAAAGGCGGAAAACGCAGCGTATACCCCCTGTAGAGCCCTCGATGCGCCGAGCGGCGAAGTCCGCAAGTTTTCGCTCATTGCCGCAATTTCACGCAGGCGTTAGCGATCGTCACAAGAAAAACCCCCAACTCAGCTGAGCTGGAGGCTTGAGATTGGTGGCGGATGGTTACCAATGAAGAAACCGACTTCCCGAGATGATGAGCACTGGTGCGGCTTGCTGCGGGTCAAGCGCCCAGCAGGCGGCGAGCAAGCACGCTCTGCATATCACGGCGTCCGTCC